>JGI24704J35079_10001202_pt1 | contig 11247 bp, 10 predicted proteins | sample TergutNt197P3_FD_35079 | JGI IMG/M metagenome (IMG submission 35079)
AAATAGACCACGGCGAAGATGATGATGAAGGCGCTTATGCCGCGCTGGCCGGGCATGTCGAAGATGGGCTTGAGGTGCATTTCGGCCAGGGGCCAGTAAACACCGGCCACCCAGAAGGCCACGAAGAGGCCCAGAACAGCCACCACTTCCTTCAATACGCCCCGGAACAGGCCTCTCAGGAAGAAATAGCCCAGGATGACCAGGAGCGCAATATCCAAACCGCCTTCAAACATAGATTGACCGCCGGGGTAGATTTTCTGGCTGAATCTGGTCCCTTGAATTTTTGACTATACCACGGAAACTTGGCCGGCGCAAGCGGACCAGTGGCCAGGTAGTGGGTCAGTTTGAAATTTTATTCTTTCCGTTTTTTATACGGGCCACGTTTTTTAGGTGCTTCAATCTGCACTAACGAGGCGATTTCCTCCAATGTCCATATATGATCGGAAATACCAGCTTCCATAGCAGGGGTAACACGCAATGTTTTGTGAACCCTTGCAAAATTATAGTACATAAAATGAAGAGCAATCGCACATTCAAGATTTTCAACTTTCTTGCTAAAAGCGTTTGTAAGACGTGTGAAACACCTCACGCTCATCCGCATAGTAAGATTTTGCCTTTCAGAAAAGCTGGTTGAAATGTATTTTTCTTCTGGCTTACCAGTAATAACCATTTTAGTCGAACCTGAATATCCTGCGGGGCTGTATCTGTGCTGGTCAGCCACATTGCTCGGCGTTCCATACATCTTCACAAGCATAGCATAATCAATATCACAAGCGAATGATTCCTCTATGGCTTCCAAGTATGCTTTATGCCCATCCGTAGTAAGCTGAACACGATTTGTCAAACGAGAAGCTAAGTCATCCATGAATATTTTAGCGTATTTGGCATCACGCCTACCAACCAGAAATGAAGGTACGAGTTTAGTATCAGCATCAATAGCTGTCCATGTATAAACATCACCATCGCCAAATTCACCTTTATGCTCCTCCGGGACATTCTTTTCTTTAGCATAGCAAAAAACCCAAATCTCATCACATTGAATGCGTTTACAGGACAACCCCTTCAACGTAGTGTCTTGATAAACGACGCACGCTGTACCAACATCAATAAGTAGTTTTGTAATGGTATTCTTTGCCACGTTAGTCATGCGCGAAGTAGCAAGTATAGAATTGCCTTCAACAAGACATGAAATAATCTGCGCTCTTTTAGATAAAGTAAGTGTATTCATGGCTACAAACTAACACTTGTTACATGAATTGTCAAGCATAAAGTTCAATTTGAAATAATATGCTCCCTTTTTCTATATTTAATATAGCGTCTGTATGATACTTATAGTCCGTTGAATGAAAGTCTACAATGTGGCATTTTTATATAAAGAACTTTTATGGATATTAAAGATAAAATAGGTAAAAGATTACGCGAGTTGCGAGTAGCTAAAGGGCTAAGTCAAGAGAGGTTTTCTTTTGAGTGCGAGCTTGATAGAACCTATATTGCAAGTATTGAACAAGGGCGCAGAAATATTTCCATTGCTAATATTGAAAAGATCGCAAAAGCATTTGATATTTCCGTTTCCGATTTTTTTAATTCCAGTTTATTTCAGTGATTTTACACAAAAATCAGAGTTCCTTGCGCCTTGGACATCTTAATAAATTAGATATTATCAAAATATGAAAGAATTGTTGCATTAATCCCAAATCCGTCATTAGACGTAAATTTCTAATGACGGTCATTAGAATAACTCATTGGTTTATAATTGTTTCAGGTCCATTCTTATAGTATTTTTTGATGTAAGATTTGGGTGAAAGCTCAACGATTATTTCAGCCCTTTTCTTGCCAAAGTTGTGAGACTCAGGCAATCTCCAATGACGGATTTAGGTTAATGCCACAAAATTTGATTTCCTTGCAGGAAGCAGTAAATAGTATCAAGACACTTGTCGAAACAGCTATTGTTTCAGGTGGAACTACCGCAAAAAACAATCTAATCCGCAGTCAGCAACCCATCAAACTATTACATGAAGTTGTAAAATCCGAATTGATTCGGCATGGAGTGAATAAGCAACACATTAACCCACCATTAGGCGAAAGTGCAGGCGAATTAAAATTAGCCGGATTTTTTAAATATAAAAACCAAGATATTTGCGTCGCCCCTAATAATGTAAAGAAAACGCCCAAAATACTTTATTCGGAAGGAATTTTGCATGGGAATAAAGATATTTTCGGACAAGAGTTTACCGAAAAAACGCTATCAATCAATGTGAGAAGTCAATTAAGCAGTTCTGCCAAAAACTTTGATACTTTGTATGAAAGGACCTTTGCCGAAGCACTTAATTTACATTTGCGTTGTCCTCAAATGGTGCTGGGAGAACTATACATGATTGCTGTTAATGAATATGATAGTAAATGCGCAAATAATAAACAGGTTATGTATAAGAAAAGTTCAAGTATAAAAACGCATATTCAAAAGTATCTGTTATCGTTTAATGCGGTTAATGGCCGAAGTAATGTTTCTTCCAATCATTACAAGTATGAAAGAGTATGTTTGTTAATAATTGATTTTAGCCAAAATATACCGAAAATCTATAATGCCAATGACGAACTTCGGTCTGATGGGTTATTGAAAAATGATTCCATCGCTTCCATTGAGAAATTAAGTTTCCCAGATTTTATTTCAGATTTATTGCAAATTTATACAGACAGATTCGGTGCAGGAAGGTTTACTTGATATTTATCTGCCAAAAACAGGTTAATTTCCTTTTGATTGGAAAGCGAGCGCAATTTGGAAACTTCAAGACTGGTAAATTCAGGAATGGTAAATTTTTCAATAAAGTTTTTTTGATAGCAAGGATAACCGCCTTCAATAGAAACGCTCGTCTTATTGATATAATAGTTCATAATTTCGGAATTAAGAATTTTCTGTACAATATCAATGTTTTGTACTTTTGAAAGCAAATGCCCATTATCACCAAAAAGGTTATGTCCATTAAACAATTCTTTGAAAAATATACCGTAACCGTTGGTAAATAATGCTTCCTCATCTTCAACTACCAAAAAACGAGGGTATTGGCTAAAGGTTGGATTTAAAATCTTTTTCCCGAAACGTGTTAAACCTTGTGTACGCCCCCAAGCATAAAACGGACTGTACTTAATTTTCCCTTTATCGCGGGCGAGCAATTCTTTTTTCACCGAAAGCAAATACTCGTAACAATAAGGGTATTTCGTTTTGAAGTTATCCTCATCAATAATCATTGCCGAGCCGTTTACATTATATGGAAAAATAATTCTTCGAGTATTTTGTAAAATATCATTTTGAGTTTTAAAATCGGATATTTTATAAACGCTTCGTGTTATTTCTTTTTCTATTTTGTAACGTTCTCCGTTCAGTCCTGTTTTAATAATGCAATTTTCGTCAAATTTGCTCCCATCAACGAAAAAAACATCATCTTTAAGCGTAGCTATACCGACACAAATGTCAAACATTTGCTTTATCGGTATCCCAACGGTTTCAATGGCTTTGATGTTTTTCTTTTCGTCAGACCTTAATAGCCGCCATTTTTTGATATTCAGTTCAGATATTGCGTTTTCAGAATATCTAATATTTGAAAGAAATAATTCCGGCGAATATGTATTGGGGATTCTATCATACAGGATAAAGTCGTTTTTAGTTTTCTTTAAAAAAGTGATTGCAGTATAAGTTTGAACATCAAATACTTTTTTTGAATTGAAATCAATGATTTTACTTAAACATTTTTTATTTACCAGAAAAGCCCTCAATGCTTCTCCTGCCAACGAAGTGAAATAATTGTTCGGGGTTATGTAGCCCAATTGTCCGTTTTCCTTTAATAAATTATACCCTAATTCAAAAAAAGCAAAATATAGGTTGAACGTGCCTTTCTCAATAGTTTTCCAATGGTTAATGAGACACTCACGGTTTTCGTCAGATAAATCCTGAAGCTTCACATAAGGTGGATTTCCGACAACATTATCATATTTTTCCGTCCATTGGTAACGAAGGCTATCTCTTTGATACAAATTGAAATCAGTTTTTTCAAGAATTTCACCGTATTGTAAAGCATATATAGAAAGCAAACGTTTTGCCCGCTCTATATTGTATGGTAATATATCTGCACCGAAGATATTTTTTTGTACCGTCTTTTTGATGGATTTACCATATTGCTTGTAGTAATATTTTGCCAATCCGATTAAAAATGCTCCACAACCAGAACTTATATCAATATTCTGGTCATGCTCTTTAGGTTTAATTTCTCCAATAATAAAGTCCACAATATAATTAGGAGTAAAGAACGCTCCGTTTAGCTTCCGTTCATTGTTAGGAATCAGCAATTCCAAACAATTCTCTAAAGCGTTAATAGAATCTATTCCGATAGTACCTACTTGGCGTTTTAATTCGTTGTTGCAATTGTAGCTATGTAGATAATCCGTTAAGATCGAAGACGAAGAATAATCCAAATCAAACTTATTCAAAAAACATAAAACGATTTCTTTTTCAACATCTTCAATGTTGAAGCATGACAAGAAATTTGCAATTTTCTTTTTATATAGCCTAGCTTCAGTTAAGTCGTTCTTGGCTTTTTGCATAAGTCTCCTAATCTTATTTGTATGCCATCAATGCAAATGGTCGTGTATCCTGACTATTCACCTTGCCATCTTATGTTTGCCGCCTTTTGCGCGATTTCTTTTCTTCGCTCTGGCGTTAGTTTATCTGCTCTGGCTTTCCCGCCTTTTAAGCCGCCTAAGCGCCCACAGGTAACATCCTGGTTATTGCTACTATCTACCTCTATGAGATCACCTATTGCCTCGCCTACAATTTGTCCAGCAAGCTGGTTGAAATCACGGAAGCGTTTCTTTGTTTTTGGCATTATACGCTTGACTTCCTCTCCTATGGTTACGTTCATTTATATAATGTCTTCTATTCAATGATATACAAACACCGAATTCTGTGCAATGAAATAAAATAAGGATAAAATTTCAAACTGACCTACTACCAGTGGCCGGACAGGGCTGGCAAAAACCAGAATTTATGTTATACTGCCGCCGGTTTATATTAATAATGAAGGATGATTTTTTGCCTTTGCCCCTCGAATATATTCCCAGCCAGCCTGATCGTCCGGGCTTTGCCGACTTTTTCGGCGGCTGGCTGACCGAATGCCGGGGCCTGACCCTGGTGGTGGACTGCGGCGTGGGCAGCGGCGCCGCGGACATGGTGCGGCGGCTCAAGGCTAGACTGGGCGAAAGAGACCTGGACTATGTCCTCCTGACCCATATCCACCTGGACCACGCCGGCTCTTTAGGGGAAATATTCCGGGCCTGGCCCCGGGCCAGGGCGGTGGCCCACGAAAAAGGGCTTCGCCACCTGGCCGAGCCGGAGCGCCTGTGGGCCGGCACCCGGGAGGTAATGGGGGAACTGGCTGATATGTATGGTCAGCCCGAACCGCTGGACCCGGACCGCCTCATCGGCCACCGCGAAGTTGACCTGCCGGGTCTGCGCCTCTGGGAAACCCCGGGCCACGCGGCCCATCACTTAAGTTTCCGCCTGGAAGAGGTCTGGTTCCCCGGCGAGATAGGGGGCTGCCCCTACCTTTGGGAAGGGCGCCTTTATAACCGCCCGGCCACGCCTTCGCGCTTCAGCCTGGCCCGGGCCCTGGCCTCCCTGGACCGGCTCCTGGCCGAGCCAGACGGCCCGGCCTGCTTCCCCCACTTCATCGGCGAGCTTCCTCTTAGGGAAGTCCTGCTCCTCGGCCACCGGCAACTGGAGTTCTGGAGCGAATTCCTCAGGCGGCCCGAGGCGGCCCCGCGGCCCGGCGAGAGCCTGGCGGAACGCCTGGACCGGCTGGCCGACCAGTTGTGGCTGGCCGATCCGCTCCTGGCGCCCCTGAGGACCCTGCCGCCGGCTGAGATCTGGCGGGAAAGGTTTTTCCTGCGCAACAACATAAACGGTCTTTTGGAAAACCTGGAGGATCAGGAGACCTTGGGAAGCGCCGATTAAAAGCCATCATCCATACGCCCTTATTACAATAATATTCTGGTCCCTGGCCTATGTCCTGACCAGGATCACCCTGGAATATTTTTCAGCCTATTCCTTGGGGTTTCTGAGATATTTCGTCGCCGCCGCTGTCCTGGCCTTCTTTGCGGTCAGGCTCAGGATAAAGCCTCCGCCTCCCGGCGATCTGCCCTGGTTTCTCTTATCGGGCCTGACCGGGTTCTTCCTTTACATGATAGCCTTCAACAAGGGCTGCGAAACGGTCACGGCTTCGGAAAGCAGCGTCCTCATCGCCACAGTCCCGGCCATAACCGCGATCCTGGCGAAACTGATCTACAAGGAGGAGATCAGGCCTTATCAATACCCGGCCATAGCCCTGGAATTCATCGGCGTGGTCGTATTGGTGGAAGCCCATAAAACATTCAGCATCAACCAGGGCCTTTTATGGCTTATGGGCGCGTCTTTTCTATTGAGCGCCTATAATCTGCTGCAACGCAAACTGACGAAAAAATACTCGCCTCTGCGGACAGCCATGTACAGCATCTTCATGGGCGAAATACTGCTCTTCGTCTTCGCGCCCGGCGCGCTGGCGGAAATAAAAAACGCCCCTCCGGCGCAGTTCCTTTATATCGCCGTGCTGGGCGTTTTTTCCAGCGCGGCCGCTTATTTTTCATGGTCGATCGCCCTGGCCAGGGCGAAAGAGACCTCTTCCGTAAGCAATTACATGTTCCTGACCCCGCTTTTGACGACCCTCTTAGGATACTGGCTCATCAATGAGAAACCCCCTGGTTCAGCCATCACGGGCGGCGCGATAATACTGGCCGGTATGGCTGTGTTCAATTTTGGGGGCGCCTTAAAAAACATAAGCAACGCCGCCAGGGGGCAACATTAAGCAGTGCTTTCCTAGGCCCCTTCAGGCGCGGCCTCGGCTATGCTTCTGTTCTTCTCGACAAGCTGCGATACCTGGTCAATGGAGTTGTTGACAAATTGAATGGATAAAGACTGTTCTTCGGATGACTTGGCTATCTCGTTGGCGATCTGGTGACTGTCATTGATTCCGGACATGATTTCCGCCAGGCTGGCGGCAGTGTCGCTGGCTATGCGGACGCCCAATTCCGCTTTCGCCATCGAGTCCTGGATCATGGCGTCCGAGTTCATGGCGGCTTCGGCGCTCCGGGTGGCCAGGTTGCGGACTTCGTCGGCCACGACCGCGAAGCCCTTGCCGTGCTCTCCGACCCTCGCCGCCTCCACGGAAGCGTTCAGGGCCAGGAGATTGGTCTGGAAGGCTATGTCATTTATGACCTTGATGACATTGTTTATGCTCTGGCTGGACTGGTTTATTTCCTTTACGGCGGCCATCATTTCGTCCATCTGGGCGCTGCCTCTTTCGGCGTTCTGCTTTATCATGCCGGCCAGCGTGGCGGAGCGCCCGGCCCTTTCAGCGTTATCCTTCGTCTTTTTGGCGACATCCGAAATGGAACCGGACAACTCCATAATCGACTTATTGATGCTCCTGGCCAGTTCAGCTTCCGCCTTCTGGCGTTTGAGGAATTCGGTTATTTCCTCGACCGTCTCTATATGGCCGACCTTCTTGCCTCTTTTATCGGTCAGGTTATTAAGGTTGACCTTGAAATCCATGCCCATCTGCTCAAAGAAGGTCAAGGTTTTGCCGCGTTCCAGGCAGTTGATCCCGCAGTTTTCCGTATTGCAGATGGCCGCGCCCCAGTTACTGCAAGGCTGTCCCATGATATCCGAACGTTTTTTGCCCAAAAAATTCTCGACCGGCTTGTTGACGAAGGTCCATCTCCTGTCATTATCGGTGACCGAAATGGGAAAAGGGATACAATCCAGAATATTCTCATACCAATAAAATTTCTGGGCGATCCACCGGGTGAACAGTAAAGCGAAAACCACGCACAACACCAGGGCGGCGATGCTCAATAAAACGATGCGGTGGCTGAAAAATTCTCCGGCCTTGACCATTTCAGATGTCTTTTCATCGGCTAAAGCCGCAAACCGCTCTTCCATTCGGTTCAAGAGAGCTATGACTTCCTGGGTTTTCGGAAGAACGGCCTCCTTAAGGTGTTTTATGGCCTCATCACCTTTTCCGGCCTGGATATGTTCCAGGGTATTTTTCGCTTCGTTATGTATATAGGCGTGGGGGTCTTGGATTCTTTGCAATAAGGAAAGAACTTCCGGGTCGGAAATGTTTTTCGCCGCCTCGCTTTTCAGCCATTGGCCGAGGGCGCAGGCGTTCGGATCAAGCGACCCCTTGAATTCAGAGTCGGCCAGCACCGCTTCGGTCAGCCCCTGTCTCCATACATAATGCCTGTTCAATACGCCGGAAACTCCGGCCGATGTTTTTTCAATTTTGTATAATTCATTGGTCATGTCCAATAAGGTTCTGACAGACGTAAGGCCGATCTGGCCCAGGCTGGCCCCGAAAACGGCTATAACAGCAAACCCTATCAAATTTTTTATGCGGATCGACATGGTTGAACATCCTTTCAGGCCAGAACAGCCATGTTCCAAGGCTCCGGGGCCTTGGCTTTTTATGGAAGGTCCGGCGGACCGTAACCCGAAAAATTCTGGCGCTAAACAATATTTTTGGGTTATTTTAGCATTTTTCTTAAAAACTTGCCATATAGAGGCAAACACATGATGGAGGGCTCTGGGCTTAAAAATAATATATTGATTTTATTGTATAAATATGTTATATTTTGGCGTCTTGTAAGTTTGGGATGCGTCATGGGGGCCCGTATGCAAATGACCGAAAAAGAAAAGATGTTAGCGGGTCGGCTTTACTGTGCAAATGACAGCGAACTGTTTAACGCCAGAAAAAGGGCGCGCAAACTAACCCGCTTGTTTAACAATACAACTGAGGACGAGCCTGATTACCGCCGGGAATTGCTTGGCGAGCTTTTGGGAACGATGGATGAAAACTGCAATATAGAGCCGCCATTTTATTGCGACTATGGCGGTAACATCACCGTAGGTAAAAATTTTTACGCAAATTTTGACTGCCTAATACTTGACGTGTGCAAGGTTATAATCGGGGACAATGTGTTATTGGGACCGCGTGTTGGCATTTATACAGCCGGGCACCCGATTGACCCCGCAATAAGGGATTCCGGCTTGGAGTTTGGCAAGCCTATTACAATTGGGAACAACGTATGGATAGGCGGGAACGCGGTGATTCTTCCGGGAGTGACAATAGGTGACAATGCTGTGATTGGTGCGGGTTCCGTAGTTACGAAAGATGTTCCGCGCAATGCGGTCGCCGTTGGCAATCCGTGTAAGATGATCCGGAAAACCTAACGCCATGCAACGTGTTGAAATCAATTGGCAGTCCCAACGGGGTTCGAACCCGTGTCTCCGCCGTGAGAGGGCGATATCCTGGACCACTAGACGATGGGACCACTGGCTTGAAAAATATAGCATTTTTCAGCCCGGGAGGCAAGACCCCGGCCCTTCCGCCTCCGGCCTTGATTTTCCCCGGCCGGACAATTAAAATATCTGAAGACTCTTGAAAGCGGGGGAGGGAAACATGTCCGAAGAATTTGTGATCAATGACCGGCGCCTTTTCGGCAAGGACGGCCAGATAAACGCCGAGACCCAGGCCGAAGAGCCGGCCACCCGCCAGGACTTAGACCAAAGCCCGACGGCCGGCGAAAATGAGCGCACTTCCAAACCGGGGCCGGGCCTCGGGGCCGCGCCCCATCTGCCGCCCCCCACCTTCCCCAGCCTCCTGGTAGGCCTGGCCACTTCGGCCTTCATCCACCTCGGGGAAAGCCCGGAACCCGGCCAGGAGCCCTCCCAAGTAGATCTTCCGGCGGCCAAACACGCCATCGACCTTCTGGGCGTTCTGAAAATCAAAACCAAGGGTAACCTGGAAAGCGAGGAAGAAGCCCTCCTGGAAACCCTGCTCTACGATTTGCGCCTCAAATACGTCAAGGCCAGCCAATAATGGCCGGATCGGCCCAATTTCACCTGACAAGGAATCCGACCATGAAACTCCGCTCTCTGCCTGTCCTTCTGGCCCTGGCCGCCTTACTGGCCGCCGCGCCGGCCTTCGCCCAGGAGGCCGCCGCGCCCCTGACCGTCCTCCCTTCCTTCGCCCCCATAGTGGCCAAGGCCGAAACGGCGGTGGTCTTCATCTCCGTCACCAAGACCGCCCCGGCCGGCCGGCAGTTGCGCCGGCCCCTGCCCCAACTCAACGAAGACTTCCTGGAACGCTTCTTCGGGCCCCAGTTCCCCCGGGACAGCCGCCCGCCCCGCGAGAGAAAGACCATGGGCCAGGGTTCCGGCTTCATCTTCGACCAGGAAGGCTACATCATCACCAACAACCATGTGGTGGACGGGGCCGAGGAGATCATGGTCAAGCTGAGCGGGGGCGAGGAGATCGCCGCGGAGGTGATCGGCAGCGACCCCAAGACCGACCTGGCCCTCCTGAAACTGAAGAAGGCCGGCACCTATCCCTTCCTGGTCCTGGGCGATTCCCAGAAAGTGAGTATCGGCGACTGGGTGGTGGCCATCGGCAACCCCTTCGGCCTGGACCACACCGTCACCGCCGGCATACTCTCGGCCCGCAACCGCTCCCTGGGAATGCTCGGCGGCCCCTATGACGACTATCTGCAAACCGACGCGGCCATCAACCTCGGTAACTCCGGGGGGCCCCTCCTCAACCTGGCCGGCGAAGTCATAGGCATCAATACGGCCATCGTGGCCGGCGGCAACAACATCGGCTTCGCCATTCCCACCAACCTGGCCAAGGGCATCGTGAACCAGCTCAAGGCCAAGGGCCGGGTGGTGCGCGGCTGGATGGGCGTGATCATCGAAAAGGTCAAGCCGTCCCACGCCCAGGCCTTCGGCCTCAAGGAAGCCCGGGGCGCCCTGGTCCGGGAGGTGGACGCCAAGGGCCCGGCCGTGGCGGCCAAGCTGAGGCCAGGGGACGTCATCCTCAAGTTCAACGACCAGGAAATCAAGGAGTGGCAGGATCTGCCCATCATCGTGGCCAACACCGAGGTGGGCAAGAAAGTCAAGGTCGTGGTCTTCCGCCAGGGCCGGGAACTCACCCTGGACCTGACCGTGGCCGAACTGAAGGAGGACTTAAACGGCTCCCCCGCGGCCAAGGCCGAAACCGAGGCCCTGGGGCTGAACATTTCCGAACTGACCCCTGAACTGCGCGCCCGCCACAATCTCGGCGGCCTCGAGGGCCTCTTCGTGACCGACGTCGAGGCGGGGTCGCC
>JGI24704J35079_10001203_pt1 | contig 11239 bp, 10 predicted proteins | sample TergutNt197P3_FD_35079 | JGI IMG/M metagenome (IMG submission 35079)
TCATAAACAAGACGCTCCTCCGGCTCGTCGGCGAGTACAGGCTCTCCGAGCCGAAAACGAAATCCAGTGAGCGCATCGTCAATGTCCAGCCTGAACTGCTCGAAATCTTGAAAGCGCACAGGGCTTGGCAGAACGAGCGCAAGGCGGTATTCGGCTCGGCGTGGGAACAGCCGGAGCAGGTGTTTTCAAATGCCACGGGCAAGTTCTATAACGGGGTCACGCTCAACCAGCAATTCAAGAGCGTCCTCCGAAAGAACGATATGCCCGACCTGCATATCCACGACCTGCGCCACGCGACGGCATCGCTTCTGATAAACGCCGGGCTTCCCGTCAGGGTCATCGCCGACCACCTCGGACACAGAAGCACCCAGACTACGGAAGATGTGTACGCCCACGTTTTCGCCGAATCCCGCGCCAAGGCCGCCGACGCTATCAGCATCGCCCTTGCGAAGGTAGGCAGGGCATGAAAACAGGAACAAGAAAACCGATGAGCCGCCGTGTCCGTTCTCTGCAGAACAAGGCACGGCGGCTCGGTGTTTGGTGTTTATTTGGTGTTTTAATCTGCGAAAAAGGGCAATATGGCGCATCACGAAACATACGCCGACTGCCGAAAAAGCCCAAGTTACCGCGCTTTACGCCACTCGGCGATATGGCGCTAAACGACCGCGTTTGTTTCGTTCCGCAGAATTGCCCTGACCGACGTAGCCGAGAACTCCTCCATGCCCGTGTAGAACTTATCGCCCATTTCAATTAATTGCTTGGCGGTTTGCTCCCAGTGCAGGTGGCGTAACATCACCGCGATTGCCATGGCTTCGCTGGGTGGAATTGATTTTGAAAACCCCGGCTGTTTTCCGATGTTGCCTGGCATTGGAGTTTCTTCGCAGGAAGCAATCCATGCCTCAAATCATTGCAAAAATTGTCAATGTCAAAAAATACTGGTATAATATAGCCATCCATGATCTATCCCCTATGATATTTGTAGCATTCAACCTCATTTGCCACAAGAGGGGATAGATTTTATTATTCTATTTCCAAATTATTGTATTTTTCGACATGTTTTATTTCTTCGAGCTCACGTTATTAAAAAGGCTGCGGAGTATGTGAAAAGCAACGCCTATATATGAATTGGAGCAAGAAAGCATGAATCGCTTAACCGAAAAGAGCAAAGAGGGACATTATGCAGTTCCCAGCGATGATATGGAACAGGCTATACAAAGGCTTGGTTTATACGAGGATGCCTTTGAAGATTTAATGAATAACCGTGAACAAATCCCTAAAGACTTGGAATCCCTGCGCTCACAGGGAAAAGAGAAAACAGTCAGGTATAAAGAAACGATGGCTCAAAAATTGATAAACAACCATATAGTCCAGTTTTTTGAGAAACATGGTCTGAAATGAAAGCGGAGAAACTCGAAGGATGAACGAACATGATGCCGTTGAACTGTTGAAATCGGCAGAACGGATTGGCGTTGAAGTATGGCTTGACGGCGGTTGGGGTTTTGATGCGCTCGATGGAAGGCAGACACGCCCGAATAACGATATTGATGTTTTTATTGAGAAACACAATGCGGATGCCTTTACGGAAATGCCTCGCGCCACAGCTAATCAATATTGATTTAGCTGTCTTGCCTGAAACGAAATGTCAAGGACTTTTTAATCAGCCCTTGACATTTCACCATTGAAAATTGTTACGATATTTGACTGGCTTCGTATTTTAGCATAAATGAACCCTCACCTTGTAAGTGGTTTTGCCGATTTGCTTCACAAGGGCTGGCTGTTAAGCTTTAGCGGATGTGACAGCGGTATTTTCAATGTTCATAGATAATCCTTTTTTTTTGGCGCAAATGCGCCAAACCACAACTTAACCCCGATTTTGGACAAAAAGGTATATTACCCCTACCATGCCGAAAATGGGGTTAAAAAATGTGATTACAATAAGGTATTTTAGAGCCTAAATCGTGACATTCAGATTATGAAGTTTGGTGCGTTTTTCGGCTAGGATTTGCGCTGTGAGGGCTTGCAAATCTTCGTCTGAAGCCTTTGCCCGCCTGAAGCTCTATCCGCGTTCTAAAGCCTTTATTAGCGTATTCCCGCGACGGCGATGTCTGACCTCGGATGGTTGTAAATTTAATGTTGATTTTTCTACCTTTTTTGATATGCTGTTATAAGATCAAATTGTTAAGAAAGCGGGGGGATAGACATGAAAAAGGTTTTAAGAATCATGCGAATACTAATTATATCAATATGGCCAGTTGTTTTTCTTCTGGTTATTGGTTCCATAGAAATGCATTTTAAGGCTTTGTTCAGCAAAACTTTGGACCCCATTTATCAATACTGGACAGCAATTATTTATGCAGTTTCTGGATGCTTGTTCGCTGTCAGCGGTTTTTACCGGAAAGAAGATTCCGAGTTCAAGGGTATAATAGTTGCCCAAATTATTGCAGGGGCCTCAGTTTTATTGTTCTTCATTGTATGGCTAGCCATCCTATTTACAGGTGGTTTGTGGAACACGGCGCTACAGCCGATCGCACTTGTACAATGGAACGTTTTACCTCTTATTTTTGGATATACGCTGCTTTCAACGGCAAGGGCAATAATTCTTAGCAGAAAAAGAGACTGATTGTATGAGAAAACCATAGAGAATGAAGTTTGCCTTAGTTACATAAGACGCAAAACGGATAACCTGTTTGAGAGGTTCCGTTTTGCGTCTTATGTGTCTTTTCTGTTCTCCGCTATTGGTTCACCGCCATCGGCAAGTCAGCTTTGTTGTTTCCCGCTTTTTTCGGTTCGGATTTCGGCATGGTACTCACGGGAACAAACACGCCTTTAGAAATATCCTCGGCTCGCAGGGCATTCTTTTTCGCGTCCATTTCAGCTTTTTTCTTGGCTTTGATTTTAGCGTCATATCGTTGCTGTGCTCCGCCTGCCTTGCGCTTCAAATAGGTTTGATGCGCGCCTTTTCCTTGTGTTCCTGTTGTTTGCGCAGTTCTTGCTGTTCCTCCGAGGTTAGGTTCACTTCCCCGAAGCGCGGGGGAACATATTTCCCAACGAAATTAAAGAAGATTTCTACCTCCTGTGTCGTGTCAACCCTGCCCTTTTCGTCGCGCTCGTGCACAAGAATTTTCTCCACAAATTCAAGAAGCATAGTCGTTGCCAGCGTGTCGAAGTTCTCATATTTTCCGACAAGAGCAATAAATTTGTCGGCGGATTTCCGGCTGATGTCCTCCTCTGATTTAGACTTTGGCTTGCGAGACCTTTGTCAATTTTATCAGAGGAGGACTTGTTCACATACTTGCCGCTTCCGCTATTCTATTCTCCCGCGCCTAGCGCGGGGCTTAATCTGGAGTTAAAGTGGGCGGCTTTTTTTTATCTCTTTTTTGAGATGTAACGCGATGTTGACAATCAAAGCCGCAAACGCGATTTTGAGTGCCGGTACTTCATATTTTCTCATGGCCTTGCCTCCTTTTTGAGGTTCTAGCCGAGAGCCGCTAATGGCTTGCCTTGCAAGTACTATACATATTTGCTGACGGCAACGCCAAAGCAATGGATCAAAATATGGCGGAGCATAAACTACAAAAATTAACCAATATCTTTGTGCCCATAAATAGCAGCAGGCTGTCATTTCGAAGTTGGAAACTAATCGCATAACCAAACCTAAAATCCCGCATTGAAAACAAACTTGCTCCGGCTGCAGCGAATTAGGCACGCTTTTGCTCTATGTCTCGAAGTTATGGACACAGTCAGCTCGGCCCGTCGGGTGCGCTATCCAATAGGCTTTAGTGGCTGTCCATTGCGTATTTTGTTGATAGGAAAACGATATTGATGATTTTTCACTTTATGCTAAAACTGAAACTGAAATTGAATAAATATAAAAGAATCAAGTATAATGCAGAAATTTGGTTATAAAACATTAACAGAATTGCCATAATTAAAGTAGTAGCTGTTTTAATAAGCCCGTACTCATACGTGATAAGCCCCTTTAAAGAAATACTTTCGATCGCTGGCAAAGAAGGGGAGGAAAAAAACGCTGGCATTTGCCGATTCACGAACCCAAACGTTAGAGTGCGCTGGCTTTCTTTATCATGGACATGCTAAGCCACAAAGAATATTTTGATAAAACTGGAGAAGCAGAACATCAATGAGCGAAAACAAAAAACAAGAGGAACAAGTAGTAGTAGAAACGAGTATGACGATACCGCGCCAAATACCTTGGCTGTGGTTTATGAACGGTGTTGGTGGTTCTTTTGTCACTTTTATGAACACCTACATCATGTTCTTTATGACAGAATATGCAGGGATAACTGCAATGCAAATGTCGGCAGTGCTTTCTGCTGCCCGGATAGCTGACTTGATATGCTCGCTATTCGCTGGCGCAATAGTCCAAAAAGGCAACAAATACCGCATTTATCTATTGATATGCCCTATAGTTTCGTCAATCGGAGGATCACTCGCATTTTTCAACCCAAACATACCCATCGGCATAAAGCTTGTAACTGTAGCAATCGGGTATTGCGGGATCCATTTCCCGATGAACTTTATCACAGTTGCAAGAAACAGCACAATAGTTTTAATTGCCGGGGCAAACCCGACAAATCGAATAACGATGACCTCGAGGCAGATTCAATCCCAACAAATGGCATTAATTGTGCTCAATGCTTTGACCCTTCCATTGATACAAGTATTTCTTGATATGGGAATGAAGGGATACTTCATCTGCCAAGTTATATATTCGATAATCGGGATTTCGACAGCTTCTGTCATATTTAGAATTACAAAGCCATATGAAGACGCGCATCTAGCCAACATCGAGACTTCAAGAAAGTCGGCAGGGCAAGCTGCAACGGATATTTCCTTTGCCGACATGTACAAGACAGCGCTAAAAGAAAAAGCTGTTTGGGGATTAATTATCGGAGACAGTGTCAGAAGCTTTGGACAACAACTAGTCGCTGCGGCTGTAACGTATTATTTCCGTTATTCTGCTGGAAATGTTTTGCTGACCTCGCTCCAAGGCACCATTGCCTCATTTGTCGGGATGACTGCAGCCGTGGTTATGCCCGAGATATCAAGAAGGGTTGGCAAAAGGAATTCGTGCCTGTTGACTACAGCAATATGTGCCATCGTATATATTATTTTGATAGTCACTGCTGATGGGCGCCCAGTTGTCTATATGGTGCTTGCAGCAATTGCCCAATGTGCGTTGTTATTGCAGACAGTCCAAGGCGCGAATTTTTATCTTGACATCGCAGAGATCCAGCTGCACGATTCTGGAAAAGACTTGCGCCCGTTCTATATGTCGCTGCAAAACCTTGCTCCAAAACTCAGCTTCCTGTCTTCAGGCCCGTCACTTGCTTTTGTGCTCAACAGGTCTGGATATAACATCAACGCTCCTGTTGTAATCCCAGACACCCAAGTATTTGTTACTAACTGGGGGGCGCTCACTGCCGTGTTTTATGCTATAGCTTTTGTGACATACTTCCTGCTATATAGGGTTGATGAACAAAGGGCAAGAGAGATTGCAGTTATTAATGCAGATCGCGCCAGATCTGCAAGGGAAGCCGCAGAGGAAAAAGAAAAAGACCAAGATTGACGCTCCCAACTGCAATACAGCATTCCGCGAAATGCAAACCAGGCAATATTGCAGTTTGCACAGCCTCATTTAGATTAAGCCGTTCTCGTTAATGGGAGCGGCTTTTTTTATTTCTTTTTTCTTGAGATATGATGCTATATTCACGGTCAAAGCAAGAAATGCAATAATCACAGAAAGAACCTCATATGTGCTCATCAGGGGGCTTGCTCCTTTTTTGCGGGGATCCAGCCAAAGATATGCCAAAGTTGGCCTTGAGGCTGCACCACAATGAAAAACCAAAACCAAAGCTAGCCATTACAGAAAAGCAGGTATATCGCGATAGTGTGACACGCTCAACTGTTATGCTAGCAGGATAACCCATATCGACTTTTTCTCGTTTATAGTTTACTCTGATTGTACTTATCATCAATTAGTGGGCTGGGGCTGCAACTCACTGGTTCCATGCAGTCTGCCCCAGAGGAGAGTAGGACCTGTTTTTTAGATAGTGCTTTACAACCTTGCTTATGTGTACTATGCTTGGTAATAAAGGCAGCTGTGCCAGATAGGCACACACTATAAAAAACTGTCTAGTTTATATCAAGCGTTTTATGCGCCTGCCTTAATAAACGATAGAGAGGGACAAACACATGAGCCAAGAATTGTTGATTGATGGGCAGAATCTAGAGCAAATACACAACTCAATCCTCCCATATGTCATCAACCACAACAACGACATGCGAGGCTATAACGAAAGCGGCATGTTCAAAGAAAAATCAATGGACAAAAAGGATACAGCCAATGACTTGCAACTTGAGGCTGACATTTTTTCCGAGCAGAAAATCTTTGAGTTTTTACATGAAATCTCTCCAGGCATTCCAACTTTTTCAGAGGAATCATCTGCAATAAATGGCGCGACGAGAGATTATTCGGCGATCAATGAGCATGAGGTTTTTTGGCTTGTAGACCCTTTGGACGGCACGGGCAACTATAGGCTCAAGAGCGGGAGGAGCTTTGACTGGGGGTTCACAGTCTGCTTGCTGGTCTATGGGCAGCCACAAATCAGCTTTGTTGGATTGCCTGCCTACCAAGAAGTATATAGCGCATATGGAGATAATGAAAGCTACATGCATATAAGCGGGATTTGCACCAAAATCTCTTTTAGCAGCGAAGGCATAAGCACACAAACACCAACTCTCTACTCCGAAAGCACAGGGAAGAGATATCTTAGGGCAAAAATGCTGCCTATTAACGAAATATTGGCAAAGCTGTGTGATTTGCGCAATACTGGATGCACTGCAGCTAATTTTAGGAACTTATTCATCGGTATGGCAGACGCAGTTGGAAGCGCAGGGCATCCATGGGACTGGTTTGCTGCAACACATATTCTGGCCAATGCAGGGGGATGCGCAAACCAATTTAACGGCAAGCCGCTAAACATGTCAACAACACTGGGATGTATTGCATCCAACAATATGGATCTTCAAAACGAGCTGCTTTCGCTCATTAGTGGCACACAAAATAACAATGCTGCAGTTGCCAGGATTAGCCTACAAGAGAGCATTAAGGAAATTAATGCCGACAAGATTGTTATTGAGGGCGATATTGCAGCTATTGGTTTTGACAATCTCAAAGGCTTTGTGGCAGAGGTAAAGTCACACTCGCCAATCACAAGCGAGATTTATGTTGTTGCCGAGCTTGAATCTGGGCTAAGCGACGAGCTATATTTTGATTTCGGAGTGGTGACTGTGCCAACATTTGACGGCCTTCCAAATTTCCAGCAGAATTTTGCTGGCTTGGTCTAGATATTGAAATTGCAGTCTTTTAGCTAATTAACAAAGAAGGAGTTGATATAATGAATTAAGAAATCAAAGTGACAAACAAGAGCACAAAGCAAGAGATCCTCGATGCGCTCAACGAGACTCAAAAACGTTTAGAGGCTGCCGAAAAAGGGAAGCTAAACCAAGAAAAACTTGAAAAAGAGCTCTCTGAGGCCCGTGCCTTGCAATCGGCGCGTGAAGCTGTGGAGTTGAATATCTTCTCAAAAGAATTGACGGAAAAATACAACGACCTGCTAGCATCCATAACCGCGCAGGAAGCCAAGTTGGAGGAGCTCTTTGGGGTTGGCAAAGAGCTGCAGAAGCTTGCATTGGCTATAGAGGCGGGGAAGGAGCGCATTGCCCAGCTGGAAAATGAAAAAAATGCGCAAATAGCAGAAGCGAAAAGCAGATTGGACGAGCTTAATATAGAGTTTAGCAGAAAGAATGCTGAACTTGAAGCCGAGTATCAAGCGGTATCTAAAAAGTTGAAAACTGAGCGGGATAGGGAGTCCGAGGAGTTTAAGTACAACTTGGCGCGCAGCCGCGAGAAAGAAAACAACGATTGGGAAGATGAGAAGAGCGATAGGGAAGCCGAGCTTGGGTTGAAAGAGAAAGAAACAACCGAGCTAATGTCGCTAGCTGAAAGCAAAATTGAATACATTGAATCCCTTGAGGCGAAAGCGCTTGGCTTTGAGGCAACCTTGGAGTCAGAGAAACAAAAGGCCGTAAGTACAGCACTGGCTGAAGCCCAAAGGGAATTTGACTATAAGATATCCCTGTCGGAAAAAGATTCTGGGAATGCCATTGCCCGCCTAGAAGACAGCATAAAATATTTGGAAAAAGATGCCGACAATGCAAACAAGTTGGCAACCTCAGTCCAAAACAAGTTGGACAAGGCGTATGCAGAAATGCGTGATTTAGCATCCAAGACAGTTGAATCAGCCAGCAGCGTCAAGATAATAGCCAACACAGAGAATAAAAGCAACCCTTGAAAAGATCTTGCATAAGCAATATTCTCTGTAGCCAGCGGACAAATGAGGATGATTGCATAACGCCTATTGAACGCAGAACTGACGATAAATCGGGCGGCGTTTTTTGTTCGCGCTTAATCGAAATAGTGTTTTGCATCCCAAAGTTTGTGGTATGGACCAAACGCGCCGGCTAAAAGCAAGTCTTGGGTAGCCATTTGCCCGCCACAAAATACAGCTATATCGTGGCAGAAACGGCAAGGCGAGAGCCGGTGGGAGATAAACACCGCTGTTTTTCCGCCAATGGTCTGATCAAAGGCCGAATAGACCTCATATTCCGCGATAGGGTCAAGGGCTGCGGTAGGCTCGTCAAGAACAATAAAAATGGGGCGTGTCTGTATAGCATCCTAGCAAAAGTTATGTTTTGCGCCTTGCCCCCTGATATCAGCGTTCCGGTTTCATCAAATGATTTATACAGGATAGTATCCAAGCCATCGATCATTGAGGACAAACGCTCTGCAACCCTGCGCCGCCAGGCTGTCAGTCACGCGTTTTTTGTTGTATTGCGTTTTGTTGGCTACATATGTCCCAAACTCAAAAGGAAAGAGATGGAAATCCTGAAACCCACGGATACCAAGCCAACAAACTGTTCATAGTCATATTCTCTGATGTAGATACCATTGAGAAGGATTTCGCCCTCTGTTGCGGGTTTTGCGGCGGTTATGCTTCCATGTTCAAGGAAACAACGGGGATTTCCTGTTTAATTGAATCAGTTTTGAGATTATGGATTTTGCGAATGTGGATATTCGTGCTATTCTTCGAGATGATGGGATTAATGGCAGCGATGCATAATCCCTTATAACAAGCAAATGGAACAAAATATAGCACCCAGTTATTTATCTGGCTGGAGTGCAACTATGAGGTTGCCATCAATTATCAACTGCAAGTAGGATCATCTTTGATCTTAGATATCAAGGATAAGCTTGGTGTTAAGTAAAACCTGGCAAGTATGAAGTTGCTGATGCCCTGTTGCTCTGCTACGTTGCCAAAAGAAATAATATGTGCAAATGGATGAACAAATAAACCTGGAGGTGGTCATTGCAATGGAAAAGCCAAAAAAATCTGGAATAAATTACGACACAATATCTTTCAACGACTCCGATGATAATGCGCCTGATACAGAAATCTGTGGATATTGTGGCAGTGAAACAGATGACAGGATTGGATATAACGAAAAAGAGGATTTGCTAAAACGGGCGTGTTCGAATTGCGGGATAGTCTACGTTGAAGATGCGGCAGGGAAAATTACTATCATAGAGGGCGAGCCTAGGGATTGGCAGGATTATTTAGAAAAACACCTCGTTTTGCCATTTGATGCGAAAGTATTTGAGGATGACTCTGACCCATTCAACCCGTTCGACAAGCCTGGCCCTGTTGTTGTGGATGACATCGTATCGGTTGAGAAGGTTGAATTTGATGATGATATGTATGGAATCATTGTTAAGGTCAAAAAAGGCAGAAAAAAACATACTTCGAACTGTGCAATCTAGAAGCTGTTGACAAATCGTCAGCTAACGCTAAACTGCTGGACGATTACAGTCTATGGTTTGCCAATTGCCGCTAGGTATTCCCTCATCATAGAATCGCAGATTAATTGGGCTGGATGGGGAGCATGCCGAGTCAATTCAAGATCCGCAATTAAGCTTCAGTGAAACCTGCTTCCATCACAAAAAAAATAAGAAACAGCAGTGTGACTGCTGCCCCAGCGAAACTTTTGCTTTGTTTCCAAAGATAAGTTACGGGCTCAATGTCCCAATTATTTGTGTGCTGTAAAGGCAGTAATCTGCTGCTGTTTCTGTTCTGTATTATGCGCGTTTTAGAAGAGAATATACAGCTTTTAGAAAATTGTTTGCTATTATTTTGTGGCATGAGTGCAACTATGGTTAAAGGCTATTGGTTCCACAGCTAACAATGATAAGAGGCTTGCTGTAGCGAATGTGCCATGGCATAGGAATTCAGGGAAGAGGCGGATCTGTTCGACAAGGTTGCCATTCCAGAGTTCCTCTTGTAGGGATAGTGTGGCTTATTGGCTAGGAATCCCGAACACAGTATCCCATGTCTTCGCCGATTAGCATCATCAGGCGCAAAGGCCGAGAGGTTAGAACGACAATTGAAGGGGCATCACCTTGGGGGAAACCATTTGAAGAGCAAATGTATTGTAATAAAGTATTTCTGCAATTATTAATGTCAGCCAAGGTAGCCTCATCGAGATTCTTCAGGATTTATTTCCATCCGTGTACGTGAAATAATGGAATAAACTCGAAGCGCAAGATAGCTTTTAGCCAGCTGCGCCAGATATTGGCAGTGGTTCTTAGTATGAAGTCCATTGCATGGGAATAAGGATTGGCCTGTTGCTATGTTCATACTAGGCTTGGCCGTAATTCTTGTGCCGCACCAAAAGGGTGATGGTTTGCACCGTTGCTGGATATGTTGCCAGCTTCATAGTTGGTATCATTTTCAACTACGAGTATGACTTTATCGTGGAAGGCGTTTTGCAGGATAGGCTCCATACAGCGTGGCAGATATGGACGGGTGCATACCTCGTTTTAATTCTCGCAGGGATAATTTGGAAAATTTTCAACAATCGCGCGAAAAGTAGAAAATTTTAAGCCTAATCTAAAGACAGTATTAAGTTGGAGTTATCAGAACAGCCAGCCTCGGTTTTATCATCATCAAAGAAGCTTGACGCACAAGGGATTGCTATACATATTGGTATTTTTTTGATATCTAAGCGGTGTAGGGAACTGTCAAAAAATAACTTGAACAATTGAAGCAGAAATGGTATGCTATAAACAGAGTAAAGAGGTTATGGAATGAGTGATGTAATT
>JGI24704J35079_10001212_pt1 | contig 11207 bp, 4 predicted proteins | sample TergutNt197P3_FD_35079 | JGI IMG/M metagenome (IMG submission 35079)
TTTATTTTTCTCAGATCTTCTTTTGTTTTTCCGGGAATGTCACTTTCTTCCAGCATCAGATCGGTAAGCCCAACGATCACATTCATGGGTGTGCGCATTTCGTGGCTCATGTTGGCAATAAAACGGCTCTTTGCCGCAGAAGCGCTCCTGGCTTCTTCCTCCATTGCTTTGCGCCGGGTGATATCCCGCGACATACCCACCAGCCCGGTCACTTTGCCGTCTTGTATGATTGGTGTCTTGATTGTTTCAAAAAGTTCCTGCTTTCCATCGGAAGCAGTCAGGTATTCTTCGACAATTACCGTCTGTTTTTCTTTGAACACTTTCTGATCCCAATTGGTATGCTGTGCCATCATATCGGGATCCCATCCCAAAGCGTCCATATCACTCCTTCCGATTAAATCCGCTTTGGGGGTATCGAAAAAATCTTCTGTCGCTTTATTGCATTCTATAGTACACGAGTTCAAATCCTTGCAAAATATTAAATCAGGTGTGGCATCAAGTATCGCCGTAAGAGTTGATGTCTTGTCCTTTACCAGCTTTTCCAGCCGTTTTCCCTCGCTGCGATTTCTGAAAAACATGATCAGTATCAGGACAAGTATGACGAAAGCAAGGGCGGTGGCGCCAATCAACCACGGCCGCTGCGCTTCCGCCACCTTGGCACGGTAATCGTAGGTTCTGCGCATCCACCGTTCCGAGATTCCTTTTGTGTCAATTATCTTGAGCGCTTTATCAATAACGGAACACAAAATGGCTTCGTCTCTGTTAAAACCAAATATGGTTTCTATGGGCTGGTCAAACACCAGGTTTGCCTTATAGCCGGGGAGTTCCTGGTAATGAGTCAGGAGCAAAAGTCTTCTCTGGGTAGCCATTACCATATCAACTTCGCCGCGCTGAAGGGCGTTAATCGCCTCTTCTATACTCTCATACTCTGCGGCGCCAGGATGGTTTGGAAACCACTGTTTGAACATGGCTGCATAGGCGGTATCACGGGCCAGACCTACCCTGACATTCAGAATTTCATGCATCATGATTTCACGGAAATCCGATCTGGAAATAAGCGCATAATAATCCGGCTGCGTGGCTGTATCCGGCCAGATAAAAAGACCTTCCCGCTCTTTTGTCCGGATTAGGGACGCAACAAAAGCCGCTTCTCCGCCGATTAGTTTTTCCTGTACAACAGGCCAGTCAGCTTTTTCGTCATTGGCAATTCTGAAAGACAGTCCGGTCAGCGCTGTGATTTCGTCTAACAAATCAAAAAAGATTCCCTGCCATTCGTTTTCGCGCGAGTTGTAGAAGCAGACAGGGTAATTGTCAAAGTTCGCTCCCACCGGGATAACAGGATGGCTGCTGATGTAAGCTCTCTCTTCGCCGGTTAGATGGGTGAACAGCTTATGTTTCATATAATCCCGGTAGCCCTGATTATACAGATTATTCAGATAGGGTGTGATGCCGTTTTGCTGCGCCTTTGTCACAACCGAAACAAGCGGCGCCAGCTCCGGATTCGCCGCCGCAAACGAGACTTCATTGAAAATCAACGGGAAAAAGTCTTCGGCAGCCACATCAAAGTATTTATCAAAGACTGATTCCGATACGCTGACGCAAATATACGCATCTGCTTCCCCGTCCTTTAGCATACGATAGATGGCGTCATAATCGTTGGAGAACAGCGCCTCGTATGTTCCGCTCTCAAGCGCTGCAATAACATCGCGGCCTACGGCGGCGCCTCCTTCAAAGACATAACGCACCGGGCGTGACACGGCAATCTGGGCGAGAGACGGACTGTTTCTTATTCGCATGGCTTTTACAGGATGCACAACAATGGTAGGAGTCATATGGAAAATCTTCAGGCGTTCCTCTGTAGCCCGCAAATCATCGGTAAAATCAATTTCACCCGAATTTAATTTTGGGATCAATTCTCCCCAGGTGCAGCCCTCAATTTTTATTTGTATTCCAAACAATTCAGATAACCAGCCGCAAAACAAGGTGACATATCCGCCAATTTCACCGTCTTCCCTGAAAAAACCTTCTGTAGACAGAGCTTTCCCGAAAATAAATGTTCTGTTTTGTTTCTGCAGCGCCTCAATTGCTTTAACCTCTTCATCCGTTACCCCGGGAATATCCCGAAACGAAGCGAAGGGGGATACTTCGGCGTATGATTCAACAGGTTTCCCGGCGTCTTTTTCGCAGCCGGAAAGCATCGCCAAAATGAATATTACTGTAATTGCGGCGTATGTTATGCTCTTTCTTTTTTTCATCATTAACTCCCGAAATTTCAGGACTCTGCTTCCAGCGCTGTTTTAAGTTCATTTAAAAAAGCGTTTGTATTATTCAGGAATTTATCGTTTTTCGCAGTTACTGCAGATAAATCACCGGCTTTAGCCAGGGCTTCCAATTCTGCAGCGCCTTCCCGTATGCCTTCCGCACAGATCCAGGCGCTGATGGATTTTAGTCCGTGAACGTTTATTGCATATTCCGGCAAATTTTCTTCTGTAACACAGCGAAGTTTATCTATAATATCAGGAACGTTTTTTATAAACGAATGCAGGGCAGACATATAATCATCCATGTCTCCTTCAAAAACATCAAGTCCCCGCTTAAAATCAAGTCCCGGTATATTAATCGAATCAAAGGCTCCTGGCATAGTATCCTCCTTTTGTTTGTCCCGTATATGTTTATTCAAGGCTGCATTCAGTATGCGAATGTCTATAGGCTTGGAAATAAAATCGTCAAACCCGTTTGTCAGAAAAAAATCCGCTTGTCCCGCCACGGCATTCGCCGTAAGCGCAATGACAGGATGTGCGTAACCTAAACCGCGAATAATTTTTATTGCCTCTATCCCGTCCATTTTAGGCATCATGTGATCCATAAAAATTACATCGTATATGTTTCCATTTTTTATTCTGTCAATTGCTTCATACCCCGAGGAAGCGGTGTCGATTTTTAAACCATAGGGCCGCATTAATAATTTTGCGACAAACAAATTCATTTCTACATCGTCAACAATCAGTATCCTGCCATAAGGCATATAATCNCGTAAAACCGGAGTCTTTTTCATTTGTGANACGCTGGAAAACCGGAAGTTATGCAAATTTTCCACCACTGCTTTACCCAGTACAACGGAAGAATCGCCGGTTTTTTGAGGCAAATGCACGGTAAATGTTGATCCCTTATCTGGTTCGCTTTCGACAAATATTTCTCCCCGCATCAGATTAACCAGATTACGCGTAATGCTCAGGCCCAATCCGGTACCCACGGTTGAACGGTTGGCATGAATATTAAAGCGTGTATATTCATCGAAAATATTTTTTAAATCCTGATGTGAAATCCCCTGCCCGGTATCACGTACGGAAAAAACAAGAATTACATTGGGTTTATCACTGTCAATCATGCCGGCTTTGGCAGCCNTGGCTGTTATGGAAAGTTTAACTTCGCCTTTCCATGTATACTTGAATGCATTGGAAAGAAGGTTGTTCAATATCTGTTTAATACGAATCTCATCGCCTATCAGGGTCGCCGGAATATTTTCATCTACGTCAAGCTTGAATTCAATCGGTTTACTGTCAAATCTTATTTTGTTAATATGAACAACTTCGTTTATCAGACTTGCGATTTCATATCTGCCGGGCATGATTTCCAGTTTTCCGGCTTCTATTTTGGAAAGATCCAGCAAATCGTTGATAATCTGCAAAAGCAAACTGCCGGAATAATATATCCTGTCAAATGCTTCTTTCACGCCCGGCGGAAGCGTTTTGTCATCTTCCTGCAATTGCGATTCGGTAATACCAATGATCGCATTCATGGGCGTGCGGATTTCATGGCTCATGATTGCCAGAAAATTACTTTTTTGCCGGCTTTCCGCATCAGATTTCCTTTTGGCAGCATCAATTCTTACCAGCACCATAGTCAGCATTGATGCCAAAAATATCCCCAGTATGCTGATGATCACAATCATCAGGTATAATTCTCTGTAATATTCCGCTTCGGGAATCATAAAGTTTAAGTACCAGTTGTTATGTATTTTCCGGGAGAACAGAAGCGAATTTTCGCCGCGATAATTCCTGATCCTGAACATTGAGATATCCTGGTCCTGTTCAAGAAGATGTTTAGCCTGCATAAAATTCGGGTTGACTTCCGCTAAATTATGCCCAATTGCATCCTCGTTCGGGTGGATAATCAGCACCAATTCCTCATCCGTGACAGCGCCGTAGCTGCCCTGGGTGAAGTGTCTGCTTGTAATGATTTGCTGAAATGTTTTAATCGGGACACTCATTGCCAAAACGCCCAAAAAATTACCGTTACTGTCGAACATGCTGCGCGAGTAAAACATCGTAAGAATATTCATCCTTGCGTCCAGATAGACCTTCGAAAGTACGATCCTGCCGCTGCCGGCTACAGCGTTGGTATACCAGGGGCGCTCTTTAAACGCAAAACCTTCGGGAAAATCAAAGTCCACTCCGTCATAAAACTCGTCGAACACATCGAAATAGCCGAAAATGCTTTTATAGCAGTCCAGATGTATTTTTTTCTTATACTCGTCTGAGGAACATTCCTCCATATAGGCTTTTATAGCTGAAATGTCTTCGCCGCGTTCTATCATCCCCTGTATTGTATCGGCGAAGAAATGCAGCGCTATTTCCGGATCAGTCATCTCGGCGGATAAAAATTCCTGAATCTCATTCATTGCTTCATCCGCATGTTCCAGTAATTTTTTGCTTAACGTGTTGTACATGATAATACTGCTTGAAGCAATCATCAAAAAAAACGCCGCAAACACAAGCAGTATTTTTACGTGAGACTTTATGAACTCCCATATTCTCCGTACAGGATAAAGTATTTTATTCATTAACTATTCACTTCCGTATTTCTTTTAATTGAGCGAGCGTTTTCTTTGCTGTATCAAATTCAAAATACTCCATCTGTTGTATAAGTTCACCGGTTCCCGGAATTGAGCGAAGGTTCGGGCCGGATGTCCGGTCGATCAATTCCAGACATTTCAGATCGCCTCCATTGAACAAGGTTTCCAGTTCTTCGAATAAGACCTTTATGTTTCTGTCGTCAGGAACGTTAGCAGCAACGACGTGCTTTGTTTCAACTTTTGAATCTTTGGCAGCAAGAGGTGCGAATTCTTCAAGAACAGCTTCTAATTCGGTTTTAAGAACGTTCATTGCAGATCGATTGATCCGGTTATCTTCGTTCGCTAACAGGTTTTCTGCATTTTCGGCTGCTTTCTGCAAGTGTATTTTATTAAGTAAGCCTGCGTTGCTTTTTAATGTGTGAGCCAGCCGGTGAGCCAGCTTGATATCCCCGTCTTCAATAGCTTTGGTAATTTTATTGTAAAAGTTTTTATTGTTTCTGATAAAAGTATGGACAAGTTTTACTTTTAGCTTTTNTTCGGACCAAAGATCAGAAACCTGCGTATCCGGGTGATCCGGAGCTATATATTTTTTCAGGCAATCCAACAACTCCTGTGGAGTAAAAGGCTTGTTCAGACAGTCAGACATTCCATGCGCCGTATATTGTTCCCTGTCAGCAGAAGTACTGTTGGCGGTCAGAGCAATTATTGGTGATCCGGTATTCAATTTACCAATCTCTATCGCTGCTTCAAGTCCGTCCATAACCGGCATAAATATATCCATAAAAATAAGGTCAAAAGGTTTAATGCCGTTTTGCATTCGGTATTCCACCTTCTCTACGCCTTCTTTGCCGTTTTCAGCCGTACTTGTTTTCAGTCCCAGTTTTTTCAGGCGTTCACATATAAGNTCCTGATTCATACTGTTATCTTCACAAAGCAGAATTTCACCTTCGAAAACTTGTCTATTCGTCATAAAAACACACTTTGTTTCTGCCTGTATTTTTTGCATTGTAAAGNGCCCTGTCGGCTTTTAAAATAAAATCGTCTATGGAACAGGATAACGATGGCTTATGTGTATTTACACCAATGCTGACGGTCACTTTGGTTACATCTCCGTTGTCGCAGAGAAGATTCGCCGCCTCAACATTTACACGTATCTGCTCGCCTATCTCCAATCCGCCGAAAGAATCCGAATTTGGCATCAATACNGCAAATTCCTCGCCTCCCCANCGGGCGGCAAAATCCGAAGTGCGTTTGAGTGTTTGAGTTAAGATTTGAGCGACCATGCAGAGCGCCTTGTCGCCTTGCTGATGCCCGTATGTATCGTTATATTTCTTGAAATGATCTATATCTATCATCAACAGACTTATAAAAACGTTTTCCCTTATTGCCCTTCCCCATTCAAGATGTATCCGGTGGTCGAAATTGCGCCTGTTGGATATCTCCGTTAATTGATCTATCATGCTTAAACGCTCAATAGTGCGCATTTGATTGATAATCTGAATCTGGTGATGAACCCTTAGTTTAACAATCATATCGTCAAAGGGCTTGCTTATATAATCTACGGCGCCCAATTTCAGCCCTTTTTTTTCATCACTATTATTATTCAGTCCTGTAATAAAAATAACGGGAATATTGGCGGTTTTTTCCAGATTATGCAAGGCGGTAAATATCTGATACCCGTCCATATCGGGCATAACGATATCCAGTAAGATAAGATCGGGCAAATATGCTTNGGCTATTGAAATGGCAGCCTTTCCGTCCGAAGCTACACGGATATTATATTCTGTTTGCAATATATGCGACAGCATCATTAAATTTGACTTGTCATCATCCACAATAAGCAGCGTATTTTTTTTATTGGTATCCATAATTTTTAGATCCTGCATATAGTATATTTACGCATAGTAAAAATTACAATGTATCAAAAGATAAGTTACAGAAATGGAAATAACAATGTACTCAAATGAGTGAAATGACCCTTATATAAGCAAATTTTTTGCTGTGTAAAGAGAATATTCCATCCCAATGAGCGGGTTTTAAGCTCCCCCGCGCGGATTTGAACCACGGACCCAGTGGTTAACAGCCACTTGCTCTGCCAGCTGAGCTACAGGGGAAAGTTAAGGTTAAAATAACGGATTTTTCAACAAATGTCAATACGTATTCCGTGACCGTTTTGGCGGCTATTTCTATCGGCCATTTCGTTCACTTATTATCTGCTCTACATCTCTGTTTTATTAATCAAATCCGAAAGCTTTTCTACAATTAACTCGTAATTCAGATGATCTATATTATCCCGCAGCCAGACAGCCAGTCCGGCGTCAGATTCGTATTCGTAACTGTCAATTTCTGCCATTACCTCATCTATCTTTTCTATGTCATAATTTTTACAGGCGGCAAGAACCTTGGACAATAACTCCGTGTCCGGTTTGTCTTTTTTAGGCTTGGGGTCCCCGGTATCCGTGCCAAGTAAATCCTCAATATCGTCCACAAGCTTTCCCGTGGTTTCAATAAAGGTGCGGTTATTGGCGCTTACAAAGTCAAAGTCGCCGGCTTTTGCAGCTTCTTCCAGAGCTTCTGCCTTAGCCCCTACTGTGTCCGCATATATACCATGACTGGAGCCCTTTATTCCGTGAATGGTAATGGCGTAATCAGCCAGACTGTTTTCACCTACCTCCTTTATCATCTCCAGAAGCGGCCTGGTGTTTTTTGCATAAGAACTCAGGACCTTAAGGAATAACCCTTCGTTGCCGCCGAAACGCTTGATTCCCCTGACAATATCCAGACCGGCAATCTTCCTGCCAAGAATTCGCCTTTTGTTTTCTCTCAGCTCATCTGAAACTCCCTGATCATTTTCATTGAGAACATCAGAAACCATTTGTCCGTCCAAAATGACTTGCCTGTCAACATCCCACACCCATTCCCTGATAGCCTTGTTAAGGCTGGACACCTGAATGGGTTTGGAAATAAAAGCCTGAAACCCATTGCTCAAAAACATTTCCTTGCTCCCAACAATGGCGTTGGCTGTAAGTGCGATTATTGGAATGTGTTTGGCGTAATCTGTGTCTGTTTCCCGTATTATNCTGGTGGCTTCGATTCCGTTCATTTCCGGCATCATATGATCCATGAAAACTGCATTATANCTTTTCTTTTCCGANCGGATTGCATCAATGGCCTCTTGTCCGCTTGTTACACAATCGACTTTAATCCCATAGAGTTGTAACAGGCCTTTTGCTACATCCAGATTGACAGCATTATCATCTACCACTAACACCCGTGCATCAGGCAGTCTGTTACGTGTTAATCGCAAACTCTGATCATTTTTGTAGACGGAATATCGGAACTCTTTCAGGATTTTCGCCACATCAGGACCTATTACCTTGTCGGTAACGGCCTTTTGACAGATCTTTACCGCAAAAGTNCTCCCTTTTCCATATTCACTNTCTACAGTTATNGANCCATCCATCAATTCGACCAGTTTTTTGGTAATGGAGAGGCCAAGACCTGTTCCCTCAATCGTGCGGTTGGATTCTGTATTAATTTTGGAGTAATCGGTAAATAAATTGCCCAAATTTTCCCGGCTAATGCCCATGCCGGTATCCTGGACGGTAATGTCTATCCAGACTTTTTCGCCAGCCTGTACACAATGTATACTCAGCTCTACTTTTCCTTCTTTGGTATATTTAAAAGCATTGGACAGAAGATTATTGATAATCTGNTTGATCCTTAAATCATCACCGTATAAGTGCGANGGAAGGTATTCGTCGATGTCCAAAACAAACTCTATGGGCTTTTCNCCAATATGTACAACGGTTTGGGTAACAGTNTCGTTAATCAGGCTGGGCATATCATACTCAACCGGCGCAAGTTCAAGCTTTCCCGCTTCTATTTTGGAAATGTCCAAAATGTCNTTGACCGTGGAAAGGAGAGTTAAGCCGGCGCTGTATATTTTTTCCATGTTTGTNAGTACTTCCGAATTTATTTCGCCTGTTTCAAGAGTCAGTTCAGACAGNCCTATAATCGCGTTAAGCGGGGTACGCATTTCGTGACTCGTACTGGCAAGGAACCTGCTTTTGGCATTGCTTGCACTCAAGGTTTCTTCAAACGCCGAATCCAATTCGTCGGTAATTGTCTGAAGATTTCTTGTAATTTCGTAACGCAGTATTGCATAGGCGATTATCATACCGCCGGAGCGCAGAACAGCTTGTTCGTTTTCGGGAAACAAACGTTCGTTATGGCAATCGTCATAACCAATAAAACCCCAGAATTGCTCCTGTACAAATACCGGCATCACAAAAATTGACAANGTACCCCTTGGAATTAAATGCGCCTGTTCCTTGTGAGGCATATCACGCACCAGTGAGCTGATGCAGTCCCCATACGACAACGCTTCTTCCCACCTTGGGAGAACCTCGCTGTATGACAGATCACTCACAGAGTCTTTATCCTGCTGCGGCTCAACGCTTCCGGACCATTCGAATATCCGGGTACAGTACAGCTCTCCGCCAATTAAATGGTTTTTCCAAATATAAATACGGTCGGCATCCACGCTCCCGGCGATCATTCCCATACAACGCATCAAGTCATATTCAAATTCATCGGTTGTTGACCGCAGCAGAATGCCGGCAGTAAGATTAACGGTATCCAAAAGATTGCCAATNCGCCGCCGTTCATCCGTAACCTGCTGAAGATTAGATATATTGGTGTTAAGGGAATTCCGCATATCCCNTATTGTCCGGGAAAGCACACCGATTTCGTCATCACGATCAGCGCCGAAAATTTCGATGTCCGTTTTTTTGGATTCCGATACGCTTTGAGTCAGCCTGGAGAGAGGCGTAAAAATAAGCCGTTTCATCAGGGTGCTTTCCCCTGCCATATATAAAAACACCGACAGGAGGAGGATGACCGCCAGAGGCAGGAGATTAATAATATCGGTAACTCCGTTCAGTAATTCATTATTATAGAAAATAACNACCGACCAGTCTGATTTGACAATTGGNGCAATGGATGCATGNTCNTATATTCCCCGCGTCAGCTTGACAGCTTTTGCATGTATATCACTGGTAAAATGACCATTAATATCCTTTAGATGTTCCCTGATAACAGAGATGAGTACAGGGTCATCATCCACATCATGTATGTGTTTCTTGTTTTCCTCGCCGTAAAGTTCGGAATAGGCGCTGTCCATCAGAATTACACCGTGTTTGTCAACAACATATCCTACAAGGTCTTTGTCGTTGTAAGGATCAAACATCTCGTTAATTAAAGCTTGAATTGGCAGCCCGGAACCAATTACACCCGCAATGTTCCCGTTCACCGTAACCTTGTGATTTATCAACAGCTGCCATGTATCTGCATATTTGTCGGTGTTTATATCCAGGATATAATCGCTTCCGGCGCTGATGCAGTCGAAAAACCATGTGTCATCCGGGTTTAAAGGGTCGAGCCGGTTCAGAGGAGCAAAATCGGCAAATGCTGTTGTGTTGTCGATGTAATACCCGTCCAGACTTTCGCTGATTCCGAAATATAAATGTGCGCTTTGAAATATTTTTAAATAATCCGCCATCTCGTTGTATGCCGTAGTTTTTTTTGCCTGATTTTCCTTGTCGGTAAACCAATTAATCATGGCGTTGGAACGGGCTACTTTTTCTACAAGAATAAGATCCTGAGCCATATAAGAATGGAACTTTTCCGCCGCTTCCATTGAATAGGAAAGTGCAAGATTTTTGGAAGCATTACCGCTGATAGTTCTGATAAACAGGAAGGTAATTATCGCAATCAGGCAGAGAGTCAGAGAGAGAATACCTATGTTTGCATAACGCGTTTTTCTGGCAATTTTGCTTATTTGACAAGGTTTGTCCGGCGGGATTGTGTGGTTCATCAGCCTGTCCTCCGCCGGCAAAAAACAAGAAACCTACCGTACATATATGGAGGGAACCGGACAGACAACGTATTTACGGAAATAAACAGAGCGTTAAGGCTGACAGATACAGGAACTTTCACCGGTAAAAACTCCCTATGAATTATGGATACATTAATCCCCTAATAAGTGGCTGCCAGAGACTCCGTTGTCTGGTAAGTATACTAAATTTATATGCGGTATGTCAAATTCAATGCAAGAAACCTAATATTACATTTTCCTAATCAAATACAGGCACAAAAGACCGGAATGAAAAACCGGCACTTGACCCCCAGGGCTTATTAATGGATGATAAAATCCGGCAGTGTCACACGGTGAAGTCACTGCATTATTTGGGTATAGCCAGTTGATGGGCGATTAACTCAGTGGCGAGAGTGTTACCTTCACACGGTAAAAGTCACTGGTTCGAATCCAGTATCGCCCACCAACTGGTGA
>JGI24704J35079_10001223_pt1 | contig 11159 bp, 8 predicted proteins | sample TergutNt197P3_FD_35079 | JGI IMG/M metagenome (IMG submission 35079)
AGAATCGCGCCGGGGAAGGCTTCGAATTCCTTTGCCTGTTCCGGCCACGCGCCGCCGTAGTTGCCGGCAAGATGAGGGTATTTTTTCAGTTCAGGGTATCCATGAGCGGGAAGCATCTCGCAGTGCGTATAGACGCTGATCCCCTGCCCTTTTGTCTGTTCAAGCAAGCCGGCCAGATCTTTCAGATCGTGACCTGATACGAGAATGGCTTTTCCCTTTACCGGGGTAACGCGTACAGGCGTCGGAACGGGCTGTCCGTAAGCGCCGGTATTGGCGGCGTCGAGCATTTCCATAACCGCGAGGTTTATTTCGCCGCATTTCATTGACAGTGTAAAAAGCCTGTCGATGGTCGGCGCGGGTTCCGAAAGATAATCGAGAGCTTCGTAAAAGAAAGCGTAAACATCGTCTTTTTCTTTTCCCAGAATGCGCGCGTGATCCGCGTAAGCCGCCATGCCTTTCAGTCCGTAAATCAGAAGTTCCTTCAATCCGGCTATGTCGTCGCCCAACGCCGCGCGGCTTGCGGCGATACCTGCGGAGGGCGCCTGTTCAAGAAGTCCGCCACGGTCAGCGGCAGGAACCCACACGGCCGGACCGGCGGGCGTTTCAGGCGTTTTTCCCGCCTGACGGCAGGCGCTTTCATAAATGCCTTTTACGTCTTCGCGAACCGCGACGGCTTTGCGGAGCATCCGTTCGACGCCGTCCGCGTCGAAATTTACGTTGGTGACGGTTGTAAACAGCGCCTCAACCGTAAAACGGCCGGCTTCCGGCGTTTGCACGCCCAGCGCGCCCGCCCGCGCGGCGTATTGACCAATTCCTTTTACCGCGTGAACCAGCAGATCCTGCAAAAGCGCGGTCGGCTCGTCCTTTCCACAGACTCCATGTTTTTCGCAGCCGCGTCCGCCGGCCGTCTGTTCGCATTGATAGCAAAACATGCTCATTAAATCCTCCCTATGTACCCATACGGGTATTAATCTTTTAAAACAACCGNATATATCTTACTTTTATTCNGGTAAAACATAATTGACGCAGATCAAGAAAGTAAAAAAATGATTTATGATTGACTCGCCGCCGGNCATACGGTTCCTCAATCAAAAAATCAAAATNTGAAGGTTTTATCATGGATGTCTGTAAGGNTCTGGACAGTTTCAGATTTTTCGACGGCATTTCAAAATCCGGCAAAACGGCGCTGGCCGCCCGCTGTGTTCCGATTGAGAGGTCCAAACAAACCGTGCTGTTTCGGGAAGGGGATTTCGGAAACGCCATGTTTTTTCTGGTACGAGGGCGCATTGCCCTTAAAAAACTTTCGCAGTCAGGCGTGGAAACAGTTATCGAAGTTNTGAAACCCGGCGACGCNTTTGCTGAAGTCATTTTATTTGAAATGCGTTTCTATCCGGTAACAGCCGTGCCGCTGACTGATATCCTTATACTCAGNCTGCAGCGCCGTGATCTTCTNGCGCTGCTTCGTGAAGAAACATTCCGCAACGATTTCATAGCCATGCTGCTCGGCAANCAGCGATATCTGGTCAACCGCATTCATCAATTTACAAGCCGCGACGTGGAACAAAGACTTAAAGCGTTTCTGCTGGAACAATATGGCAATAGAAAACGTATTTTCGCTGAAATCAACAAAAAACAGCTTGCGGCGGCAATCGGGGCCACGCCTGAAACGCTGTCGCGCCTTCTGCAGGATCTCGGCAGGCGCAATCTGTTGACATGGAAGAATGGCGTTATCGAAACGGATCCGGCTTTTTGGGATGCCGAAACATTGTTGTAGGGGCGCGATTGTGTCGCCTCAAACTGGGCGCGATAAATCGCACCCCTACACTAATGTTTATTTATTAGANGCGGACGTTNCGTCCGCTTTTCTTACGCTCTCAAACCCGATATTCAAATCCTCGATAATATCGTCCACGTTTTCCAANCCGACGGAAAACCGTATCATTCCCGGATGGATGCCCGCGGCGCGCAANTGTTCNTCCGACAATTGCCTGTGCGTTTCGCTTGCCGGGTGCAGNACGCAGGTGCGTATGTCNGCGACATGAACCTCGTTTGACGTCAGTTTAAGAGAGTTCATAAAACGGATGGCTTTTTCCTTTCCGCCTTTTATCACAAATGATATTACCCCGCTCGCGCCTTTTAAATATTTCTGCGCCAAAGCGTAGGAAGCGTCGCCTTTAAGTCCGGGGTATATAACCTTCTCGACACAATCGGATTTGCTTAGATATTCGGCGACAGTCGTGGCGTTTTCACAATACTGCTTCATGCGCATGGCGAGGGTTTCAAGTCCCAGATTGAGCAGGAAAGCGGAATGCGCGGCGGGATACGCGCCGAAATCCCTCATGAGCTGCATTCGCGCCTTTATGATATACGCGCTTTTTCCATATGTCTCCACGTAGGAAAGCCCATGATAAGACTCGTCCGGCCCGGTTATTTCCGGAAAATTTCCGTTGTTCCAGTCGAAATTCCCGCTGTCAACAATAACGCCGCCCACCTGCACGGCGTGGCCGTCCATATATTTGCTCGTGGAATGTATTACAATATCCGCGCCAAAGGAAAACGGTTTGCACAAAACCGGCGTGGCGAAAGTATTGTCAACAATAAGCGGAACGCCGTGAGCGTGCGCAATGCGGGAAAACTTTTCAATATCCAGGACTGTAAGCGCGGGATTTGCCAGGGTTTCGCCGAAAACCGCCCTTGTATTGGGGCGGAAAGCCGCGTGTATCTCATCGTCGCCCGCGTTCTGTTTAACATAAATACACTCGATGCCGAGCCGTTTAAGCGTATAGGAAAACAGATTGACGGTTCCTCCGTAGATTTCCGGCGTGCTGATAAAACTGTCGCCGGCGGAACAGAGATTCAAAATGGACAGCAATGTAGCCGCCTGACCGGACGATGTACACATCGCCCCGACGCCGCCCTCCAGTTCCGCGATTTTACGCTCCACGGCCATAACCGTGGGATTCGCGAAACGGGAATAAATGAGGCTTTTTGTGGGATCGTCGAAAACGGCGGCGACCTCTTCCGTGGAATCATAAACGTATGTCGTGCTTTGAACGATCGGCACAACGCGCGGTTCGGAGTTGCGCGGGGTATACCCGGCGTGCAGGCATTTTGTTTCGTCTTTCATAATCATTTACCAATTAAAAACCAGNAANTAATCAAACACGGGTCAGAAAAACCGGCAGGCCCGCTTTATCAAAATACTTTGGACGATAAAGTTCGGTGTCATACATTGCGTTTACGTCAACGTATCGCGGCCCCATCCCTGAATCCGGAATGGGCGTCATGGCGTAGCAGCCTTGCCTTATGGCGGTCATAAGCCCCGACCGGTTTTTTAACAAGCTTTCAACAGCCATTTGCGCGAAGGTGCAGGAAATCAGCTTGTCCATGAAAGCGGCTTCGCCGCTGCGCAGATCGTAGGTCAGATCGCTGATGGTGGTTTCCTCTCCCGCCCGTTTTTTCAATTCTTCGCTGAAATCCTCCGCGACGCTGGCCTTTTTACGATGCCCGTAGGCGTCCGGCTCGCCGTATTCGCGCACGCTNTAGCCGTTCCATCCCGCGCCTTCAGAAAGGATCACCAGNCTGTAGCCGCTTGGATTGTCGCGNTTTTCCTCAACAATCAGCTCAATCATCCTGTCGAGATCAAATTTGAATTCAGGAATAGCGCACCGTATGGACGTAACGTAGGAAGTATAAAACGCCGTGTGGCCCGCGTTTCTGCCGAAGATCCTGAAAATTCCGATACGTTCATGCGACCCGATGGTCGTTCTCTGCCGCTGTATGGCGTCGATGGCGCGGGCAATCGCCGTTGCGAAACCGATGCAATATTCCGTGTTCTGTACATCATTATCCATCGTCTTNGGGATGGCGATAACAGGCACGCCTTTGGCGTTGAGGGCCGATGAATAACTCAGTGTATCGTCGCCGCCGATCGTAATAAGCGCGTCGAGTTCCAGCGCTTCTATATTTTTCAGAACCTGCCTGGTCATGTCGTAAGNCGCGCCGGTTTTTGTTTCATTTTCAGGAAAAGCAGAGGCGTCCAGNTGATCCGGCAATTCCTTCATTTTCGCGGGATTTGTCCGGCTCGTGTGCAGGCATGTTCCGCCCATACGGTCTATGGTNCGGGTGTTTTCACGCGTCAGGTTNACCAGGTAACGCCGGCGGCTTTGCGGATCTTCATGATTCAGATGAGTCAATCCCTCCCATCCGCGCCTGATGCCCAGNATTTTGATGTTTTTAACCCATCCTGCTTCCGCAATCTCTTTAATAGCGGAATTCATGCCGGGAACATCGCCGCCGCCCGTCAGAACTCCTATCTTTCCAACCGCCATTGTTTCTCCTCATGGAAGCATCCTGTTTAGGAAATGCTGATTAATTGTCTGAGCGGGATGAAGCGCAAGGCGCACGGAGCGTAGGAACCGAGGCATATATAGAAATATGTTGAGGTTACGAGCACCGCGCAACGCAGCGATTCGCCCGCCCAGGCAATTAATCAGCGTTTCCTTTACACCAAAACCTTAATTATAGCACGCCTTCGGCGTGCTTCATATTTATTATTTATCGGCCATCTAAAATGTACAAACTCAAGGGGGCGGTTCGCGAAACGCCCTGCCTTCGTCATATAAGGAATAATATTTAAGGAAAATTACTTGACTGGATTTTTTATGGTAACTTTATTAAAAAATTGATGTTGTCAAAGAAAGTATACGTGATTCAATGTTTGAATGCTATCTATGTTTAAATAAAAAAGGGCAAAATTGATACCTGAGCACTCGACTAAATGATGTGAAGTTAAGGAAAAGGAAAGGGTTGAGCTTCAGGATTGGGTGGTTTTCCCCGCTCCGTTGGGACCGATGATGCCGGTTATGCGCCCGCCCGCGATTTCGCCGTGGCCGAGGTCAAGCACGACTTTTGCGCCGTAAGCCTGCATGAGGCGTTCCCAGTTCAGAAGCATTACTTGTCCTCACGCCGCTGAAGATTGTAAAGAACCGCGTTGACGATAAACGATTATACGGTTGGAAATCCGTCAACACGGCGTGAAATATTATAGCTGATTATCAAATTAGTAAATGAAACTATGTAGAAGAGTATCCGGGCTAACGGATATTTTATTGACAGCCGGAAGGTTTTTGTTTCAAAGTGAACACTGTATTTAATTAAAATTCAGCAAAGGAGTAACGCTATGCTTGGAGGCAATAAGATCGACAGCGGCGAAGCTGCCGCCAAAAAGAAATATTCACGAAGGGATTTTCTGGCTAAGGGCGGAGTGGCCGTGGCCGCTCCCGCTATAATAGCGACGGCGACGACAACCGCCGTTGCCCAGAACACCGGAGCGGCAATACCGAGGTCGCAAGGGTACATAGTATTTGACAGCAGGAAGTGCATAGGGTGTACGACATGCATGTTGAGCTGTTCGCTGACTCATTACGGAGTACAAAACCTGTCGCTGGCGCGTATTCAGATTATCCAGGATTCCTTTGGCAAATTCCCTAACGATCTTGCCATCGCGCCATGCCGGCAATGTGTGGAGCCGGTCTGTGTCCGGCACTGTCCCACAGGCGCTGCCCATGCGGACACCGCCAATGGCAATACCCGCGTGATTGATGATCAAAAATGCGTCGGGTGCAGGACATGTCTGAAAATGTGCCCGCAACAGCCGCGCCGAACTATCTGGAATCACAAAACCAACAAGTCTTTTAAGTGCGATCTGTGCATCAATACTCCTCACTGGAACGAAAAGGGCGGACCGGGGGGCAAGCAGGCATGCATTGAAATATGTCCCATGCGGGCCCTCAAGTTTGTGGCTGAAGCGCCGAACCAGGAAGAAACCAACGGCTACCAGGTGAACCTGCGGAACGATCACTGGCTGCGGCTGGGGCTTGTGGATGACAGCAGAACGGTTACCGCGCCTCCGACAACGGGCATGGACGTGAAACCAAAACCGAAAGCGTAAAGGAAGAGGAGAGAGATTATGCCAGGCGGATTTACAGGTAAAATATTAAGAGTCAATCTGACGACAAAACAAATCAGTACACTGCCCACGGAAAAGTACATGGATTACGGCGGCGGTCACGGCATGGGATCGGCGATATTCTTCGAACTTGTCGGAGCGCAGCTCCCGTTTGAAGCATTCGATCCGCGCAACCTTATTATCATGATGGCGTCGCCGTTTGCGGGCACATTTATGCCCGGCGCAGGCCGCTGCGAGGTTCAGGGACTTGCTCCCAATCTTTACCCGGCTGAATGGTTCGGACACAGCAACTTCGGCGGACGCTTTACCGCGCAGTTGAAATTTGCGGGCTGGGACGGCATCGTGGTTGAAGGCGCTTCCGATAAACCGGTTTACATCAATATAATTAACGATCAGGTCAAGATTGAAGACGCCACAAACGGCGTCTGGGGACTGGACACGTGGGATACGCAGCAGGAAATTTCCCGGCGCGTCGTTCCGGATCTAAAGTACGGCGAATGGGCGGAACTTGCTCAGAGCTGCTTCACGACGCAGATTCCGGCGGTTGTCGCCTGCGGACCCGCGGGCGAAAACAAGGTCCGCTACGCCGCGTTGCTGCATGGTCCGGGGTCGCAGGCGGCCATGTGCGGATATGGCGGCGTATTCGGTTCAAAAAATCTCAAGGCGATCAGCGCCATAGGCACAGGCGACGTGCCTATAGCCGATCCGCAGGCGCTTATGGACGCACGTATCTGGTTCCGGCAGTTCCAGTGGGATGTTGACAATCCGCGCGACGCCGAGATATTTGAAACCGGCTACGCTCTTATTAACGGCGCGCCCAGCGGCGGCAATACGCAAAACAGGGGGCCGGTCTTCGTTCCGGCGCGCGCCGCGGCATGCGCGTCCTGTCCGCGCGGCTGCCGTATGCGGCTGGCGACGGCGGACAGTAATGAATCCGTATGCGGCGGCATCATGACGGCCACTGTCAGCAACAGCGGCGCCGCAAAGCCCGCCCCCGGCGCAAAGCCCAATCCGAATGCCATGCAGCAGGTTATGCTTCAGAAACTTACGCGCCAGGCAAACGATCTTATGCAGCGCATGGGCATAGGTCACTGGCCGGTTATAGGCGTTCGAGGCTACATTAATACGCTCGTTAACCAGGGAGTCATCGGCAGAGGCAAACAGATTGATATCGAACTGCCGCAGGCCAATACGTATTCCTATTACGAAACGCTTTTCCGGATTATCTCAACGCGCGAAGGCGAACTTGGCGAGCTGGCCGCGGAAGGGCCGGCCCGTATGGCTGAAAAGCTCGGCCGGTACAAGGAAGACGTTAATAGCGGCAGACTGCGCCTCACCTACTGGGGCACTTCGGAACACTATGATACGCGGACACAGGCGGAATGGGGTTGGGGGTCGCTGTTCGGCGAGCGCGATCTGATGCTGCACGCGATGTCCAACTATCCTCTGCACTGGATGATAACTTCGGGCAATCCGTACATGAGCGCCGAGGAAGCATCGCAAAAATACGCGGAGGCGATGGTTCCATACAACGACGACCGTTATCTCGTTGATTACGGCGATGGCCCGACGGGAGTCTTTTCCGATTCAAAAATCAAGCAGGTGGCCTGGACAAAGCATTACGAAAAATTCTGGCATGGAATGGGTTTCTGCGGCTGGCGCTGGCCGCAGTGCATCACCAACAACACCGCCGACCGCCGCGGCGCGACGCCGCACGCCGAGCCNNGGTTCTGGAACGCGATAACCGGCCAGAATAAAACCTTTGCCGACACAATGGAACTCGGGCACAANATATACACGCTCGACCGCGCCATCTGGAACCTTCAGGGACGCGACAAGGCCATGGANGTNTTTCCCGATTACATTTACGACCAGCCGACAAACGGAAGCGAGCAACCGATGGTCGTTGACGGCAAGTGGACTTANGCAAACGGACGCGGCAGGCAGTATGACCGCGCCAAAGTTGAAGACTTCAAGGAACGGTTCTACAGATTCGAAGGCTGGAATCCGGATAACAGTTACCCAACGCGCGCGACGCTCGAAAAGATGGGCATGAAGAATGTCGCCGATGTGCTTCAGTCCAAAGGCAAACTTGGATAGTTCTTTAGCTATTCATTCCGCTGCTCCAGAGTAGAGACAAGGCATGCCTTGTCTCTACTGCCCCGCGATTATTTATTAAAGCGCGGACGGGACGTCCGCTACCCCATGTCACGCCGGCGGGGACGCCCGCGGTCCCATGACAGAAACTTTAAAGTTCCGGAGACAGTGACGTTGTTTTTTGCTTTAATTAATCTTCTAATGACAAACCTGTTTGAGTCTCTGAATATAGGCGGCAAAACTTTCGCTCCGGCGCTCTTTCTCGCGCCGATGGCAGGCGTAACGCATTCGGCTTTCCGGCGGATCGTTTCCGATTTCGGCGGCTATGGCGCTCTTACAACCGAGATGCTTTCGGCGACGGCTTTCATCAGGGAAAACCCTGTCGTCTCGCCTTTTTCGCGCCGACGCGCATGCGAAGGCCCCGTCGTCTACCAGTTGCGTACAAGCGGAGAAGACATCCTCGAAGCCGCTATAGTAAAACTCGAAGCACAGAACCCCGCCGCTATTGATCTGAACCTCGGCTGTCCCGCGCCCGAAATTCAGAAACAGATGTCCGGAGCAGCGCTTTTTCGTGACTTTGAACGCCTGCGCCGGGTTCTTTCGCGTATTCGCGCCGTTTATCAGGGAATGCTCTTTGTAAAATGCCGTCTTGGCGACGCCTCTGAAAACTGGCGCGCGCCTTTTGCTGAGCGGCTGCGTTTGTTTGAGGATTACGGCGTTTCGGCCGTTACTGTACATCCGCGCTTTTCAAATGAGAAACTCAAGCGCCGCGCCCGCTGGAGCGAATTTCCCTGGATTGCCTCGCAAACAAAAATCCCGGTCATTGGCAATGGCGACATCCGTTCCCCGGCGGACGTACTTGAACACGGCGATTTTTTTAAACCACTCGCCGGATTGATGCTGGGCCGCATAGCCGCGCAAAAACCCTGGATTTTTCGGGAATTTTCCGGACTTCAGCGGGTTGATATTTCGTACGCGGAAATCTGGGACAGGCTCTGCCGGTATACGATTGAGGATTTTCCGCCAGAAAAGGCTATCGGGCGCATGAAGGAATTCACGGCGTATTTCGCGCAAAACTTCTTTTTCGGGCATGAACTTTTCAGGGCAAGCCGTCGCGCCCGCAACATCGAAGAACTCCGCGTCGCCGCGCTCCGCTTTCTTGAATCGCCGCAGTAGAAACCCTATGAATATCCAGGTTAAAACGTTATGGGGAAATCAACGGGACGCTGTTTTGTGTCATGCTGCTCCGACAGGGTCGAGGCGTTTCTATGATACTGCGAAGTTTACTCCCGAACAGGTGCGTCAGGATGATTCCATTCTCAATCCGGATACCTTTGCAAATCAACCACATATTTTAAAACCCGCCCCGATAAAATTTCAGAAAACACCGAAGGGACGGCTTCAAGACTTATTATTTTATGAATTAACAGCCCAACTGCCTGAACGTTGCGCTCTAAAATCTTCAGAGCCGTTTCCATTTGCCGTTTTGTACTTCCATATGCGCCAATTATGGTCAACTGCCTGTAATGAACCTCGTTCAGTAAGTCACATGGAACGCCGGCATTTTTTGTAAACCCGCTAAAGAGGCAATATTTGCCGCCGGCGTTTAGTTTTAAAACGCCTTCCGACAAAGTGTTAGGGTCCGGGGCGGCATTTATGGCGACATCAAATTTGCCGCTATCGGCGGTATCCGCAATGCGAATGTCCGCTTTACCGCAAAATCGCGCCGCTGTTTCAAGTTTTTCAAGGTTGGTTTCAACAATAAACGGTTCCGCGCCCCAATATTTACAGGCTAACCCAAGCATGAGACCGGCTGGGCCTCCGCCGAAAATGAGCGCCTTTTGTTTTTTTTGCAAATCAACCTGTTCAATCGCGTTTACCGCCGAAGACAACAATTCAGTCATGCAGGCAATTTCAGGTGGTACATTTTCAGGGATTTTTATAAGGCTTTCTTTGGGCGCTTTCAAATATTGCGCGAATCCGCCGTCGCTATGAAACCCGATTATCTTAATATTGCCGCAAAGGTTTTCCGCGCCATTTCTGCAGTGATAACAATTATTGCAGACGCTTGCCGGCCAGACGACATAGTGTTCCTCTGAACCGGATTTTTGTCCGCAGATTTCGTGCCCCAATACTCTGGGCGGAACCAAATCTCTTTGCCCCTGAAACCACATTTTCGCGTCGGTCCGGCACACTGAACAATAGTTTACTTTCAGCAGAGTTTCAGTGCTGCCGCAAACGGGTATTTCGACATCGGCTATGTGAATTTTTCCCGGCCCTTCAAGGATGAGCGCTTTCATCTATTTATTATACTGCTATTTATTACACTGCGGACAGGCGCAAATTGTATATACCCGCGAACGAAATGATTTTCCGAGCCTGCGCGGTCTTTTTGACACGATGCAGCGTCAGGTTTCGCTTACGTACGATTGAGTACGCCACGCTCAACCTTCCTTGCCTCATGTCAAAAATCCTCGCGCATCCACCGGAAAATCATCTCGTTCGCGGGTATAATTTGTGTCTGTCCGCGGGTGCGCGGCATATCTTACGTTTGTTGTAAAATTCAGGGAGAATTCAACATGATAAATTACGATGAACTTATAGCCCTCGCTAAATCCTGCGGATTTACGGAGGCAAGTCCGCTGGATGTTTCAAATCTGGAGTTTTTACAGTCCGTGCGCGACATGTGCAACGCCGGCCAGTGCCCGAGATACGGCAAAACGTGGTCTTGCCCGCCCGAGGCGCCGTCTCTTGAGGAGATGCGCGAGAAGGTAAAAAGTTACGCAAAGGGTATTCTCGTTCAGACCGTGGGGCGGCTTGAGGACAGCTACGACTGGGAGGGGATACAGGATGCGGCCAAAAGCCAGTCCGCAGGCTTTAGCAGATTGTGGGACGCTTTAGATCCGCTGTACCCGCGCCTTTTCCCTATGGGTACGGGCGGCTGCTCAAAATGCGAAAAGTGTACGCATCCGGACGCACCCTGCCGCTTCCCTGACCGCATGGCGTACTCAATGGAGGCGTGCGGCCTGTTTGTCAGCAAGGTTTGTACGGATAACGGGGCGAAATATAACAACGGCCCGAACACGATAAC
>JGI24704J35079_10001230_pt1 | contig 11124 bp, 10 predicted proteins | sample TergutNt197P3_FD_35079 | JGI IMG/M metagenome (IMG submission 35079)
CAAGCCCGCCAACATCCTGCTCTCCGCAGCGGACGGAAACGACATCCGCATCTCGGACTTCGGCGCGGCTTTCCAGGCAACGAGCGAGGTCACGCAAATTGCCAATCTCGGCTCGCCCGCGTACATGTCGCCGCAACAGGTACGCGAGGTACAGGTCGATCACCGCTCCGACATCTACTCGCTCGGCGTAGTGATGTATCAGTTGCTCACCGGGCATCTGCCGTTCGAGTGCGACAACAACTACAACCTCATCTACCGCATCGCCAACGAAATACCGCCCGCGCTCACCGAATACCGCCCGGAAATCCCCGAAGAGCTTCAAATCATTGTGCAGCGCGCGATGGAAAAGGATGTCGAGCACCGCTACCAGACCTGGGGCGAATTCTCGCACGACCTGACGCTTGCCTTCCGCAACTGCGCCATGGAACCCGATCAGGAGGCTTTGCCGGAAACTGAAAAATTCCGCTTCCTGCGGACGCTTCCCTTCTTCGACAAATTTTCCGACGCCGAACTCTGGGAGACCATCGGCTTCTCGCAATGGAATCAATTCCAGCCCGGAACGGTCATCCTCAAGGAAGGCGAAGCGGGCGACCACTTCAGCTTTCTGGTCGAAGGCGAAGCGCAGGCCAAAAGAAAACGCACCCTGCTCGGCGTATTTACCCCTGGGGACTGTTTCGGCGAAATCGCGCTGTTTTCTGCCGGTAAAGGCGTGCGCTCCGCTTCGGTGAAAGCGACTTCCACGGTACGCCTCATCACGATCCGCAGACAGGCGTTGGAACGCGCGTCCGAAGCCTGCCGCATGCACTTCTATCAGGCTTTCCTCACCGTACTGGCCACCCGGCTGTCACTGGCCAGTTCGCGCATCGCCAATTTCGAGGTTTGACGCCCGCCCTTGCAAACAAACATGCGAGTGATCCTGCCCATCCTGGTCTGCGCCCTTTGCATGGGAGCCCTACTGGCGGCCGACGCCAATAAGGAGGCTTTCCTGGTGGGAAACGCGGCGGCGCAGTGCCTCCCCCCTTTCCTCTGGGCCGGGATCACCAACCTGGGCAACACGCTCGGCGCTTTTTGCCTGGTCGCGCCCACACTCGCCAAGTGGCCGCGATGGACAGCGGCGGCGCTGCTGACAACGCCGTTCGCCGCGCTCTATACCCACGCAATCAAACGGTTGGCCGATGTGTCCCGCCCGGTGTCCGTTCTCCCGCATGAGGCGTTCCAGGTCATCGACTCGACTCTACGCTGGCACTCCTTCCCTTCCGGGCATAGCGTGACCGCCTTCGTGGCCGCCGGTATCCTGGTGCTCTGCTCCCGGCGGCGGCTGGCCTGGCTCGCGCTGCCCGCCGCGATATTGGTTGCGTTTTCAAGAATCGCTGTCGGGGCGCATTGGCCGCTCGACCTGCTCGCCGGGGCAGCAGGCGGTTGGGCGGCGGCGGCGCTCGGCTGCGAACTTTCGGCGCGGTGGCGGTTTTGGGAAAAAGCCCTCGGCCAGCGTATCCTTGCCGGGATTGCGCTCCTTTGCGCGTCGATGTTCGTTTTTGAAAACACGGGCTATCCTAGGGGGTTTTGGATGCAATACCTGCTCTGCGCCATCGGCTTTGCCGGGGCGCTTTATGCCTTGTGGCGCCCAGCGGCGTCGAGAGCGCAAGATTCGACATGAAAATCGCCAAGCGCGGGTTCGCCGTCGCATTCACGCTGGCGTTCGTGTTCTGGCTGCTGGATAAACAGCAATGGGCCGGCCTCGCCGCGATGCTGGAACAACTCCCCGGCAGCGCGCTCGGATTGGCGGCAGCGGGTTTTTTCCTGAGTTACCTGCTGCGCGCGGCACGGGTCTTTGATGAATTCCGTCATGAAGCCAATGGCCGTTTCGGCGCTTGCCTTCGCATCGTGCTCATGCACAACGCAGCGGTGAACATCGTGCCGTTTCGCGGCGGCGAAGCGGCGTTTCCCATTCTGCTCGGCAAACTCTTCGGTACGCCGCTCACGCGCGCGCTGGCTTCCCTTTTCTGGTTCCGTTTGCAAGACGCGCTGGTCGTGGCCGTGGTCGCGGTCGCGGTCTGGCCGGGGCTGCCGCCCGCGCTGCGCCTTGCGGGCGTAGCCGCGCTTATCCTCTTTGCCTGGGCGCTGCCGCGCTGGGCGCGCCACCCACGCCCCTCATCCCAGGAGGGCCGGTTCGCCCGCTTGCGCGACGCCTTCGCTAAATCGACCCAACACGCCCGCTTCGGCTGGCTCTGGACGATTGCGAACTGGTCGGTCAAACTCGCCGCGCAAGCGTATTTGCTGGCCGTGCTGCTTGGGACAAGCATGAACACAGGGGCGGCAGGCGCGTTAGGGGCGGAACTCGCCGCCATCCTCCCGGTGCAGGGCGTGGCGGGATTCGGCACTTACGAAGCCGGGGCGGCAGCGGCATTGCTGCCCAATGGCGTCATGCTTGCCGACGGCCTGCGCGCGGCGCTGGCGCTGCATCTTTTCGTCATTGCATGCTCCGTGTGTGCCGGTATCATTGCCGCATTGCTGCCCGAAGTCCAACCCACGCGCCCAGCGGCGGAGCCATCCGAACCCGAGAAGAGCCCAAACCCATGAACCTGTCGCCCCTTCCTCCCTCTGAGCCGCAAATTCCGGCTTCCCTGCCGCGCCATACCTTGTCTGTCATCGTGCCGATGTACAACGAGGCCGAAAACGTCGAACCGCTCCTCGATCGTATCCACCTCGCGCTTGAACCCTACCCGTGGCCGTGGGAGGTGGTGCTGGTCGATGACGGCAGCACCGACGCCACGCCGTCAGAACTGAAGCGTTGCGCGGCCATCAGGGGGCCGCATGTGCGCGTCATCCAGCTCAGGCGCAATTTCAAACAGACGGCGGCCATGCAGGCCGGTATCGACGCTGCGCGCGGCAGCGTCATCGCTACCTTGGACGGCGACTTGCAAAACGACCCCATCGACATCCCGCGCATGGTCGGGCGGCTGCTCGATGAAGACCTCGATCTCGTTGCCGGTTGGCGCAAGGATCGCCAGGATAACCAGCTTCGCAAAATTCCATCGCGGATCGCCAACCGCCTCATCGCCCGGATGACCGGCGTCCACCTGCGCGATTACGGTTGCAGCCTCAAGGTCTTTCGCGGCAGCACCATCAAAAGCGTGCGGCTCTACGGCGAAATGCACCGCTTCATCCCCGCCTGGCTGGCAACGGTAACGNCCCCCCGCCGCATCGCGCAGGAAGTCGTCACCCATCACGCCCGCGTATTCGGGCAATCCAAGTACGGCATCTCCCGCACCTTCCGCGTCGTGCTCGATCTCATCTTTGTCTATTTCTTCATGCGCTACCGCACCCGTCCGGGGCATTTCTTCGGCGGCATCGGCATCGCGCTCGGAGCCTTGGGCGGCCTCATCCTCGCTTATCTTGCCGGAATCAAATTTTTCCTCGGAGAAAGCATCGGCACACGCCCGTTGCTCTTCGGCGGCCTATTCCTCGTCATCGCCGGTGTGCAAATGGTAACTTCCGGCGTCCTGGCCGAATTGCTGGCACGGGTTTACTACGAATTCAGCGGCACGCACGCCTATCTGGCGGACGAAGCATCATCCCCCGGCAAAGATGAATGCTGGCATCTGCCCGCCTCCGGAAAGGAAGATGAGAAACCGTGATATGACGCAAAACCGGAGGTTGAATATCCGCGCGGCGCTCATCCTTGCCCTGCCGTTTGCCGCTTTCCTGCTGTGCCTGGGCGGCGCGCCGCTGTTCGATGTCGATGAAGGCGCGTTTTCCGAGGCCACGCGCGAAATGTTCGAGCGCAGGGATTTTCTTTCGACTTGGCTCAACGGTAAGCCCCGTTTCGACAAACCCATCCTGATCTATTGGTTGCAAGCGGCAAGCTACTGGTGTTTCAATGGTATTTTCAGCGTCGAATGGGTTTTTCGCCTGCCTTCGGCGCTTGCCGCGATGGCCTGGTGCTACGCCGTCTGGCATTTTGCCCGCCCGCGTTTCGGACCAAACACGGCACTGGCGGCGCTGGCGGTCGCGGCAACCTCTATCGGACCTTTCGCTATCGGCCGCGCCGCCACGGCAGACGCCCTGCTCAATCTCTTGCTGGCGCTCTCCCTGTTCGATGCCTGGCGATACCTCGAATCCGTCCGTGACGACCAGGGCCAACGCGCCCCATTGTTGCGCTGCTACGCATGGATCGGCCTCGGAGTGCTCACCAAGGGGCCGATCGCCCTCCTCGTGCCGGGCGCCGTCACCCTGCTCTTCTGTGCCAACCGCAAGGATTGGCGTACTTGGCTGCGGGCGCTCACCAACCCGTATGGCTGGCTGATCCTCGCCCTCATCGCCGTTCCCTGGTATGCCGCGATCCTCGCCATCCACGGGCAGGACTTCATCGACGGTTTCATCTTCAAGCACAACGTCAAACGCTTTACCGGCACGCTCGAAGGCCACGCCGGGAGCATTTTCTACTACATCTTCGCCGTACCCATCCTGTTGCTGCCCTGGACGGGGCCTCTTTTCGCCAGCCTACGCAAAGCCAGGGACGATTCCGCCAACCGCGATGGACAACACGCGGGCAGCGGCCTACGCCGCTACCTATGGCTCTGGGCGGGGTTCGTCGTCATCTTTTTTTCGCTCTCCGGCACAAAGTTGCCGCATTACGCTCTCTATGGCGCAACGCCCCTGTTCCTGCTCATTGCCACGCATCGCGATGAATTACGGAAGTCCTTCGCGCATCTCGCCCCACCAACCGCATTGCTTGCCCTGACCGTCGGGCTACCGATGCTGTGCGCGATTCTTTCCGCAAGCAAGCTAGGCAATACCTACCCCTACTATAGCGCCCTGCTTGCCGAAGCCACCTTGCGGGCAGGCACGGGTTATTACGCCGTCTGCGGCGGCGCACTGCTCATCTGGCTGCTCATTCTCTTCGTCGCCAGGGAAAAAAGCACGTTGTGGGATCGGCTGCTTTTCGCCGCGTGTCTGCAGACGGCAGTGCTCGCGCTCGCAGTCATGCCCTGGATCGGCGCGGTGCAGCAAGGGCCGATCAAAGAAGCCTCCCTTTTCGCCCGAAGCCGACCGGAACCCGCCGTGCTCTGGGAACTGCGTACCCCAAGCGTCAGTGTCTACCGCAATGCCGTCACCCCCTCGCGTGCTCCGGAAGCGGGAGAAATCGCCATCACCCGCCTTGATCGGCTGCCGGAACAAGGTTTCGAGATTTTGTTTCAACGAGCCGGGATCGTGGTCGTGCGTGGAATGACCGAAGAAGAATCAAAAGAGCCCGAATAAATAAATACACCCCGTTATGCGCGATGCGGGGTGCATAACGGGGCGAAGAGGGGAACCATGCCACTATGAGATAAGCAAACACCATGCCATAAATTTATCTTGTTGAAATAAAACAAAAATTTCTAAAGATCATTTTTCGATGTAAAGTACTTCGACACTTTTGCCATCAGAAAATGATTCAAAATGAAAATAGCTACATGGAATGTCAACTCTCTGAGAGTCCGTCTGCATCAACTCCTGGACTGGCTGGACGCAAACCGCCCGGACGCGCTTTGCCTACAGGAACTGAAGATGGAAGACCATGCGTTCCCGGAAGCGGAAATTCGGGCAGCGGGCTATTACGCGGCCTTTTCCGGGCAAAAAACCTATAACGGGGTCGCCATTCTCGCTTCCTCGCCGCCGGAGGACGTCACATGCGGCATCCCCAGCTTCACCGATGAGCAAAAACGCCTGATCGCCGCAACTGTCGCCGGTGTACGCATCGTGTGCGGCTATTTCCCTAACGGCCAACATCCGGGATCGGACAAATTCGTCTATAAGCTGGCTTGGCTCGACGCGCTGACCCACTGGCTCAAGGCGGAGGCGTTGCCCGTCCATCCGAACCTGGTGCTTGCGGGCGATTTCAACATCGCTCCCGAAGCGGCGGACGCGCATCCCGAATGGAAAGGGGACATTCTCGTTTCTCCATCTGAGCGCGCCGCGTTCCGGGCGCTCATCGAGTGCGGGCTGACAGACGCTTTCCGCCTGTTTGAACAACCGGAACACAGCTATTCGTGGTGGGACTACCGGATGGGTTCTTTCCAGCGCAATTTCGGCATGCGTATCGACCATATCCTTGTTTCCCCCGCATTGCGGAATGCCTGCCGCGCCTGCGCGGTGGATAAAACGCCGCGCAAATCGGAACGCCCTTCGGATCACGCGCCGGTGGTGCTTGAACTGGACTGGTCAAACGACTATCAAAATAAGCCCAAACTCACGAACGGGGATCATGCCATATGAGCCGTCGTGTTAGACTTCGGGCATTGTCTATGAACTCCCCATCATGAACCTGATTGATCGCATTTCTCGCCAATTCGAGGACAGCGCCCGCGCCAAACTCGCTGCCATCGAATGGCTGGCCGCACCGGTAGCGGAAGCCGTAGAGGCCATGACGGGCTGTTTGCTCGGCAATGGGAAGATACTCGTCTGTGGGAACGGCGGTTCGGCTGCCGACGCGCAGCATTTCGCCGCCGAACTGGTCAATCGCTTCGAGATGGAACGCCCGCCGCTAGCCGCCGTGGCACTGACCACCGACAGTTCGGTGCTGACTTCAATCGGCAACGACTACGAATTTGCCCAGGCCTTCTCCAGGCAGGTTCGCGCCTTGGGTCAGGCAAGCGATGTGCTGTTGGCCATTTCGACCAGCGGCAACTCACCCAATGTCCTCGCCGCCATCGCCGCCGCGCATGAGCGTGAAATGCGTGTGGTTGCCCTCACGGGCAAGGGCGGCGGAAAAATTGCGGAGCTTTTGTCGCAGAACGATGTCCATGTATGCGTACCAGTTGACCGCACCGCGCGCATACAGGAAATTCACCTGCTCGTCCTGCATTGCTTGTGTGACGGCATTGATTGTTTACTACTCGGAGTGGAAAACTGATGAAATTCTATACAACCGCCCTGCTCCCCGCCCGCCGTGCGCTGTTCGTCGGCGCGCTTGCCATCGCGGGGATTTCCCTGTTGCAAGGCTGCTTTCCCATCATGGTCGCCGGCGTCGGAGCCACCGCGTTAGCGGCGGCCGACCGCCGTACCACAGGGACATATGTCGAAGATGAATCCCTCGAATGGAAAGTCTCCAACCTCATCCGCCAGCACTTTGGTTCTCTCAACCGCGTCGTCGTAACTTCCTACAACCGCAATGTGCTACTCGTCGGCCAAGTGCAGGACGAAAACGTGCGCGCCGAAGCGCAGCGCCTGGCAAGCACGGTGTCGAACGTGCGCGCCGTGGTCAATGAATTGACCATAGGACCTGCCATATCGCTTTCATCTCGCAGCAACGACACTGTCATCACTGGCAACGTAAAAACGCGGTTCCTCAACAACAAGGTTTTCTCGACGAATCACGTCAAGGTCGTCACCGAAGCGGGCGTCGTCTTCCTGCTTGGGATCGTGACCCGCACCGAAGGCGATCAAGCGGCGGAAATCGCCCGTACCAGCAAGGGCGTGAAGAAGGTGGTGAGGGTATTTGAATACATCGGCGAAGACGAAGCCCAAGCTATCGACACCCGCAACAACGAGAACAGCGACTCTCCGCCCGAAGCACCCTGATAGCCCCCCGACGCTGACAGTCAGGGCCTACCGAGCGCATCCAGCAATTTCTGGTGGATGCCGCCGAAACCGCCGTTGCTCATCACTACCACATGGTCGCCGGGCCGCGCCTCGGCGGCCACGGCGGCGACCAGCGCGGCAAAGTCATCAAAGCAGGACTGGTGCGCGCCCAGTGGGGCGAGAGCCGCTTGCGCGTCCCATCCAAGATTGCCGCAATAGCAGAACACCTGATCGGCCAGCCGGAGGCTTTGCGGGAGCAGGTCTTTCATCGTGCCCATTTTCATGGTGTTCGACCGGGGCTCCAGCACCGCAATGATCCTCGCAGCAGGGCCGACCTTGCGGCGCAGGCCGTCGAGCGTGGTGGCAATGGCGGTGGGATGGTGCGCGAAATCATCATAAACCTTCACGCCGCCCGCTTCGCCGCGCACTTCCATGCGGCGCTTGACGTTCCTGAATTCTGACAAGGCCGCCAGCCCGTCGGGTATCGACACCCCGACGTGGCGCGCGGCCAGCAGCGCCGCGCAAGCGTTGGCGCGATTGTGCGCGCCGGTGAGTTCCCACGATACGCGGCCTATTTCATCGCCATTCTCATCGCAAATGACGAGGCTCCCATCGGCATCGTCGCCCCTCGTGCTCCAGCCGCCTTTCCAGCCGTTGAACCAATCCACAGGAGTCCAGCAACCGTGCGCCAGCACACGCTTCAGGCTTTCTTCACGTGCATTCGCGATGATGCGGCCCGTGGCGGGCAAAGTACGCACGAGGTGGTGAAACTGTGTCTCGATGGCCGCGAGATCAGGAAAGATGTCCGCGTGATCGAATTCCAGGTTGTTCAGGATCACGGTACGCGGGCGATAATGGACGAACTTGGATCGCTTGTCACAGAAGGCTGTGTCGTACTCGTCGGCCTCGATCACAAACAGGGGCGTTTTGCCGAGACGGGCGGAGACTCCAAAATCCACCGGCACCCCGCCAATCAGGAAACCGGGTTCAAGCCCGGCTTTTTCGAGGATGTAGGCAAGCATGGAAGCCGTGGTGGTCTTGCCATGCGTACCCGCCACGGCCAGCACCCAGCGCCCTTGCAGGACATGCTCGGACAACCATTGCGGGCCGGACACATATGGCAAACCCTGGTCGAGAATCGCTTCCAGCAAGGGATTGCCACGGGAGACGGCATTGCCGATAACGAAAACATCCGGTTTGAGGCTGATCTGACCGGCATCGAACCCTTCAGTGAGCGCGATGCCCGCCGCTTCGAGCTGGTCGCTCATCGGCGGATATACATTGGCGTCACACCCCGTCACCTTGTGCCCGGAAGCCACCGCCAGTTGTGCAACACCCCCCATGAAAGTGCCGCAAATACCAAGGATATGAATGTGCATGGAACGAAAACCCAAAAAGTGGAGAGAGGATGCCGCGTCCTGTGTAGAATCAGCGAGATTTTACCCGAAGGCGCTCATCTTTCTTCTTTCATGGCGGAATACGGTTTTCCCCCACGCGGCGCACAACGCCGCCGCGAAATTGCTGCGCTGGCCGCGCGCATGATGGCCGAAGACGGTATCGGCGATTTTGGCTTTGCCAAGCGCAAAGCGGCCCGTCGGCTTGGCTCAGATGAAGGCGCAAGCGGATACCTGCCGACCAATGCCGAAATCGAGGCAGAACTGCGGCGTTGGCAAACTCTGTATCAAGGCGAGGAACTCCCGGAACGGCTGGCCGACATGCGCCGGGCGGCGGTAGGGCTGATGCGCTTGTTGAATGAATTCAGACCCTATCTGACCGGCAGCACGCTCGATGGCACTGCCGGGCGTTACGCGGAGGTCGAAATCGACTTGTTCCCGGAAAGCGCCAAGGATGTCGAAATTTTTCTCCTCGACGCCGCTTTTCTCTTCGAGCACCGCGAAACACGCAAAACACCGCCCGACGCGCCAGAAACGATCCTGGCGCTGGAATGGGAGGGCATCCCAGCGCAATTGTCCATTTACCCTGCCCCGGCAGAACGTAACCGGCGGCAGCCCCGCGCTCGCCTGGCTCAGGTCGAAGCCCTGATCGCCACACCGCCGTTCTGCGAAGAACCCGGCTGACGAAAAAGATACATTCTGTCTTCTACAAGGAGGGAAGGATGTGGGCGAATACATGGGTTCGTCTTGCCCAGTACTTTGCTCAAAAACGCTCTAATTTTTCGACTTTATCGACACATTAGCGGAAATGCCGGAGGCCATCACCAACGCCATGCCCAAGTATTCCATCCAGCCCAGGTGTTCGCCCCACAAAATGACGCCGGACAGCGTGGCAAATACGACCGCCGTATACGTCAGGCTTGCGCTCAACAGCACTTTGCCCCGCGAATAGGCACGGGTCATTGCCAGTTGCCCGAGCGTGGCGAACACCCCTGTTCCGGCAAGCATGAGAAACCCCTGAAAGGTGATCGGGTTCCAGCGCGAAAAAACGACCCAGGCCAGGCTCAACAAGGTGGAAATGAACGAAAAATAAAACACCGTGCGCGCCGTCGGCTCCCCAAGCCGCCCCAGGCCACTCACATCGAAATACACCATTGCCGTCAGAACGGCGGAAGCCAGCGCCACCGACGCACCAAACAGGACTTGTCCCTCAAACGACGGATGAAGCAAAAAAACGACACCCCCAAACCCCAGACCCAAGGCAAACACAATCCCCCAATTGAACCTGAGCCCGCGAAAAAACATCAGCATTAGCATCAGGAAAACAGGAGACGTGTAATTCAGCGTCACCGCCGTTGCCAGCGGCAACAGGGAAATGGCGTAGAAATAAACAGAAAGCGAGCAAAAACCCGTTACACCCCGCTTCACATGCCAGCGCCAATGCGGCGTCGCCAAGCGCACATTGCGCCAGTGCACCAATGCCAACATGATGAAAAACATTATTACGGAGCGATAAAAAACGATCTCCGCCAGCGAATACCCTTCCTTCGCCGAGAGCTTGACGCACACTCCCATGCCCGCGAAGAAAAAACCGGCAGCGACCATCCACAAGGATTGCATGATGAAAATTCAATGAAGAAATTATGCGAAACAACATGAACGCCCTTCAGGATACGGACTTTCCATTTTCCAAATGAGCAAAATTATGGATTGTACTTGGCATTCAGTCTCTACTATATTGTTCAAGTGCTCGCAACATAATGCCTTTGCCCTTCTTTCCCGAAGCGTTTCCTTCCACACTGCCTTCATCGCTCGTCACGTCTCGTCCTTTCAGCCATGAGCAAAATCCTCCTCACGGGTTCCAGCGGTTTCATCGGGCAGGCACTGGCCCGGCGGCTCATTGCGGAAGGGCACCGGTTGAGGCTGCCAGTCAGATCGCAGCTTTCCTGGGAGCCAGGCAACTCGGTGGTTTTCCCTTTCGAGGGGCTCGAAGCAACCACGGACTGGGCAGCAGCGCTTGTCGGCGTCGATTTGGTCATCCATTGCGCGGGTCGCCCACGCATCATGAACGAGACCGCGCCCGACCTGCTGGCCGAGTATCGCCGCTGCAATGTCGAGGGTTCCGTGCGGCTTGCCAGCCAAGCCGCACACGCCGGGGCGCAGC
>JGI24704J35079_10001239_pt1 | contig 11077 bp, 5 predicted proteins | sample TergutNt197P3_FD_35079 | JGI IMG/M metagenome (IMG submission 35079)
GTTAGTGCCGCTAGGAATCCTTGTTCCGCAGGCTCCCTTAGCCACTTCGCCGCTTCGGCATAATCTTGTGCAACGCCCCGACCCTCAGCGTACATAAAACCAAGGTTGTATTTCCCAAGTACAAGCCCGTTTTCCGCCGCCTTTCTGAACCACTTTAAGGCTTCCGCATCATCCTTGCCGACACCTTCGCCTAACTTGTACATCGCTCCAAGGTTGGTTTGTGCAAACCAATTCCCTTGCTCGGCTGATTTCCTGTACCACTTTGCCGCTTCCGCTAAATCCTGCCCAACACCCTTACCTTGCGAATACATCAACCCAAGGCTAAATTGAGCGTCTGCATTACCTTGATCCGCAGCCTTTCTATACCACTTCACAGCTTCCGCATCATTTTGTGGGACGAGTTGCCCTGTGGAATAAATTGCGCCAAGGTTTTCTTGTGCTTCCGCATGCCCCTGCTCTGCCGCCAACCGACAATTTTTTAGTGTTTCGTCAGTGGCGGGTTTCTCTAAGTATGTCCGGCAAATCTCTAGTTCCGGAGAGGAGTTTTCTGTCCGCGTTACACATGGAATACCCGTCATCGTCCGGCAAACCTTTGGTTCCGGAGAGGGGTTTTCACCATAAGCCAGCAATGGGAACATTGCCAACATCCCCACTGCGATCCTTGCCTTTATCCGTTTTGCCCTCATCGTTGTTGCGATCGATGCCATGATGCCGTCCTTCAACGATAATTTGCTGCCCGTTCGGCAGTGGATGCCGTCAATTCCCCGCCGTCAACTCCCTGCCCGGAATCTGTTCCAGGATGTCGGGGTGGATGATGTTTTGCAAACGATCTTTTTCCACGAAGATTTCCGGGGAGCCGAAAGGTCGCGGGCCAACTTCATTCGTGGCAAAACGGAATATCAGCCCCCCTTCCGCGATGCGCCAATTCTTGTTCACGCTAAAGGCATATGACGGGTTGGCGAGATGCAACCAGATGGCTTTTTCCGGTAATTTCCGTTCCGTTTTCAGCCAGGCGCGAAAAGACGTCCGCTGAAGGTTTTCGAGGGCTTTTTCCCGACCGGGCAGGATGAGGTTGTCAAATGTCAAAATCTTGCGTGTGCGAATATCGACCACGATGAAACCACCCGACGGACCAGATGGACGGGCATCGTATTGCTGGCGCAATTCATGCTCGAACGCAAATTGCAGATATGAGCCGAAAATCTCTGGACGGGGAAATCTTTCCGAAGAGAGGGAATCCTTATCGTAACCTGTCAGTTTCGCGGTAAATTCGATGACAGGAGGGTTTTCCACACTGCCATATTCACCGCCTTTTCGTACCAGGTTCGCCAATTTTCCTTCGTAGAGGGCTTCCCCACCTTTGCGGGCTGGTGTCTCCTCCAGCCGCTCGGCAAACATCGGCAGGATGACGGACTGGGCTATCAACTGGTTCAGCCAAGGCGTTTTTTTGTATAGCGGATACATCAGCCGCGCGCGGGAACAGTTGTCCACCTTCCACTCCCCTTTCTCCCACTCTTCCTTTTTTTTCCTGAAATTTTTGGGACAAAGGCTGACCGTCAGGGTTTTGAAGGTCGGGCGCGTCAGTTCTTCCGAGATAATTGTTTTTTTCTCCGTGCGAACTTTCCCCGCCGCGCAAACCGTCCCGGAAAAAAGCATCAGGCAGGCCAGCGTCACAAACGCGGCCAAGCACGGGCTGGGACGGAAAAAGGGAAATCTCATGCTTCCAGTCCGGGAGATGATGAACGTCGCACGAGAGTTTCCAGCGCGGCGCGCAAGGGGGCATCCATTGGCAGGGAGGCGGCAAAGGTTTCTATCTGCATACGCGCGGCACTTGAAATGATTCTTGCCTCTGAGATTCGACGCGTGGGGGAAGGTTCCGACAGCCCCACCTTGACCTGGATGCGCTGCAAGGGGTAACCGGCACGCGCAAAATGATCGAGCAGGGAGGGAAGCATCTGTTTGAGCCGCACCGCAACGGCGCTGCCACGGGCACTGATGGTCAGTACATCCTCCTTCAGATTGGCAACGTGGCAAGCGTTCGCACACTGCGCCGGGAGGGCTGGCGCGAGCACACGCTGCATGCGCCCGAGACGAGCGGCATGATCCTGGAGGCGGGCAAGCGGCGTATCGCGTCCAAGGAAGCGGTGTAACAGGGTACTCATCGAGTGGGTCGCTCCGGGCAGGCGAACATTGACATGATAAACTATTTATTTTTCCGTATCGCCAAATCCCACTCTATGATTACCGGCCTGCTCAAAAAAGTATTCGGTTCGCGCAACGATCGACTGATCCGTCAGTATTCCCGCACTGTAGCGCGTATCAACGAACTCGAACCCTCGCTCTCGGCGCTCACTGACGAAGCGCTTGCCGCCAAAACCGTTGAATTCAGGCAACGCCTCGCGCAGGGCGAAACACTCGACGCCCTGCTGCCGGAAGCGTTCGCCGTGGTGCGGGAGGCAGGCAAACGGACGCTCGGCCAGCGCCATTACGATGTCCAGTTGATAGGCGGCATGGTACTTCACGCGGGCAAAATATCGGAAATGCGAACCGGCGAAGGCAAGACACTGGTTGCCACGCTGGCGGCCTATCTCAACGCCTTGCCCGGTAAGGGTGTGCACATCGTCACCGTCAATGACTACCTCGCCAACCGCGACGCGGAATGGATGGGGCAAATCTACGGATTCCTCGGCCTCACGACGGGCTGCAACCTGGCGCGCCTGAGCCACGACGAGAAGCAGAAAGCCTACGCGGCAGACATCACCTACGGAACCAACAACGAGTTCGGTTTCGACTACCTGCGCGACAACATGGTCTATTCGGCAACCGACCGGGTACAGCGCGGACAACCCTACGCCATCGTCGACGAAGTGGACTCCATCCTCATCGACGAGGCGCGTACACCGCTCATCATCTCCGGTCAGGCCGAGGATCACACCGATCTGTACGTGAAGATGAATGAAGTCGCCCCGCGCCTGAAGAAACAGGAAGGCGAAGGCGACAATGTGACCGTACCCGGCGACTACACCGTCGACTTGAAGGCCCATCAGGTGCTGCTCACCGAACAGGGGCACGAGTCCGCCGAAGGCTTGCTGGTCAAGATGGGGCTGCTGGCCGACGGGGCGGGGCTTTACGACCCGGCTAACATTCTGCTCGTGCATCACCTGTACGCTGCCCTGCGCGCCCATGTGCTGTTCCACAAGGATCAGCACTACGTGGTGCAGAATGACGAAATCGTCATCGTCGACGAATTCACGGGGCGTTTGATGACGGGGCGGCGCTGGTCGGAAGGGCTGCATCAGGCGGTCGAAGCCAAGGAAGGCGTCAAGGTGCAGTCCGAGAACCAGACGCTGGCTTCCATCACTTTCCAGAATTACTTCCGCATGTATGGGAAACTCGCGGGCATGACCGGCACTGCCGATACCGAAGCCTACGAATTTCACTCGATCTACGGGCTGGAAACGGTTGTGGTTCCCACCAACCGTCCCTCGAAGCGCACGGACTCCAACGACAAGGTCTACCGCACCGCGAAAGAAAAATGGTCAGCCGTCATCGAAGACATCCGCGATTGCGTCAAGCGTGGTCAGCCGACGCTGGTGGGCACGACCTCCATCGAGAACAATGAATTTCTCTCCGGGCTGCTGAAGAAAGAAGGCATCCGGCACGAAGTGCTCAACGCCAAACAACATGAGCGCGAAGCCGAGATCATCGCGCAGGCCGGTTTGCCGGGTCAGGTCACGATTGCCACCAACATGGCGGGACGGGGAACGGACATCGTGCTGGGCGGCAACATCGACAAGAAAATAGCCACAATCCGCTCAGACGAGCAGCCGGAAACCGGGAAGGAAGAAACCATTACCTCCCTGCGTGCCGAATGGCAGGTTGTTCACGACAAGGTCATCGCGGCAGGCGGCTTGCACATCATCGGGACCGAACGCCACGAATCGCGCCGTATCGACAACCAGTTGCGCGGTCGCTCAGGCCGTCAGGGCGACCCCGGATCGAGCCGTTTCTACCTTTCCCTGGAAGACCCGCTGTTGAAAATTTTTGCCGGGGAGCGCCTGAACGCCATCATGGTGCGGCTGAAAATGCCCGAAGGCGAAGCCATCGAACACGCGATGGTGACGCGCTCGCTCGAATCGGCGCAACGCAAGGTGGAACAACGCAACTTCGACATCCGCAAACAACTGCTCGAATACGACGACGTTGCCAACGACCAGCGCAAGGTCATCTACAAGAACCGTAACGAACTGCTCGAAAGCGAAGACGTGTCCGACACCGTGCGCGGCATGCGCCACGAAGTGTTGAAGAATCTTTTCCGCCTCTACGTCCCGGAAGAAAGCGTCGAAGAACAATGGGATATCCCCGCGCTCGAACGGGCGCTGGCGGACCTTCTTCTGCCGATGCCGGTTGGGGAATGGATCAAGGCCGAACCTGCCATCGACGATACGGCCATTCTCGTTCGCATTGCCGAAGCGGCAGACGCCGCATACCGGCAGAAAACCGAAATGCTCGACCCGGTGGGCTGGCACCAATTCGAGCGCAACATCACCCTCAACAACCTCGACAACCTCTGGCGCGAACACTTGGCCGCGCTCGACCTGCTGCGCCAAGGCATTCACCTGCGTGGTTACGCGCAGAAAAATCCCAAGCAGGAATACAAGCGCGAGGCCTTCCAACTTTTCGGCAATCTGGTCGATGCCTGGAGCCAGGAAACTTCCCGCATGCTTCTCACCGTCCAGATTCGCACCGAAGCCGCCGAGGAACAACTGGCTGCTGCCGAAGCTCCACCACGCACCGCAAACATCCGTTACCAACACGCGGACTATGATGAGGCACTTGCCTCCGCCGGAACATCCAGGCCGCGTTCTCCGGCGACGGCCGGACCGAAAGTCGGGCGCAACGACCCCTGCCCCTGCGGTTCGGGCAAAAAATACAAACACTGCCATGGCAGTCTGAACTGACTGATTCAAAGGCCGATCATGGCTGTCAATCTGAAAACACCCAACCCCGCCGACCTGTTGCCCGTTCCCGGCGTACGGCTCGGTGTGGCGCAGGCAGGCATCCGCAAGGCCAATCATTACGACCTCACGGTTATCGAATTGTCTCCTGGTAGCCGGGTTGCGGGCGTCTTCACCCGGAACCGTTTCTGCGCCGCGCCGGTCACGGTCTGCCGGAAACACCTTCAGAATGGCAACATTCGCGCTTTGGTCATCAATACCGGCAACGCCAACGCCGGAACCGGCGAACAGGGATTGAGTGATACCCGCGCCACCTGCAAGGCGCTGGCGGGCATCCTCGGCATCGACGCAGATCAAGTATTGCCGTTTTCCACCGGCGTCATCCTTGAGCCGCTGCCAATGGAACGCCTGCTTGCGGGGCTGCCGCATGCGGTAGCCGACTTGCGGACGGATTCATGGTTCGATGCCGCACACGCGATCATGACCACCGACACGCTCGCCAAGGCGGTCTCGGAACAGATCGCCCTTGGCGGCAAAACCATCACGATCACCGGCATGTCCAAGGGCGCAGGCATGATTCGCCCGAACATGGCGACCATGCTCGGCTTCATCGCCTGCGACGCGGCAATCAGCCAATCCCTGCTCGAAGCCATTACCCTTGAGGCGACGGACGCATCGTTCAATAGCATCACCGTCGACGGCGACACATCGACCAACGACTCTTTCATCGTCATTGCCACCGGCCAGGCGGGCAACGCTGAAATCATAGACGCCGCCAGCGATGAAGCCCGCGCGCTCGCCCATGCCATCACCTCGGCCGCCATCCGGCTGGCGCAATCCATCGTCCGTGATGGCGAAGGCGCGACCAAATTCATGAGCGTCGCGGTCGAAGGCGGGACAACCCGCGAGGAATGCCGCCTTGTCGCCTACGCCATAGCGCACTCGCCGCTGGTCAAGACCGCTTTTTTCGCATCCGACCCCAACCTTGGGCGCATCCTCGCCGCAATTGGCTATGCGGGCATCGACGATCTCGACGTGGAACGCCTGCGGGTCTGGCTCGGCAACCCGGAAGAAGAAACGCTGGTCGCCGAACATGGAGGCCGCGCAGCGGGCTTCATTGAGGAAACCGGCGCGCGGATCATGAAACACGCTGAACTCACCGTACGTGTCGACCTCGCACGCGGGCAGGCGAAGGCCACGGTCTGGACCTGCGATCTCTCCTACGACTATGTAAAGATTAACGCCGACTACCGTTCGTGAATCGTTGACCCAATTTTTACTGTAATGACACTAAATAAAAGGCCTGATAATATTTTCCGGGGTTCCGGACAAACCGTTTTTCCGCTAACGTTACTCACCATCGACGCCCATTCTCTCCGATTCGGCGCCGGTCTTTCTGTTGAACATGTGTTGGGCGTAATCCCCGTCACTCGTGGCGAGGGAGCTCAAAAGCCGGGATCATGAACGTCAAATATCTCTTTCTCTCTGCGGTTCTCTTGCTGATTATCACAGCCGTGATCGGCGTGTCTCTCGGCTTATCCGAACCCTGGTTCTGGCTGATCGTTCCGCTGGGGGTTTTAGCCCTTTACACCGGACTGGGAGTGACGACCCGCCAGCGGGAACTTTCAAACGAGAACTTCGGCGATTCGTGCTATTACCTCGGCTTCATCGCTACCATCGTCTCGCTTTCCGCCTGCCTGTACGACATGCAGGACTCCTCCATGCAGTGGGCCACCATCGCGCAAAGATTCGGGGTCGCTCTGGTCAGTACCGTCGCCGGCCTCATTACCCGGCTCTACTACGTCGGCTTCAAGCCCAATCTCGTAGACGCAATGGACAATGCCGAAGAAAACGCCATCACTGCCGCGCGCAAGCTGTACCGTCAGTTGAACGAGGCGCTGGCGAACATGCAGAATTTCAGCACCCAACTCGGAGACGCCTCCCGCGACGCGGTCACGCGCATCTCCAAGAGCGCCGATACGGCAGTGACGGAATTCTCCCTCAACGTCACGAGCGTAGCCGAGAAAAGCATCAAAGGCATCACCAATTCCCTCACTGAGCTGACGCAATCGAACAGGGATACGGTCACCCGTTCCATGACCAACATCGACGTGGCTGGAAAGAAGCTGGCCAATTCCATAAACAACTACACGGATGCGGTCGAGAAGCGGCTGAGGGAAGGTATCGTGCTCCCCGACGACTACTTCGTCAGCGCGCTCCAAAAACCGGTAGGCAACCTTGGTATCAGCATCGCGCAAACAACGCAGGACCTGATGTCCCTGACCGAAAACGTCGCTACCTCCCTCAACAGCCTCCGCCCTGCCCTGGCCGAAGTACGCGAACGATCCACCGAGATCGGGGACGCGCTGGGCCATGTCATCAAACTGGCCAAGGAGCAGGAAACCATCCTCGTGAATTCCAGGGGGCAGGCTGAAACGATGGAAGCCATTGCCCAATCCCTGAATTCCGCGCAGGACAACGTCGATCAACTGTCGGGCGCGGTCGTGACCCAAACCGATGTGTTGAGCAAGTACGTGCAAGTCAGCCAGCAGCAGCAAAGCGCGATGATCGCCTCGATCAAGACCTTGGGCGAATCGCTGAACAAGCATGTCGAGAGCAGCGGCAAGCAATACACCGAAATGTCGGAAACGGTAACGACCCAGGCCAGGGAAGTTTCCCGCTACGTCACCGCCAGCCAGCAACAGCAGTCCGAGATGACAACCGCGCTCACCGCTCAGGGGGCAGCCCTGGCCGAACAGATCGAAGCCAGCCGCAAGCAATTTGCCGACACATCGGCCACGGTGCTGGCCCAAAGCGAGGCGCTGTCTCAAAACATCGAGCAGCAGACACGGCTTTCATCCGCCGTTTCCGCTCAGACCGAGGCGTTGACGCAGCAGATCGACCTGTCCCGGAAACAGCAGGCCGAATTGTCCGAAATGGCGATTGCCCAGAGCCGCGCCTTGACCGAATCCCTCGAAAACAATCGACAACAGCAGTCGGAAGCGGCCTCCGCGTTCACCACGCAAACCGAGGCGCTGGCCAAGCACATCGACGCCAACACTCAGCACTATGCCGAGGTATCCGGCGCAGTCACCGCCCAGGGCGAGGCGCTGAACAGGTTCATCGAAAGCGGCCAGCAACAGCACGGCGCGGTTCTGACCGAAATTTCCACCCAGGGCAAAGCACTGGCTCAAAATATTGAGCAGCAAGCTCAGATAACAGCCGCAGTCCAGACCCAGGCTCAAATCCTGGAGCGCCAGACCGAGAGCAGCCATAAGCAATACAATGAAATCTCGTCTGCTGTCATCTCCCATACCCAGGCGCTGGCTCGCTACGTCGAGGCCAGCCAGAAACAACAGCTCGAAGCCTCGGCCGCCATCGCCTCGCAGAGCGAATCGCTTGCACAGCAGGTCGACGTAAGCCGTGAGCAGTTCGCGGAACTGTCCGCCACGGTGATCGCCCAGGGCAAACAACAGGCCGATCTGACGAACGCAGCCACGGCTCAGGCTCAGACGTTGATTCAATACGTCGAAACCAGCCAGAAGCAACTGCTCGATGCCTCGGCAGCGACCGCCTCGCAAAGCGAAACTCTCAGGGCGCATGTCGACATGAGCCGTGAGCAATACGCCGAACTGTCGTCTTCGGTCGTCGCTCAGGGACAGGCGCTGGCTCGGCAGATCGAAGCCGACCAGCGGCAGCACGAAATACTCACGCAATTTGTCGAAAGCAACAAAAGGCAGCATGCCGAAGCCTCGGCAGCGGTCATCGCGCAATCCGAAGCCCTGGTTCAGTACGTCGAAACCAACCAGAAGCAGTATGCCGACGTCTCCACCGTCATCGTCACCCAGACCGAAGCGCTATCCCGGAACATCGAACTCTCCCGTCAGCAGCATGCCGACGTTTCAGCCGCCTTCGCCACCCAGAGCCAGGCGCTCAAGCAGTTCGTCGAGGACAGCCGCAGCCAGTATTCCGACATCTCAAGCGTGGTCGTCGCCCAAAGCCATGCCATGACCAAACAGGCCGAGACCAACCAGCATCAGTACACCGAAACCCTGAGCGCCATTACCGCGCAAAGCGATGCTCTGCTCCAGCACGTCGAAAACAGCAGGAAACACTACGACGAACTGTCAGAAACGCTCCTTGCCCAAGGCAATGCCCTGGCCGAAAACGCCGAAACTGCCCGTAGGCAGCATGAAGAAATGTCCGCCTCGGCCATCTCCCAATCCCGCGCGCTGGCGCAGTATCTCGATGACAGCCATAAACAGCAGACCGAAATGATTGCCGCCATCGCAACGCAGGGCCAGGTGCTGTCCAGCCAGATCGAAGACAGCAAAAAACACTACGATGCCGTATCCGCCGCAGTCATTGCCCAGAGCCAGGCCATCGAGGCATCCCAAGGGCAACAGGGCGAAATATCGGCCGAGATACTCGCTCAGGGACAAACTTTGGCCCAATACATCGACACGGCGCAAAAACAGTACCGGGGCATGGAAGCCTCGCTCGCCGCCCAAGGCGAGGCGCTGACCGGCCAGATCGAAATCAGCCAGAAACAATACGACGGGCTGATCGCGCACATCGATGCCACTCAGAAGCGATATACCGACATATCGGAGGCCGTCATCTCCCAAAGCCAGTCCCTGGCTCAACAGATCGAGAACAACCGCAAGCAGCAGGCCGACATCTCCAGCACGATCATGTCCCAGAACCGGGCGCTGACGCAGCACATCGAAACCAGCCAGAAGCAATACGCTGAAGCCTCTGCCGCAATGCTCAAGCAGGGACAGGCCATCGAAGCTGGCCGCGTCCAGCAAACCGAAATGTCCGCCACAGTCATTACGCAGAGCAAAGCCTTGACTCAACAACTCGATACCAGCCAGAAACAGTACAGCGACATCTCTTCTGTCATCATGGCGCAAAACCAGGCCGTGAAGCAGATTATCGAGGCCAGCCGCTTGCAGCAGGAACAGATCATCGAAATCAACCGCTCCCAGCAAGAAGAAATGTCATCCGCGTTCCAAGAGCAAGCCCGTCTGTTATCCGAACAAATCCAGCAATCGAACAAGGAACTCTCGCTTATCAAGCAAGCACTCCTGGCGATGCGCCGATATTTCCAGGAACAGGCGAGTGGCGGCGCAACTGACAGGCAGTAACGGACTGACAGGCGATTTATTTTGAGACGGGCGACCGATGTATAGAGGCAACGACAGCGTTTTCAGGTTTTCCCTGATCGGAATCGCGTTCATTTTCATTTTCTTCCTGCTGATCGTATTCAGCCGGATGTATACCGACACGAGCATGGTACGCACGGAGACGCTCGTCCGCCTGGATCAGCAGCAGGAAGGTGCCTTACCCCTTGCACAGCAGGAAGCGTTTGAAGTCGCCCGGCAGGAACTTCAAGACCAACTCTCGGAGGAAGGCATCAACGCCAATGAGGTCATCCGCGCCCTGCTCGACAAGGCAAAAATGGAAACCGAGCTCGCTACCGCGAAAAAACGGATACAGGAACTCGGCGCGCAACTGATGGGGTTAAACGAAGCCAGGAAAGTACTGACGCAGACAAGCAGGACCCCCGTTCTGGACGGGACGAGCGCAGAACTGCTGGTTTCAGCGCTCGAACTGCACGCCCGGTTGGAGCAGGAATTTCTGTCAACGACGCCCAGCGCAGATAAACTCACCGACAGCGAGATCATCTCCAGGGCGTTAGCAGCCGTTTATTTCAAAAGGAACATCGAAACCCTGGTCGAAAGGGAACTCGGCCTGCCACTCGTACCAGGACAAGACCCTGCGTGGGAACAATGGTTGCTTACCGACTCGCAATCGTTCAAATCACTGCTGGCCGAATCAGCCACAAGCAGAGCAATCGGTGGAGGAAGCGCATCACGCGCAACGGACGGCGGGAACAGCGCCCTGCGCGCGCAAATTGCTTTTTTGCGCGCCCGCCTGGAAGGGCATGGCGACAGAGCTACCCCGCCTTGCTGGTTCGACAGCGCGGGCAGGGCTCAACTCCTTCTCTCCATTGAATTATCATTGCCGCGCTCTGGCTCCACCAACATCAACAACGTCAACGTCACAGTCAAGCCCGCCTGGCCGCCTGGGCGAGAAAACAGCGCGCGAGCCAT
>JGI24704J35079_10001241_pt1 | contig 11043 bp, 5 predicted proteins | sample TergutNt197P3_FD_35079 | JGI IMG/M metagenome (IMG submission 35079)
TGGACGGGGCATATCGGTCCCGCTCCCGATTATAAAGTTGATGAAGCATATCTGCGGCGTATCGCCGAAGTAGCAAACATGGCAAGAACAGCGGGGCTTAAAGCGTTTATCAATATGCACCATGACGGTAATATTGATGCCNGTGGGCATGGGCTTGGAGGCTGGCTGGATATTAATGCTGCGGTGAAGGGCAATACGGAAATAAGCGAGAAGTTTGAAAAAGTATGGGAACAGATAGCCGCTTATTTTGTAAACTACGGCGACTGGCTCATGTTTCAGGCGTTTAACGAAATACATGACGGTACATGGAGCGGCACTGGAAGCCCGGCGCAGTACAATGTGATAAATGACTGGAATCAACGTTTTACCAATGCGGTACGCAGGACAGGCGGGAATAACGCTCAGCGCTATCTTTTATATTACGGTTATTTTGTAAGCGCTGCCATTGCCCAATCTTCCTCGCCTTTCCGTCTGCCAAATGATACCTCTTCAGGAAGACAGATTGTTGGTTTTCATTGGTATGAACCCGGTGATTTTGCGCATGATACCACCACTCATGTTTGGCCGAATAGTTCACGTAACGGAAAAAAAGCCGATATAGATAAAGTTTTAAAAAGTTTTAAGACAAGGTTTGTTGACAGCGGCATTCCTGTAATCATCGGCGAAAACGCCCCTTCGCGGTATAGCCCTCATAAAAATAACCCAAAGTACAATGCCAAGAATGTACAAACTGCAAGAAAAAACAGACTGGCTTATATTGATTACCTGTATTCAAAAGCCAGAGAAAATGGGATAGTTCCCTTTTATTGGGAACCAGGGATGTATGATCCTAATACTAATTTTGCCGATTTTTCTCTGATTAACCGCAATAACGGCCGGCCGAATTCAGAAGAAAGCGCAGAGGTTATTCAGCACATGATCGATGCAACAAAGAGGTAAAATTATTAGAGTTGTTCGGAAACTTTAGTTTCTGAACAACTTCGTTGTTCCATTTAACCTGCGAACTGTCGATGCCGCGAATCGCAAGATTCATTTTTACCAGCCGCCATGTTGTTTGATTGCTTTCCTGCTCGTAGATCGTGGTAATAACAATGCTATACTAATGTCAGGAGCTTTTTGTGCAGCCATTTGTTGTAGATTCTCCATTTGGTCCCGCCGGTGATCAGGAAGAAGCTATTTCCGCGCTTGCTGCCGGGATAAATGCAGGAGACAGGTTTCAAACACTCAAAGGGGTAACCGGTTCGGGGAAAACATTTACAATGGCAAAGATCATCGAAGCGGTGCAAAAGCCAACCCTGGTGATAAGCCACAACAAGACGCTGGCAGCTCAGTTGTTTCGGGAATTCAAAGGCTTTTTTCCAAAAAATGCCGTGGAGTATTATGTTTCCTATTATGATTACTACCAACCCGAAGCTTATGTTGCCAGCAGGGATCTATATATAGAAAAAGATGCCTCGATAAATGACGAAATTGAACGCCTTAGGCTGAGCGCAACACGTTCCTTAATGGAACGCGAAGATGTGATTATAGTTGCTACGGTTTCGTGTATTTACGGTTTGGCAACCCCGGAAGTGTATCGCACAATGACATCCCAGTTTGGTTTGGGAGATACAGTTGATCCCGATAAGCTGATGCGGCGTTTTGTGGAACTCCAATACGAGCGGAACGATGCAGTGCTGGAGCGCGGCCGTTTTCGCCGTCGGGGTGATTGTCTGGAAATATATCCCGCATACCTCGAAGAAGCGTATCGTGTTGATTTTGACTGGGATAAAGTTGAGCGTATCCGCCGCTTTGATCCAATATCGGGCAAGGTTTTGGAAGATCTGGACAGGGCGGTGATTTATCCTGCGAAACAGTTTGTTATGCCGGAAGAAAAGGTTCATGGAGCGCTTTCTTTTATTAAAGATGAGTTGGCATCACGTTATGAATTTCTGAAAAACACCGGAAAAAACCTTGAAGCGGAACGGCTTAAAACCAGAGTTGAATACGATTTGGAAATGCTCAATGAAATGGGATACTGTTCGGGAATAGAAAATTATTCTGCTCCGCTTGCAGGACGAAAACCGGGAGAAGCGCCTGACACGTTGATCGACTATCTTTTAAGAAATCCCGATGGTTCACCGGCTCATTTAACCTTTATCGACGAAAGCCATGTAACGGTATCCCAGATTGGAGCAATGTATGCGGGGGATCGCTCACGAAAACAAAACCTGGTGGATTACGGTTTCCGTCTGCCCTGCGCTCTGGATAACAGACCTCTGCGTTACGACGAGTTCGAAAGCAGGATTGGGTCGACAGTCTTTGTTTCTGCAACGCCGGGCGATTATGAAACAAAAAAATCAAAACGGGTTGTGGAACAGATGATACGGCCTACCGGACTTCTGGATCCGGAAATAGAAGTACGTCCCAGCGAAGGTCAGATGGAAGATATTTACGGCGAACTTCGTGAACGGATCAAGGCAGGGGAACGGTCGTTAATCCTTACCCTAACCAAAAAAATGGCAGAAGATTTAACCGATTACCTTACCAGCCTGGGGTTAAAAGTACGCTACATTCACAGCGAAGTCGAAACCATCGAGCGTGTGGAAATACTTACCGCTCTTCGTTCGGGAGGTTTTGACGTGCTTGTTGGAATCAACCTGCTTCGTGAAGGAATAGACCTGCCGGAAGTATCCTTTATTGCAATACTTGATGCCGACAAGATCGGCTTTCTCCGTTCGCTTACCTCACTGGTACAGATTATCGGACGTGCTGCCCGTAATGCCGCAGGAAAGGTAATTATGTACGCAGACAGGATGAGTGATGCCATGGAAATGGCAATAGCGGAAACCAAAAGGCGCCGGGAAATCCAGGATGCGTACAACAGAGAACATGGCATTACACCGGCTACCGTAAAAAAGGCAGTAGCTGCCATTTTGGAACGTCATGCCGAAGAAGCAGCCGGCGCCGCCACAGCTTCTATTGAAGTGCTGAAAAAATCATTTAATATGCTGATTCCCGCTCAACGAAAGCAACTCCTTAAGGCGCTGGAACATGAAATGCTGGAACATGCCAAAAATCTGGAATTTGAAGAAGCTGCTGCGATTCGGGACGAAATTCAAAAGATAAATGAACTGGGAAGGAAGTAAGAATATTAATTTTTCATTATAATCAAAAAATGGTATATTTAATAATAGAGCAGGATATTTAGTGAAAAAAAGCAGCGTACCTTACATTTTACTCTTTTGTTTGTTTCTGTCAGTTTTTATTACCGGATGCGAAAAATCTTTTGATGATCGGCTGTCGCCTGTCTATACTTCGTATAAAGATATACCCGGCGTAACAGATGAAGACATAAGAAATATAGAAGCACTTCGTGCGCAGTATAGTTCTTTTGTTTTTGGGATGAATGAAAGCACTGAGGCATTCTACGGAGAAAATTACGAAATCCGGGGATATGCCGCTTTATTTTGCGGCTGGATGACCGAACTGTTCGGGATCCCGTTTACGCCCGAGATTTTCGAGTGGAGGGATTTAATCGAAGGGCTGGAAAGCGGCAGGATTGATTTTACCGGTGAATTGACAGCTACCGCCCAGCGCCGTAAGACCTATTTTATGACTGATCCAATAGCGGAGCGGCTAGTTAAATATATGCGGATTATGGGCAGTCCATCCCTTTCAGACATTGCAGTACAGCGGCCGCTGCGTTATGCATTTCTGGAAGGATCTACTACATTTGATGCTGTCTCGATGCATGAGCATAACGAGACAGAAGTTATCTTTGTTGACGATTATGATAATGCCTATGAAATGCTTAAAAGCGGAAAGATTGATGCTTTTTTTGACGAAGGCCCGGCAGAAGCCGCTTTTGATATTTACGGCGATGTAATTGCCCAGGATTTTTTTCCGCTTATATACAGCGCCGTTTCCCTTGCGGCGCAAAATCCGGCACTGGAACCGGTTATTTCGGTGTTTCAAAAAGCGCTGCACAACAATGGTGCACATCATTTAACGGAACTTTACAAACAAGGACAGGAAGAGTACAGGCGGCATAAACTTTTTGTTCTGCTTGACGATAAGGAATTTGCCTATATACATAATCACCCGATCGTATCATTTGCCGCTGAAAGCGATAATTATCCGATGAGTTTTTATAATACCCGCGAAAATGAATGGCAGGGAATTATCTTTGATATACTTGCTGAAGTAGAAAAACTGTCCGGACTTTCATTTGAACGTGTCAACAGTCCATCCACAGAATGGCCGGATTTACTGAAAATGCTGGAAGACGGCAACGCATCAATGATTTCTGAATTAATCAAATCGAAGGAAAGGGAAGGCCGCTTTTTATGGACTGATACGCCGATTTTAACGGATACCTATGCGCTTCTTTCCCGGTCGGATTACCATAATATTGATGTTAACGAAATCCTGTATATCAAAATTGGTATTATGAAGGATACTGCTTATTCCGAAATATTCCAAACCTGGTTTCCGGACCATTCTGATTCAGTTATGTACGATACTTCCGATGCTGCCTTTAACGCTCTGGTTAAAGGAGAGGTAGACATGGTGATGGGGAGTCAAAATTTGCTCCTTGTCCTGACCAATTACCAGGAACGTGCAGGTTTTAAAGTTAATGTTGTGTTCGATCGTTCCCTGGAATCTGCATTTGGTTTTAATATCAACGAAGAAGAATTATGTTCCATTATCAATAAGGCGCTTCATTTAATTGATACGAAGGGAATTTCGGGACACTGGACAAGAAAAACATATGATTACAGGGCAAAACTGGCCCAGGCACAGCTTCCCTGGCTTGTTGTTGCAGCTGTTCTGCTTTTATGCTTGCTTGTTTTGCTGTTTGTCTTTTTTACAAGAAAACGGCAGGAAAAAAGAAATCTGGAAGGTTTGATACAAAATCGCACTGCCGAGCTTGACAGACAGCATGGGCTTATGTATGTAGTCAACAACGCTGCCGTTCTTCTTCTGGAATCGGATGCAGAAAATCATTCAAAAGCGATGATGCGGGGTATGGAAATGATAGCCCGCAGTGTTGATGTAGATCGTGTCAGTGTCTGGCAGAATCACCGTAAAGAAGACGGATTGCTCTACTATAGATTGGTATGTCAATGGGCCGCAAGCGAACTGCCGCCGTTGGAAGAGGACAAGGATTTTGCATATAAAGACTTCCTGCCGGGCTGGGAGGACCTGTTTAACCGCGGCGAGAGTGTAAACGGTACAATTGACAGTCTTTCCGGAAAAGAACGTGCGCAATTGGTTCCGTTTACAATTCAATCTATTCTGGCTACCCCGATCTTTTTAAAGGGAGAGTTCTGGGGGTTTATCAGTTTTGATGATTATCATGTAAGGCGCATTTTTCCCGAAGGGGAAGTGAATATCCTTCGTTCGTGGGGCCTGCTTGCTGTCGGCGCTATTCAGCGCAGTGAAATAGCGCAGAATATGCATAAAGCGCTGATAAAACTGGAAGCTGTAATAAACAATTACAAAGGTATTATCTGGAGCGTAGATACCGAAGGGGTAATTACTACCTTTAACGGACAATATCTAAAGGTTATAGGGGTTGGACCATCATTCCTGGAAGGAAAAAAATATATAATTGCCCGTGAAAAAAACAGGCATCTTGATGTTATCGAACATGTAGAAAAGACCTTTACGGAAGGTCCCCAGGATTGGATTGGCGAGATCGACGGCAGGTATTTTCATTCATACACAACGCCAATGTATAACAAAGAAGGCAAAATAACCGGTGTTGTCGGCAGCACCGATGATGTAGACGATACCATTAAACTTCAGCGTGATTTGGAAACCGCTCTTGAAGCCGCTAAATCAGCAAGCCGTGCAAAATCAGCTTTTTTGGCCAATATGAGCCACGAAATCCGCACGCCGATGAATGCCATAATCGGCATGATCACCATCGGAAAATCTTCTGATGACATTGAACGCAAGGATTATTGTTTTACCAGAATTGAAGATGCATCAAAACANCTTTTGGGAGTAATCAACGATATTCTGGATATGTCTAAAATAGAAGCTGATAAATTTGAACTTTCATACGCGGAATTTAATTTCGAGAAGATGCTTCAGCGGGTTGTAAATGTTATTAATTTCCGTGTTGACGAAAAGCAGCAAAAACTTACCATTCACATCGACAATAACATTCCGAAATTCCTCTACGGAGACGATCAGCGCCTGGCCCAGGTAATAACAAACCTTTTGGGAAATGCCGTCAAATTTACGCCCGAGAACGGATCTATCAGTCTGGATTCACGCTTTATGGGAGAAGAAAACGGATTTTGTACCATTCAAATTTCTGTACGTGATACGGGAATTGGTATTGGTCCCGAACAGCAAACCCGTTTATTTCAATCGTTCCAGCAGGCGGAATCCAGTACGGTGCGTAAATTCGGGGGAACAGGTTTGGGGCTTTCGATTTCCAAAAGCATTGTGGAAATGATGGACGGAAAGATCCGGGTTGAATCCGAACCCGGAAAAGGTTCCACTTTTATTTTTGAAATCAAGGCAAAGCGCGGCGAGGATAAAGCCCAGCAGCCTTCCTATGACGGGATAAATTGGAGTAATGTCCGTATCCTTGTGGTTGATGACGACAAGGATATTCTGACGTACCTAAAGGAGATAACAAAAGGATTCGGCGTTTCCTGCTGTGACACTGCAATAAGCGGAGATGCGGCGCTTGCTCTTGTTGAGCAAAATAAAAGCTATAATGTTTATTTTATAGACTGGAAAATGCCGGGAATGGACGGTATTGAGTTAACAAAAGAATTAAAGGCAAAAGGATCTGTTCCGGACAATTCGGTTGTGATAATGATTTCCGCTGCGGAATGGTCCATGATTGAGGAAAAGGCAAAAAAAGCCGGAGTCGACAAATTTTTGTCCAAACCCCTGTTTCCCTCTACAATCATGGATGCCGTTAATGAGTGTTTTGGTATAAGTCAAAAGCAGACAGAGGATAACCAAAGTGATTTAAACGGCTGCTTTGCAGGTCATCACATTTTATTGGTTGAAGATGTGGAAATCAACCGCGAGATTGTGATTGCATTGCTTGAACCGACACTATTAAATATAGATTGCGCTGAAAACGGCACAGAAGCTGTTCGTATGTTCAGCGAAGCGCCGGAGAAATATGAAATAATTTTTATGGATATTCAAATGCCCGAAATGGATGGTTATGAAGCAACTCGCCGTATCCGTGATTTTGAAGCAAAAATGAAAGAAAAGGATGATGCGGCATTACCGGACGGACAGCCGAACGGAGTTCCGATTATTGCCATGACAGCCAATGTCTTCAGGGAAGATATTGAAAAGTGTATGGAGGCGGGAATGACCAGCCATTTAGGGAAACCTCTGGATTTTGGTGAAGTACTGGAAAAGCTAAAGAGTTATTTACCTTAATAATAAATAATGCTACTATGTGCAGGAAACCATAACATCACGGAGGAAGAAATTGAAACGAATTATAGCTGTGTTTGCCTGCATACTGATTACGGCTTCTTTTTTCGCATGCGGAAAACAGAACAGTCCGGACGGTCAGGATAATTCTCTTGCGGCAGTAATGAATGCGAAAAAATTGATTATGGGGCTGGATGATTCTTTTCCGCCCATGGGTTTCCGGAGCGAAAGCAATGAGATCGTAGGTTACGATGTAGATCTTGCCAAAGAAGTGGCCAGAAGGATGGGTATTGAACTTGTACTGCAGCCAATTGACTGGGCCGCCAAAGAACAGGAGCTCAATACCAAACAGATTGACTGTATCTGGAACGGTTTTACCATTACCGAAGAGCGAAAAAATAATGTACTCTTTACTCCCCCTTATCTCCGGAACGCTCAGGTAATTGTGGTAAAACAAAATTCAACGGTACAAACTCTGGCGGACCTTTCGGAAAAAACTGTTGGAACCCAGGCAGGGTCCGCTTCAATTGAAGCGATTGATGATGCCCCGCAGTTCAAAGATAGTTTAAAAGAAATTATCACATACAAGGATTTTCTGACTGCGCTGATGGATTTGGATGTCGGCGGAATTGATGCGGTGGTTATTGACCTTGTAGTGGCTAACGACAACATCAACCGTTCCGGCAAAGCCTTCCGCATTATTGGGGAATCGTTGGGGGACGAAGAATTCGGTGTTGGTTTCCGTAAAAACGATAAAGCCCTTGCAGACAAGGTTTGGTCGACACTTCTGGATATGGCAAAGGACGGTACAGTCGCCAGAATTGCAACCCAATGGCTGGGCGCAGATATTTCCATAATCGGGAAATAGTAAAGCTCCGTTTTTTGAATCATGTGTCCGAAGGGCTTTAACAAATAATGTTCCAGTTACTGGGAATCATGCTCAAAGGGGCAGGGATTTCTCTTGAGATTTTTTTTCTTACCCTGATTTTTTCCCTGCCCCTGGCGCTGATTGTTACCTTCGGACGGATATCACATAATCGGGCGATCGGCGGTTTAGTCAAATTTTATATTCTGATTATGCGCGGAACGCCTCTTATTTTACAGATTATCTTTATTTACTTTGCGCCAAAACACCTTTATGCTTTTTTGGACAGAACCCTTTCGCCGCTTATTACATCGCCTGGTTTCTGGAGCGGCCTGCGGTTTATCCTTTCCTACAATCGCTTTGTCGCAGTGGTCATCGCTTTTGTACTGAATTATGCGGCCTACTTTGCGGAGATCTACCGCGGCGGCATTGAGTCCATACCGGGGGGACAGTATGAAGCCGCCAAAGTCCTTGGCTTTACCGGCTCTCAGACCTTCGGGAGGATTATCCTGCCCCAGGTGATCAAGCGGATTCTTCCCGCCGCCGGAAACGAAATAATCACCCTGGTTAAAGATACTGCCCTTGCGCAGGTTATTGGCGTGGCCGAATTGTTTCATGCGGCCCAGACTGCTTCAGCCAGGGAATTTTCCACAACGCCGATATTTTTGGCCGGACTTTTCTACCTTGTTATGAACTGGGCGGTCACGGTAACCTTAAGCCGCTGCGAAAAAAAGCTCTCATATTATCAGTAGTAAAGTAAATCTGCTTAAAGGTAAAAGGATAAATGGAAGTTATTAAAGTACAGAATCTTTCAAAATCGTTCGGCGCTCTGGAAGTACTTAAAAACATATCCTTTTCTGTTAATCAGGGAGAAGTAGTTGCGATTATTGGTCCTTCCGGCTCGGGAAAATCAACGCTGCTCCGGTGCATTACCCACCTTGAAACAGTAAACAGCGGCAGCATCACCCTGACAGGAAGGGATATGGTTAAAGACGGCGTGTATGCCCATGCAAATGAGCTGCGCGAAATCTGTCTTAACGTTGGACTTGTTTTCCAGAATTTCAACCTCTTTCCCCATTTTTCCGCAGAACGAAACATTACCGAAGCTCAGGTTCATGTTCTTCGCAGAACCAAAGCAGATGCTGCAGCAAGGACGGAAACTTTGCTTGAAAAGATGGGGCTTTCCGATAAAGCCTGCTCATATCCCTTTGAACTTTCAGGCGGCCAGCAGCAGCGTGTTTCGATCGCCCGGGCTCTCGCCCTGGATCCGCAGGTACTCTTTTTCGACGAGCCCACCAGCGCACTGGATCCTGAATTAACCGGAGACATACTAAAAGTTATCCGGAATCTTGCTTCCGAAAAAATGACCATGGTAATTGTTACCCATGAAATTCCATTTGCCCGTGAAGTAGCAGACCGCGTTCTGTTTATGGATGGCGGTATTTTTATTGAAGAAGGCCCGGCAGCGGAACTTATAGATAATCCAAGACTGGATCGTACCAAAACCTTCCTTCTAAGACTTTCGAGGCTGGGGGATTCTTCCTGAATTTCCTTGTTTCCAGGCTGAATTTAAGAAGGTAATGACTATTTTTCAGGTTATTGACCGTATTTTTTGGAAAAAAATACCGGAAAGTACAGATATTTTAAAATAAAAAAGGTATAATTCTATAGCCCTTTTTACTTTTTACAAAAAAACTTGGATAAGCATTAAAATACGGTTGCGAGAAAGATTAAGGAGTCGAACAAATGAAACTTAGATACAAGTTGAGTATTTTGGTGATCGTCATCATGGTGATAGTAGTAGCGGCAATTGCCGTTTTACTGTTGACCGAGTCTACCACCAGTACCAGAGAGCTGAGTCTGGAGAGTATGCACCGCATGGCGAACCGCCAGTCTGAATTCTGGATGGGCCGGGAAGAGGGCTACCTCCGGCTTTTGCGTACTCTGGCGAATTGTATGGCAGATTACGAAATGATGCCTCCGGAAACCAGGCGGGACAACTTCGATGCAATGTTATTAAGTGTATTAAAAAGAGAGCCGAATCTGGTAGTTACATATTCGATTTGGAAACCCAATATGGTGGATGGAGCGGATAGCCAGCACATAGGCCGTACCGGTTCTACGCCAACCGGACAATATGCCATGGCTTTTTCCCGGGAAACAGGGGAAATAGTCTCCAGAGTAAGTATGGATGTTGAAGCCACTATGAACCGCCTGAACGGACCTATGGCGAGGATAGACAGGGTTGACCATCCGGTACCCAGAATGATAAATGGCGAAGATTCAATGTCTATTATCATGCAGGTTCCCATAATCACACCAAGTGATGAAGTGGTAGGAGCTGTCGGCCTTCTTTTGAACGGCGCTGTATGCCAGAAAGTCGTAGAGCAGGTTATGTCCGAAAATAAAGATATAGCCGCAATGGCAATTTATTCGGGGAATGGTTATATTCTGGGTCACTCAATTCCCGACCGGGTCAGGAAGATGCTGACCGAGGTAGATCTGATATACGGCGAACGTATGCAGGAAGCCAGTAATGCCATCAGTGACGGAGTTAATTTTGAGTCCAGCGAATATTCCGCCGTTCTTGGGACAACCCTTGAATTTGTCCTGCGTCCCATCAATATAGGCAATTCGGACAACAAATGGTCTGTTATGCTTGCGACAACAGAATCGTACATAATGAGGGAAGTAAACAGATTAACCAGAAATACCATAATAGTATCGGCAATAGCGATTCTGATTACGGCGGTAATATTGTTCTTTGCCCT
>JGI24704J35079_10001248_pt1 | contig 11018 bp, 10 predicted proteins | sample TergutNt197P3_FD_35079 | JGI IMG/M metagenome (IMG submission 35079)
ATATGGCGGGCGGGCATATCCCTCCTGGTGACCGCCCATGCGAACCACGCCCGTTCCCCGACGCCCGACATTACGTGTGGCAAGGACGAGATCAACCAAGGCCGCTTGGATCAGATAATTATCGTTGCCCCAGATAATACCTTTCTCATAAGCGTGCATTGTCCTAGGCAACTGTCCGGACGCCTTGGGTCTGTAAGCCCACTCTGCTGCCTTTTGCAGTTTTTCCACAGATATGCCAGTAATCTTGCTCGTTTCATCCAGCGACATCCTGTTCGCCTTGACCGCTTCATCAAAGCCGTTGGTATGTTGGTTGATGAAATCGCGATCAATCCAACCCTGCTCGACGACATAGGTAAACAGCCCATTGAACAGCGCCGTGTCGGTGCCAGGCTGAATATCAAGGTGAAGCACGTTGTCGGTACCGGCGGCATGCTCTGCAGCAGCGATGCTTGAAGTACGTCGCGGGTCGACAAAGATGATACGTGTCGTGGGTATGGTCTCGCCCGGAAACTGCTTCTTCTTCTTCGTGTTCGTTGCGCCTTGCAGGTTCGGAAGCCAGAAATTCAGGAAATAATTGGTTTGTGCTTCATAGGCGCTAGTGCCCACCGCAATTAGGACATCGGCCAACTCTGCATCTTCATACGAGTTGTTCAACTCGCCAATACCCATTTCGCGTGAAGCATGGCATTCCGAATTGTAGGCGGGTCGATTATGAATGCGTACCATCTGTGTTTGCAGAGCGGTGAACATCAGCTTGCCACTCGCCCATGTGTTTTCGAACCCGCCACCCGCACCGCCATGGTCGAATGCTGAAAACACGAGACCATCCGGTCCATCTTTATCAAGCGTCCTCTTGACTACACCGGCATAAATACGCATCGCGTTATCCCAGTCGGTATCGACCCACTGATTGCCGATGTACAAACGGGGATTAAGGAGACGATCGCGCGTAAGACTATTTGCGTTATACATGTAGCTCGCCATCTTGCTACCGCGCGTCGAATTGAGACCGTTGTTTACCACGCAATTCTGGTCTGGGATGATCATGATGTTGTGCCGCGATCCATTTCTATCAGTGACGATATTCGTCATTGTCGGTCTCGGCGCAACCGTCAGGACAGGCAATTGCTTGCGAAAGTCTAAGCCCAGCGCATTCTCTGTGGGCGCACGGCCACCTTCGGTTCCTTCAGGCCACTTGTACACGTGGTAGCCGCAGCCGACGATGCAAAAATGGCAGGTCATATCCGTCCGTTGTGCGCCTACGGGCGGTAGCGTTATACGATCTTGGTCGTTCATAGTCTTCTCCGTTACAGGATATTTGCTTGGCGTCCAAACAGCATGCCGTCAATTCCCAAGGCGGCAATCTGGCCGCTTTTCTCGTCATAGGAGAGACGGATTCTGGGCTGATCCTCAGTGGCTTGTCCTATGATCATTTGGCCATTTTTCTCGGCGTCGTACATGCTGTAGTGACAAGCGCATTTGAAGGTATTGCTGCCGCTGTCGAAGGCTAGCGGGCAGCCCATGTGTGTGCACAAGATGCTGTATGCAACAATATCTTTATCTGGCCCGACACCACCAGGGGCAGGTACCCCCAGTTTTACGGCAAGGCATGGTGACGAGGCATCCGGGTAATTGAACGATACCGGCTTACCTTGCGTGAATTGCGTAATGGGGGCAACAGAATGCCGTGGATAGGGAAGGAGTGTTCGACTTGTGTCAGGCACGGGTGCATTCTTGCCCGCAGCAGTAGCTGGGGTGGCAACGACTGCGGCGGTGGCGGCCACGCTACTTCCACTCAGTTTCAGGAAAGTGCGCCGGGTGATTGTGTTATCAGTCATGTCAGTTTCCTTGTTCCGTTCAGAGACGTGCTCAATCATTTAGGGCTTCGGTTTTCAGCATGTAGCTGGCCTTGACAACAGTTTCTGGTCAGGAATGCAGTTGGTTCGTCCACCGCGCTGTAGTCTGCCGAGTGCGGATGAACCGGTCTTCCTTTCACGATTCATAGAAGCCAAGTGGAACGAAGGTGAGGCCGGTGGCGTACTCAGTTGTTCGCCAATCACGTTGGAAAACAGCCCGTTGTTGCCTACCTGGAGGAGCAGACGGAAGATGGACAGGCGGAATTTTTGTCCAAAGGTAGCGAGGAGTTTAGCTGCGGCCAACAGTTCCATATTTCCATAATAATGAAAATATGGAACTGTGTCAACTATTGTAAAAAAGTTACTTTTTCATAGATGCCGCATGGTCTAGCGGTTTTCAGGAGTGTGTACGCTCACCGAAAATCAATTATTTTGGCAGGTGCTGCATGCGGAGGGCAGTTCAGAAACACAGCACTGATATTCGTGGTATTACCCTCATCAGTTCCCCACCTGGTTCCCCACCTCAATTTCCATCTTAGACAGGGATTTGATGAGACTATATGATACATAGATGTTTTCTCGAAAGCCTGAATTCCTTGTGTTTATAGGGATTTCAAGCCAGAATGGGACGCCCTGATACGCAAAAAATTGTCCCACTCTCTCCGCCAGATTTACATTGACGCTAATAGCGTCTTCCCCGGTCTTCAGGCAAGGCGGCTCATAGGGCTTTCAGGCGACCACTTCCTCCACCAGCCTCCCAACCCCTTCTTCCGACAGGTCATCCGTCATCAACTGGTGCGCTTGGGTGAGTTGGCGGAAGTTTTTATGTTGTGAGCGGGCGTAGAGCGGGTCGTAGTGATGGGTGATGAGTTCCTGGAAGAGTTCCGGCAGCTTGCGTTCGTATGCCCATGTTTGCCAGCGGTTCAGCGTGGCGTTGTCGATGAGGCCGCGCAGGCGTTCCAGTCTGGCCGTGAGGGCGGCGGGGTTGTCGCCCAGATAGGCGTAATCGTCGAGCAGGTAGGCGAGCCGCGCTTGCTGCGTGGCGCAGATTTCGATGCACGGTGCGGCGCGCATGGCCTCTATCAAGGCGTTGGGCAGGGCGCAGGTTCCGATTTTGCGGCTTTCGGCTTCGACGTAGACGATTTTCTCTGGGTCGAGGCGCTCGATCCGGTCGGCGAGGCAGCTTTCAAACCATTTTTGCGTCGGTTGCGCGCGGTTCGGCAGGCCGCCAAGGACGGAGCCTTTGTGCACGGCCAGGGCTTCGAGATCGAGCGTCTGCATGCCTCGCGCGGCCAGCGCGGCAAGCAGCCGCGTTTTGCCGCTGCCGGTCGCGCCGCAGATCACGCGCCATTGGAGTTTTGCGGGCAGGGTTGCCAGCAGGTCGACGACGTGCCTTCGCCATGTCTTGTAGCCGCCCGTGAGTTGTCCGGCGCGCCAGCCGATCAACTTGAACCAGTGCGCGGTGCTCATGCTCCGCATGCCGCCGCGCCAGCAGTAGACGAGAGGCCGCCAGTGTTTGGGGTGGTCGCGGAAATGCACCTCCAGCATCGCAGCGATGTTTCTTGCCACCAGGGCTGCGCCCAGTTTTCGGGCATCGAACGGAGATTGCGCGTAGAGCAGGCCGACTTCGTGGCGCTCTTCGTCGTTCAAAACGGGACAATTCAGCGCGCCGGGAATATGATCTTCCGCGAATTCGGCGGGGGAACGGACGTCGATGATTTCATCGAAGTCGGTACGCTCAATAAGTGCGCTGGAGAGGTCGAACGCCAATGGTGAGGGCATAGGGAAAGATGGAAAACGTGATCGAAAAAATCAGGCTGACACAATTTTCTCATGGTGGCGGCTGCGGCTGCAAAATCGCGCCCGCCGTGTTGAGCGAGATGCTGGCGCGATTGCCCGCCGGGGGTTCTCCGCCGGAGTTACTCATCGGAACCCGGACGAGCGACGACGCGGCAGTTTATCGGCTGAACGATCAACAGGCCTTGATTGCGACGACGGATTTTTTCATGCCCATCGTCGACGACCCTTTCGATTTCGGGCGTATCGCGGCGGCCAACGCGCTTTCTGATATTTACGCGATGGGCGGCTCGCCGATTCTGGCGCTGGCCTTGGTGGGGATGCCTATTGGCAAGTTGCCGCTGGAGGTGATTGGCCAGGTGCTGGAAGGCGGCGCGAGCATGTGCCGCGAGGCGGGCATCCCGGTGGCGGGTGGCCATTCGATCGACAGCGTGGAGCCGATTTACGGGCTGGCGGCGATGGGGCTGGCGCATCCGGAGAAGGTGAAAAGCAACGCGGGGGCGAAGCCGGGGGATGTGCTGATTTTGGGTAAGCCGTTGGGTATCGGGGTATTGAGCGCGGCACTGAAGTCGGGGCGGCTGGACGAAGCCGGTTATCAAGCCATGATTGCCGTGACGACGCAGTTAAACCGCGTCGGCATGAAGCTGGGTTTGCGCGACGATGTGCATGCGATGACGGACGTGACCGGTTTCGGCTTGCTTGGGCATTTGCTTGAGCTTTGCCGGGGTTCCGGTTGTTGCGCGGAATTGGCCTTCGAGGTGCTGCCGGTGATCGAGATGGCGCGCGGTTTGGCGCAGGAGGGGGTCAAGACGGGAGCTTCCGCGCGGAACTGGTCTTCTTATGGCGATGAGGTGACGTTGCGCGATGTCGCCCCCTGGCAGCAGGTTCTCCTCACCGACCCGCAGACCAGCGGCGGTTTGCTCGTCGCTTGCGCGGCAGAGGCGGCAACGGAGGTGCTTGCCCTCTTTCACGCGGAAGCTTACGCGGCGGCGGCGGAAATAGGGCGCTTGCGGGGATGGGAGGCGGGAGCGCGCGTGGTGATGCAGGGGTGAGAGGCTTACTTGGCCGTAGCCAGATACCGTTTCGCGTCCTTCAAAAGCAGCAGGAGTTGCCCTTCACGTAGCGGGGAAGGTTCAAAGCCGAAGCGCAGGTAGAAGCGGGCGGCATCCGCGTCGATGGGGTGCGTGAGCAGTGCGCGGACACCGGCTTGTCCGGCGATCAGCAAGGCGCGAAGGATGGCATCCCGGAGCAGGCCCGCGCCGATGCCGCGTTTTTGGTCTTGCAGGCATACCGCCAGCCGGGCGAGGATGATGACGGGGATCGGGTATTGCCCCATGCCTTTGCGGATGCGTTCGCTTGCCTCCGTAGTATCGATCTGCCCGACGATCAGGCTGAAATATCCCGCTACGCGCTCGCCGTTGCGGATGACGAATGTTTTTGCCGAGCCGCTTTGCTGTGCCTGATGGGCGTGCCGGATCAGCCAGTCGTCGAGAGCAGGTTTGCCGCTATTGAAGTTATCCAGACGGTGATGTTGTGCAAGGGGTTCCGGTGGAGCGTATGCGCCGCGCATATCATTTGGAGAGTGCTAGAATGTTGCAAAAAGGATAACACAAAAGCATTATTCCGTATCCCACGGCACTTTGCGTGAAAACAGTTCGTGCAGCCCTTCGTTGAATTGCTCGGGACGGTCGAGCAAATCCAGTAATGTTTGAGCCTGGTTGCCGGAAACCATGAACAGGCGTTGGTCGAGCAAGGTTTGCTCGGCGGCGCGGCAGGCGCTGTCAAGGATGAAGTCGGTCAGCGATTTGTGCGCCGCCTCGGATGCGCGGCGCAGCATGGCTTCCTGTTCGGGTGTGGCACGAAGGCCGAACCGGGCAGTGCGGGAGGCGGAAGGGGTGGCAACAGACATGGCGGCTTCCTGGTATGAATCAGATGAAGACGATTTTTATGTTAGTACAACAGGCGTACATTTTACAAGAGAGCATGCCGATAAAGCAGTACAGTCACCCACCGTTCACTGCGGCATCCACTGCACCGGGTCGATCTTCCATTGCCTGAAATCTTCACAGCCCACGATGCGATCCTGCGAGTGCCGCAGGTCGATGAGTTCGGGTTTCAGATAGTAGCCGCGCGTGTGGAAGATGATCCTGACCCTGGGTTCCATGAGTTTGTCCGGATATTGTTCTTCGACGACGGCGAGCCGCCCGCTTTCCAGCCGTACCAGCGAGCCAGTGGGGTAGATGCCAAGCGAGCGGATGAAGACCTGAACCAGTTCTGGGTTGAAGTGGAATTTGCTCCATTCGAGGATTTTGCGTAGCGCCTCGGTGGGTGGCATGCCTTCGTGGTAGCAGCGGTTTGACGTGATGGCGTCATAGACGTCGACGATGGCGCTCATTTGGCCGTATTGGTTGATGCCGTCGCCCTTGAGCTTGTTCGGGTAACCGCTGCCGTCGAAACGTTCGTGGTGTTGGGCGGCGACGGAAAGCGCGACAGGGCTGATACCCGGCGTGGCTTCGAGGATGATCTTGCTTTGTACGACGTGCGTTTTCATCTGCTCGAATTCTGCGTCGGTGAGTTTGCCCGGCTTATTCAGGATAGGGTCGGGGATCGTGGCCTTGCCTACGTCGTGGAGCAGAGCGCCGATGGCGATTTCCCGGATGATCTCGCGCGGCAATTCCAATGCGCGGGCAAATGAAGTCATGAGCGCGCATACCGAAACCGAGTGCTGGAATGTGTAGTCGTCGTGGTTTTTCAGTTGCGCCAATGGCAGGAGGGCGTCCTGCTGGCGAAAGATGGATTCAACGATGCGCTCAACCACGGGTTCGATATGTTCGATGGCGATCTGCTTGCCCATGCGGACATCGCTCATCATGCTGTGCACAATGCGGTTAGCTTCGGCATGCAGCTTTTTCGCGTGTTGGCGTTCTTCGGTGAGCCTGATTGGGCCTGGTGCCGGGGGAGTGTCACCGGGTGGGGCGGGAGGCTCAACCGGAGCGTCCTGTGGCTCTTCGACATCTACGCCGCGTGAGGTGTCGATGCTGATTTCACCTTCGCCCAGAGCGAGAAGTTTTTGCAGTGTTTTGTCGCTGTCGATGAGAAACCGGTTTCGCAGGAAGTTGTGCTCGATCCAGTCGCGGTTGAGGTCATGTACATACATGCCAACGCGGAGTCTGGAAACAGGAACGAGCTTTATCATGACGGGCGGGAAAACGTTTGACTTCAGGGTAATAGCCATCGAGAACGCTTGCTGCAACGAATCTCACGTTCATGGGCAGAATGCGCGCTTATGCCGGTATTTGCCCATGCGGGTTTGGAGCTTGAGGTCTTGCCTGGAAGTTTCCGTGTACCGTTACGCTGCTAAAATCGCGCTCTATATTTCATCTGAGGAGTTCCACGGTGCACATCGTCTGTCTCGACCTTGAAGGAGTGCTGGTTCCCGAAATCTGGATTGAATTCGCCGGGCGCACGGGCATTCCGGAACTGCGCCGCACAACGCGCGATGAGCCGGATTACGATGTGCTGATGAAGTATCGGCTGGACATCCTGGCGAAACATCGCCTTGGGCTGCCGGACATCCAGAAGGTGATTGCGGACATGGGCCCTTTGCCCGGCGCGCGCGCGTTTCTCGACGGCTTGCGCGAAGCGTACCAGGTGGTGATTCTTTCCGATACGTTCTATGAATTCGCCCATCCGCTGATGCGGCAACTCGCGTGGCCCACGCTTTTTTGTCATGGGCTGGAGACCGACGCCGGGGGCGTGATCGTGAACTACCATCTACGCATGGCCGACCAGAAACGCGAGGCGGTGAAACGCTTCCGCGAACTCAATTTCACCGTCGTGGCTGCGGGCGATTCGTATAACGATACCGCGATGCTGGGCGCGGCGCACGGCGGCATTCTCTTCTGCCCGCCGGAAAACGTGGCGCGCGAGTTTCCGCAATACCCCGTAGTGCGTGATTACGCGGCGCTCCGTGCGGAAATTGACCGTGCTTTTGGGCGCGCGGGCTGAGTTTCTTGCACGGTTTTTCTATTCTGCCTGTTCCGGTTCTGTTTCCCGCGCAAACCGTTCCAGTAGGGGAAGCAGGGATTCGCCCCCGGCGATCTGGGGATTGGAGGTGTTGGAGCCGTTGGCCGTTTCGCGGGCGGCGATAGTGGCTTTGGCGCGTTCAAACGCTTCGGTGAATGAACGGGTTTCGCGTAACGCTTCGTCGAAATAGGCGCGCCCGAAATCGGTCAGATCATTCGTGTCGTTGCAACCGAAAGAATTATGGTCGGCGGATGCAGCGGTGATGACCAGCGTGTTCTCGTCGGCAAGGGCAGGGATAAAACCGCCGGAATAGCAGGCCGAAATTACGACGACACGGTGTTTGATATCGGCATCGTCGAGCGCCTTGCGTAGCATTTGCGGGGTGAGGTCGGAGAACCCGAACGGCGAAAGTTTGATGGAAAAACGGTGATCGGCTGAACCGTGCGAAGTCAGGAACAGGAAAAGCAGGTCTTCCTCCCCGTTCATTTGCTCGCCGATGCGGCGCAGTGCCCGCGAGAGCGATTCGTGGGTGGCGAACGGGAGTGTTCGCGCCATGGCAAGGTTGTTGACCAGAATCATGGAGTGACCGGCAGTGGCGTAGCGATCCCTGAACAATTGTTCGACGGTGATGACCTCGCGCATGAACACGCCTTCTTCGCTGCCCGCGACGCCGAGGAAAAAGATTTCTGGCACATCGGGGGTTCCGGCTTCGATTCTGGCCAGTTTTTCATCGAGAAGGCGCGGCTGGCCGTAAAACACTTCTTCGTCGATGGGGGGGTTTTTGACGTTTGCGGCTTCTGCCACGGGGACGGGGGTACTGATTTGCCAGAGCGCCAGCGGATCGACGCTGGTGAAGGCGGCGAAGAGCGCCGGCAGGGTGAGCGGTACATACAGGACGCGCCGCCAGCCGCTGCTTCCAGCACGCGCGATAAACAGGGTTCCGGCCAGCGCCAGCCATGCGTGGGGCAGCGAGGAGATGAAGTGCGGTAGCCTGTTGGCGAGATGTGAGGCAAGGCCCGGTAGCCTGTCGGCAAGCCATGAGACAGAGTCCGGCAGCGTCCCGGCGAGACGTGAGGCAAGACCCGGCAGCGTGTCGCGGACATGGGCTAAAAACGTGAGTTTTGAGACCACAGGCCAACCCATTGCGCCGATGAATCCGGCCAGCGGCAGCAAAAGCAGCAGCAGGGCGAATACCAGCCAGATGGTTCCGCCATCCTGCCATTCGTCGAACCATTCCAGCAAACCGGCGATGACGGCAACGGCTCCGAACGGGGCGAACACCATGACATCGAGTTTCACTGCGCCATCCGCCCAGCCATTCAGGGCGATGGAAAGGGCGATTGAGATCAGGCAGTAGAGCAGGACGAGCCAGGGAAGTTTGCCGCTATCCGGGCTGAAACTGCCCGGCGCGGGACGGCGCAGGGTCAGGACGCGGCCAAGCTGGCTCAGATCGTCAAGTAGGCTGGAATCGCGGATGGTCGAGTAGGTTGAAGTATGAGGCAGCATCGAAGGCGGACATGGACTCGTTTCGTAAATGGCAGGACTTGCGTTCAGTTTGGGGTGGCATTCCCGTGACGAATCGCCGCTCGCCAACGTTCCAGTTTAGTAGCGAAGGCTAAAGTATAGGCGGGGCTGGAGGAGGGCAGTATATGAATTTCCAGTTTGTGGCGTTTCAGTCGAGGGGCGAATTTCGCCGCGCAGCGCCCGTTGAAGCAAATGCGTTCGAGCGCGGGGGCTTGGGCGATCAGGGCGTCGAGGTCGTTGGCCTCGCCTGCGCGGATGTCGGCGTCGAGTGCGCCGGGTCGCACACAGGCACGATAAACGTCCCAGATGCCGATGCGGTGCACCAGGACGCGCTGGATACGCTCGGCGTAGGGGAGTTCGGGGAGCGGTTCTGCGAGAATCGCGCCAAGCAGCCTCCAGAAGTGATTTTGCCTGTGCCCGTAATACTGTTGCGCCGCCAGTGAGGCGGGGGAGGGGAAACTGCCCAAGATCAGGCAGCGGATGCCGGTATCGAACACCGGAGCCAGACCGGTTAGCCGGACAGGTTCGCCCGGTGCGGTGGCGATACTCATGGGGTGTGTCGTATTCACTCGGTGCATTGAATCAAATTCGCCAGGGATGCTGGTTGTCATCATGTTGCCCGTATTATCGACACTCTCCAGAATTCATGCGATAGAATTGCTTCTTTGTCTTCATATCGAGCCTCCCAGGAATCCGTGAACCTGAGCGTTTCCAACGATCCCAACGCCCCCCTTGTCCGCCTCGAAGGTGTGCGCTTTGCCTATGGCGAGCGCGAAATTCTGCGAGGCGTCGATTTGACCGTGCATCGCGGTCAGGTGGTAGCAATCATGGGAGGGAGCGGCTGCGGCAAGACCACGCTGTTGCGCTTGATCGGCGGGCAGTTGCGGGCGGGTTCGGGCAAGGTTGAGGTTGACGGCCAGAATTTGGGGCGGCTCTCGACCGATGCGCTCTATGCGATGCGGCGGCGCATGGGCATGTTGTTCCAGTTCGGGGCGCTCTTCACCGATATGAGCGTGTTCGACAACGTGGCGTTCCCGCTGCGCGAACATACCGATTTACCCGACGAACTCATTCGCGATCTCGTGCTGATGAAACTCCACGCGGTCGGGTTGCGCGGCGCGCAATCGTTAATGCCTTCCGAACTTTCCGGCGGGATGGCGCGGCGGGTGGCGCTGGCTCGCGCCGTGGCGCTCGACCCGATGCTGATGCTCTACGACGAACCTTTTGCCGGACTCGATCCGATTTCGCTCGGTATCACCGGCCAGTTGATCCGGCGGCTGAACGACGCCCTCGGCGCAGCCTCCATCATGGTGACGCACGATGTGCATGTTTCGCTCGGCTTGGTCGATTACGTCTATTTTGTGTCCAATGGCGTCATCGTGGCGCAAGGCTCGCCGGAAGAGATTCGCGCCTCGGTTGATCCTTTTGTGCGCCAGTTCGTCGATGCTGAAGCCGATGGCCCGGTTCCGTTCCATTATCCGGCTCCGCCGCTGGAAAGCCTGCTCGATGGGGTGACGGCATGAACGTCTTGGCCGCGACCCTGCGTAAACTTGGCGCGATGGCTATCGACGGCGTATGGGGGCTGGGTTTTGCCTCGCGGTTTTTCCTGGCGGTGCTGCGCTATTCCGGCCAGTCGTTCCGGCGCTTGCCGCTCACGATCCGCGAGATTTATTTCAGCGGCGTGCTTTCATTGCTCATCATCCTGGTGTCGGGGCTTTTCGTGGGGCTGGTGCTCGGCTTGCAGGGCTACGACATTCTCCAGCGTTTCGGATCAAGCGATGCGCTGGGCGTCATGGTGTCTTTGTCGCTCTTGCG
>JGI24704J35079_10001273_pt1 | contig 10900 bp, 8 predicted proteins | sample TergutNt197P3_FD_35079 | JGI IMG/M metagenome (IMG submission 35079)
ATTGACCGCCTTCACATTGTCGTCGAAGACAATGCTTATGCCGCGTTCGCCGACGCCGGACGTTACGGTCATGCCGGAGCGGGGCCGCGCAATTCGGAAATTTCCGAATTTTCAAAATCCGCCGGAGCGGGAATTGAATCGTTACAGGAAGAAGACGCGGACGATTTATCGGCGGAAGCGGAACAGCGCGGAGTGGGTTTCTATACGGTAGGCTGACCCGGATTAACGAATTATTTCCGTTCCGCTTGGGAATTTCTGCTCGAATTTGTCCGCGGGGATTTTGCCGTTCAGTTTTTCATCGGAAAAAGTTTCAAGCATNTAATTGTTTGTCGGCTCAAGAAATTTATACTGAGCCGGGGTCCCCGTCGATTGTTTAAACCATATGGTGATTGATTTAATGCTCGACGCTACGCTTTTGTCTTTTGGAACAAGCGTTAAAACCGAACATTGCTCGCCGCCGATATCCTCGGTTCCGTCATAACTGATCTCAAACTGTTCCCTTAATTTGACCGAAGACTGCCCCAGACCGGTCGCCAGATATTCCACGAGATTTTTCCGTGTGCCGAGGCTGTAGATTTGCGCCTGTTTAATGGCGGGCTGGTATATTGTGGCGGCATCTCCCTTAACCGTGAAAATCCGGATGCCGGGCTTTTGAATCTCGTGGCGCAGTTGCACGTCCCTGTTTTTATCAAGGGCGTAATAAAATTCGCCCGTTTCAGGCGTTTCATATTCTTTCAAGAGAGCAACATAATTTTTCTGCGTAAACTTTGCCTCAAAGGAACTAAATTTCTCTGAAACGGCGTCAATACGGGCAAGCGTTTTTGTGAGTTCGGTATTTTCTTCCTGTGCCCATGAATTGAAATTGAGGGGCAATATCGTTGATAACAGTATTGCGTAAAGAGATATTTTCCGTAACCACATGGCGTCTCCTTTGTTCGGCTTACACAAAGTCAGGGCTGCGTGGCTTCCGGACTTTGAGGTTCTTCGAGCGTTTGACGCTCGGCATTATCCGAAGGTTCATTTTTGTCGCGAACGAGACAGCCTCGCGGAACCAGAAATATGAACGCGAGGATCAAGACGCATATGATGTCATACTGAACCGACCCGCGCCTGTATGACCAGATAAGGAATCTTCCGGAAAATTTTTTCATGATTTTATCATCAGAATCAGTCAAATCTTTCAGGTTCCGGTTTGAAAGAAAGCTGCGGCTTGGGGCCAATTATGCGTCCGTCCTTCATTTCGATCACCCGATCCGCCGTGGACGCGGCGTCGGCGTCGTGTGTGATAATGACAATCGACTGCCCCAGCGTTTCGTTGAGATTGCGCAGCATTTCAAGCACAGTGCGGGAGTTCTTGGAATCAAGACTGCCGGTTGGTTCATCCGCCAGAATGATCGAAGGTCTGTTTATGACCGCCCGCGCTATCGCCACACGCTGCTGTTCTCCGCCTGACAGTTCCAGAGGCCGTGAGTTTTCCTTGCCGGAAAGGCCAAGTATTTCAAAAATCCTGTCGGCGCCTATTGGATGTTCGATACCGTTGCCGTTGATTTTTTTCGCAAGTTCGATGTTGCCGCGCGCGGTAAGCGTTGGAAGGAGATTGAAACGCTGAAAAACGTAACCGATCTTTTTGCGCCTTACCGCCGTGCGTTTTGTGTCGGTAAGGCCGGCAATGTCTATGCCGTCGATGAGTATTTTGCCTCCGGTCGGCTGCAGCAATCCTCCCAGCAGGTGTAAAAGCGTGGTTTTTCCGCAGCCGGANGGCCCCATGATGGCGATGAATTCACCGTTTTTCACGGTGAGATTCANATCCTGCACCGCCGGAACGTCAACTTTTCCGGANCGGTACGTCATNTTGAGATTCACTGTCTCTATCGCATTGCCGAGAGATGTTTCCATATTCCCTATTCGTAACTCAGCGCCTTGACGGGATCCATTCGGGCTGCCTTNTATGCCGGATACAGCGCGCCCAGCACTCCGGCCAGCACTCCCAGCACCAGGCCTTTTCCCAGATCGTACATGGTTATGGACACCTGCAGGGTCGGAAATTTGGCGACAATAATGACGCGTATGGCTTCGCTTGCAGCAATCCCGAAAATTACGCCTAAACAACAAATGATAACAGATTCCTGCAGAATCATGCCAACTATAAATTGTTTGGACGCGCCCAGGGATTTCAGAATGCCGATTTCCCTCGTCCGTTCAAAAATCGTGGTGTACATCGCCAGAAGGACTATCATAAACGCCAATAGCATTGACACAAGCACGATCANCATGCGGAATTCGGCCAGACCCGGCATCCGGGCTTCCGCCAGCATCAGATTNGGGTCGTCCGCCCGCAGAAGAGAATAACCTTCAAANTTTTCCGCNAGCGCCGCGTGGACTTCGTCGATATTCGCCTCGGGCGCGGCCTTGATAAACATGGCCGATACTTTTTCCTGTGCGGCGTTCAGAGTCTGGAATGTTTTGATCGGAACAAATACGCGGACAATGGCGCCCGGACGGCATATCGCCGTAACCGTGTAATCACTGCCCATAATGTCCATTGTCATGCCTACGGACATGCCGTTCGCGTCCGCGTAAGCCTGGTCGATGATAACTTCGTTTCCCTGTAAAGACGGGTTGCCTTCGACAATCTGCAAGCGTCCCGGAAACCGGTCAAATGAATCCCAGTCTATCCCGAATATCAGCCCGAAATACTTAGCGCTGAATTTGGAATAAACAGGAGTTACATCGGCGACACCCGGAACTTCCTTTACTATGTCAATGAATTTCTCGTTTAAGCCCGCTTCGCCGAGCGCGTAAAAAATCGACGATCCGGGCGGCTGCAAAACAAAATCGGAACCCAGCGACACCGTGCGTCCGAGGTAATCGTCAAGCGTTCCCTTGACGATACCGCCCAGTACCAGCATGAGAATAACGCCGAGCGCCACGGCAAGAACGCTTATAAAAGTGCGCGTCGGGCGGGAGCGAATATTGGCGGCGACAAGATTTTCCATTATGGCGGATAAAACTCCTTATTTTTCCCTTAACATGACGACTTCCGAGCCTTCCCGATGAGGCAGAACAAAACTATCATCCTCCAGCCCTGAATTTACGCCCCAGCTCCCGTTCGAAAATTCGAGCGCGAGCGCGTAGCCGTCTTCCGGCCGGGCGAGATTTATTTTCATCGGCAAAAGAAACCCGCCAACCGGCGTCATTTCAGAATATTCAATGTCGCCGGTCAGCCGTCCGGTTTCATCAAACGACTGTACTCGTGAAATCACAAGCTGCGACCGTTCAATCCATATACGGCGAACCACATGAATAAGCGGCTGTGTCCCTTCCGTGTAAACAGATAGTATATAGTATTTTGCGACTTTGTCAGCCGATTCCTCAAGCGAAATACGCAAGCCGGGTTTTGTCATATCAATTCCCGCCGGAATGATGGCTTCATAAATATGATCCGGGCGAAGCGGAATNCCGTCCGGCCGATCGTCGGAAACAAGTTCCTTTGCGGAGTTGCGGCCTTTGTAAACTTTATTTGTATCGCGTATCCACGCNGAAAATTCGTCGCCGTCGGAAACCGCCTCAAAAATCGCGGTTCTGATAACCACCGGGTTNTGAATNACCAGGTGCAGNGACGACGGCCGCCTGAGCAGAATATAGCCCGGCGCGCTGCGATATTCTTCCTGGNTGCCGCTTTCCCATTTCCCGAGCGTCAGCGTGGCTTTCATGCCGGAGCTTTTCAGATCGGAAATGTTTTCATACTGATTGACAATCGCCAGCAGTTCGTCAAAATCCGCTGTGCGGGCGGCAAGAATTTTTTGGGAAACATCTATTTTTATTTCCTGTTTTGCTCTGCATCCGGAGGTCGCAATGACACACAACGCAGGCAGCAACAACGGAAGAGCCTTTTTAAATAGCAGCCATTTCTGAATTTTTACCATCAGATAATTATATCATCGTAGAGTTGCGCTCCTATTATCAAATTATACCCGCGAACGAAATCATTTCGTTCGCGGGTATAACAGGTTGGCAATTCCGTCGTCACGGCCCGGAATCAATGGGCGGTGTGTCGATCGAAAGACTTGGCAAAAGACAGATTGTAATGAAAGTCAATATCATGCCTATTGCGCCTATGACGAATATGACCTTCAGTCCCGCCTCCATCGCAAGGCGAATCGCTTCGATCGTCCGATCCAGGGTCGCTGCGCCGTCAGGGCCGGAATTGCCAAGGGTCTCACTTAGCGCCGCCATAGCCGGCTGGGATAAAAGCACGCGCGGATTACCAAGAGACGTAAGAAGCTCTTCGTCAGACATGGTTTTAACTTCCGGCGGCAGATTGGCCGCGAGTACGCTCGTGTATTTCATGTTCATTGCCGAAGTCAGCACTGCGGGTGCGATGGCCTGACCCAGCATCACGCTAAAATACAGCATTCCGGTCGCTACACCAAGAAAACGCTTAGGTACGGCGTATTGCGCCACCAGAGTGTTGAGCGTTGGTATGGATCCCATTCCGATTCCAGCCGCGGCAAACGCGATTAGCCCCCAAAACAGCGGAGTTGAAGCGTTGAACAGGAGCAGAAACAGCATGACGGCCGCTGTCAGGCTGTAGCCGAGAAGAAACATCCATTTGTATTTGCGCGTTTTGGCAAGGATGAAACCTGCGGGGAAACCCAGGAAATACATCAGAAAGTTGCCGGGAGTCATAAGCCAGCCGTAGCTTGTAGCGCTTGCGCCCTGAATGCCCTGAACCAGGAGCGGATAATAAACTGAAAGCCCGGCCATGCCGAAACAGGACAGCAGCCCTGCGACCGTAATGATGATGAAAATACGATTTTTCAAAACCCGAAGGTCGAGGATAGGTTCTTTAGCCTTCGCCTCAACTTTTATAAACCAGAACCAGAGAATCACTGAAGCGATGAAGAGCCCTATTACCTGCGAAGACCCCCACGGATATACCGTTCCCGCAAGTGAGAGAGACAGGATCAGCGTCGAAGACGCACCTGCCGCCAGCAGGGCGCCCCGGCTGTCGATTACATGCGAGGTCGAACGGCTGTGTTTTGGCATGGCGAAGACGGCCATCAGCAGGCTCAAAATAAGAAGCGGTACGCCGCACCAGAAGATGTACCGCCAACTGAGCGTGTCGGTAAACCATCCGCCCAGCGCCGGGCCGATTGAGGCGAATATCCCTGAGGGAATGTTGAGCATTCCGACCCATTTGCTGCGCTCGCCAGAATCGAATATGTCGCCAAGCGCCGCGAAACAGAGAGGCGCCAGCGCGCCCTGTCCAATGGATAGAAATGTCCGCGCTACGATGAGCATCAGGTATGTTGTGCAAAGCCCGCTCCAGACAGCGCCGGCGATGGTTATGCACAGCGCGACCATCAGGAGGGCCCGGCGGCCGAACATGTCGGATAATTTGCCGACCAGCAGCATGGAAAACGCAAGACCGAGATTTGGGACCGAAACCGCCCAGGAGTACAGATGCATACCGTTCAGATCCGCGGTGATGCGGGGCAGCGCCGCGTGCAAAATCTGAAAAAAATAGCTGTAGGTGAAATAAGTAAGAAAGACCGTTGCGATACCGAGGACAACGGCGCGGCTTTTACCGGCAGGTGCGTTTTGCGATGCTTCCGTGGTCATGAGTTTCTCCTTTGTCAGGACAACATGAAATATTTTGCATTTATCTCCAAATTCCCCGGCTCCGGATCCGCTCGGATGCCACATGTGTTTGATTCTGATGTGGATTGTAAAAAAAAGCAAACGTTTTTTGGCAAAGTGAGGTTCTTTTAGAATAAGTTAAATGTGATGAAGTGGGTAGACACGGGGCACGGGGTGTCCCCGCCGACGTGTAAAGAAATAAGACGCACGCAAAAGGCGGCGCGCGTTCCCAAATGTAGGGGGCGATTTATCGCGCCCTATTTTATTAAAACGCCGACGGGCACGCCTGTGCTTTATGAAATATCCGGGTTAAAATATGAAGCGAAATTTGCCACAATGCCAACCGTTTATACGTATATATAGCCAAAATAGCAAAAATACATTTATAAATTAGTGTCGTAGTTTAATAAAATAAAGCATTGTAATCCTGATAAATATGGTATAATGATACTATGAATAAAGCAAAAGATCAGCCTTATTACAGGCGGCAAATTGACGTATTACTTATTGAGGCGCTTAAAAAAAATTCCGCAGTTTACCTGAGCGGGCCGCGTAAAGCCGGGAAAACTACGTTAACGCGCGAGGTTTGCCATGGGAATTATGTCAGCTTTAATTCTCCGCTTTTGCTGGCGTCCGCGTTTAACGATCCTGAAGCTTTTTACCGTGAATTGCCGAAAAATGAATTAAATATTGTGGACGATGCGCATTTCGCCGCCGAACAGCTTCGATACGCTGAAATTGGGCGCGAAACCAATTACGGCAATTCAGATCAAAATTCAGAAAACAGATATCTTCTAGTCGGTCCAATGGGGCTGCCTATGCTTTTCGGCCCTAAGACAATCCAGGAAAGCCTTATAAAGGAACTGACCGTCCTTCCTTTTTCCGCAGCCGAGCACCGCCACGCCGGGACAAATTTTCTCAGGCGTCTTTTGATCGGAAAACTGGCTCCGCGAACATTTGACGCGGTTCGCATTGCGGATGAGATCGAGGGCGCAACTTTTCCCGAATTGGCGCTGAATCCGGAACTTGACCGCGAACAATGGTTTGACGAGTTTCTGTCTACCGTTTTGCAGCGCGACATTCAAACAGCGACCGGCATTCGTAATCCTGAACGCATTGTTTCGCTGCTTGTGTCGCTTGCCGCGCGCGTCGGCGGTTTGCTCAATGACGCTTCCGTGATTAAGGAAACCGGTTTGGACGCGAAAACATACGCGAAATACAAGGCAGCGGCTTTACATACGTTTCTTGCCTTTGAGATAGAACCATGGAACGGGCCGAATCGGATTAAAAAGCGTCTTGTGTGTCAGAAAAAAATCTATTTTACCGATACCAGTCTTCTGTGTTACGTAATGCGTCGCAATCTGCGCGAGGTTTTGGCCGGCGACGCCGTGACGTCGGGGCGGCTGTTTGAAAATTTTGTAGCGACGGAAATTGTCAAACAGGCTGCGGGTGTCAGAGGAACGCGAATTCGTCATTTCACCCTGTCGGGCGGCAAGGAAGCGGATTTTATAATTGAAGCTGAAAACGGCGCGGCTGTGGGCATTGACGTCAGTTTAAAATCCGTGCTTTCCAAACGTGATTTTGGCAATTTGCAGGTTATGCGAACCGCGCTTGGTAAAAATTTCAACAGAGGCTTGCTTATTTACACCGGCACGAAGCAGGTGGAATTTTCCGAAGGCATTTGGGCGGTTCCGGTCAATGCCTTTTGGGAGTAAACGGCCAGTCCGGATGTTTCACGGTCAGAGCTGGTAATCATGAAAGACTTTGTTTTATAGAAGAGTATAATGACCGTCTGTTTCGTGAAGCGTTCGGATCATTTGTGAGCGCCCCCGCTTTACATGTATAAAATTTATGGAGCAGCATATGAAAAAAAAGACAATTCTTTTTACTATTCTTTTGGGCGCGTTTTTTGTCGGCGGTTGCGGTAACACGGCTGTCAAAGATGCGGCGACCGCGGACCGCGAACCGCTGATCAGCTTAATGGATCAATATCTTGCGGCGGTGGCAAAGCACGATCCGGCCGGATTACCGCTTGCCGCCGACGTAAAGCTGGTGGAAAACATCACCCCGACGCCCATCGGCGAGGGACTCTGGAAAACCATGACCGGAGGACCGAGCGAATTTAAAGTCTATGTATCCGACCCTGTCAGCAACCAGATCGGTTTTTTGGGCATGATTGAAAGCGACGGCAATCCCAGGTTTCTCAGCGCACGCCTGAAGGTCGTAAACGGCCGGATTACGGAAATCGACCACATGGTATCGCCGCTGGGACTGACCGATGGCGTGCCTGACACGCTTATCAAACCCCGTGAAGGTCTTGTCACGAAGCTGGCCCCCGCGGAACGCGTTCCGCGCGACCAGATGATAAAGGCCGCCATGGGCTACTATGAAGCCATTGAGTTCAGCGACGGGACGCTCGCGCCTTTTGCCGACGACTGCCGGCGGATTGAAAACGGTATGGTAACGTCGAATAATCAATCTCAACGCGCCGAAGTTCCTGAATCGGCAGACGTGTTTGCGCGCTTCATGGCCGCAATCGTTCCGATGAAATGCGGCGAACAACTGTCAACTGGCAATGCGGGATACATTACAAAGATGAATCAACGGCGCGTGGCCGCCGTGGACGAAGAAATGGGATTGGTGATGATCTTTTCCATGATGAATCACGACGGTGAGCCAAATCCGTTTCCTGTCAGAAATGTTCCCGGCATAACGGAAATCCCCAACACCTGGGGGCAATTCACCGTTCCCGCGATGCATTTATACAAGGTTAGAAGCGGCCAGGTTTACGAAATCGAAACGAATGCCCTTACAGGCGTGCCGTATCAGGCGAGCGACGGCTGGACCTGCACCCGCAAATGTCTGACGGATATGATGGACAATTACCTTGCCGCTCTTGCGAAACACGACGCTTCATCGCTGCCTCTTGCTGCCAACGTTAAGATCGTTGAAAACGGCGAAGTGATCGATACCAACAAGGGACTCTGGCAGACCGCGACCGGCGGCCCCACGGCGTTCAAAATCTATACCGCGGACCCTGATCGGGGCGAAATCGGTTTTTTGGGCGTTATTGAAGAGAACAAAAAACCCACAATTGCCGCCGTGCGCCTTAAGATCGCCGACGGGCGGATAGACGGCAAAATCACGGAAATCGACCATCTGGTAGTGCACGGCGATCAGCCGCTGAACGCGAATATGTCAAGCCTTCGTCCGGCGTTTCTTGAACGGCTGCCCAAGCTGCAGCGTGTCAACAGGGATAAAATGATTGCGGCGGCAAATTCATATTACGATTCCATTCTTCGGAACGACGGCACTGTCGCGCCGTTCGCCGATAGCTGCCAGCGCAGGGAAAACGGCACGATTGTCGTCAACAATCCCGCGGCGGATCCCAACAGCGATATGGCCGTTTTTGGGAGAATGAAATGCGGCGAACAACTGTCAACCGGTGTAATGGATTACATCACCGACATAAACGACCGCCGTATTTTTGCGGCGGACGAAGAGCTTGGCCTTGTAATGGCGTTCTCTGTTTTCCGGCATGACGGCAAACCTGAAGTTATGAAAATCACCGGAGTTCCCGGAGTGACGGAACGAGAGAACAGTTTCGGCGAGTTTGACCTGCCTGCCGCCCATGTTTATAAAATCCGCAACGGCAAGCTGGATGAAATCGAGGCCATCGGTTACATGTCGGACGCGGGTTTCAAAAACGGCTGGTAATTTTTTGAAAAATAAAAGAGGATAGACCAGCCTGGATTATTTCATGCGAAATAAAACATCCAGTCTGGTCTACACAACAAACATTTGCAAAGGATCGAGGATATGAAAAAAATCACATTAGCCGTAATGAGTGTGGCGATGCTGGCGATAATCGCGGCGCCGACGCAGTCGTTCGGCGCGCCCCTGGACCGCGCCGCGCTCATCAAACTTGCCGACAGTTATTTCGCGGCGCTGGTAGCGCACAATCCAAAAGCCGTACCGCTTGCGGATAACGTAAAAATGGTTGAGCAGATCAGGCGCATCAAGCCGGGCGAAGGCGTATGGAAGACGGCGTCATCCTTGCCGACGGAATTCAAAATCGTGGTTCCCGATCCCGTTTCGCAGCAGGTCGCGGGCATAGTTGTCATGGGTATTGACGGCAAACCCGCGATGTTCGGTTTCAGGTTGAAAATGGAAAACGACAGGATCACCGAGGCCGAACACATGATTATTGAGATCAGCAATCCTGATAATCCGAACGTAAAGACCGTGCGGCCCGGCATTCCGATGGAAATACCGTATGAATACCGCGATTCGCGCGGGCGGCTAATCTGGATCGCGAAGTCTTACTATGACGCGCTCGAATTGAACAACGGCAGTTTGTCGCCGTTCGCTTCCGATTGCGAGCGCCGGGAAAACGGCGCGAGATCCGCTCCCAACGGCGGGCCGTCGCTGGGCGGCAGTATCCCGGGCCAAACCGCAAAGCCCCGCCCCGCGTCTTTGCTTGGGATGCAGGGCTGCGCCGAGCAGTTGAGCAACGGCATTTTCCAGTACATCGACACTATCACCCCCCGCCGGGTGGAAATTGCCGATGAGGTGACCGGCCTGGTCGTAGGTTTTTCGCAGCTTCGTCATTCGATGGAAAAGAAAATATACACAATCCTCAACACTCCCGGACAGGAATCAAGGGACATGACTTCACAGCAGCCTTTCGATATGCCGTCGTTGCATATCTACAAGATATGGGGCGGCCAGATACATGAAATCGAAGCCCTCGGTCTTGTTGAAGATTACAATGCACCTACAGGCTGGGAATAATTGTATTGTTGTTGTATGAAACCCAGGGCGACGGCGTAAAGGTTGGGCGGTTCGCTAACCGCCCCTACATTGCCCTGGTCTTGATGTGCTACGGGCTTTCAGGGCGTTTGAACGCGTGCCTTCGGCACGCTTCTGTTCTTTATCTCAACGGTTCCACGTGAATTGTAGCCGTCATGCCGAATTTGTCGCTGATTGCTTTTTCAATGGCGGTTGCCACTTCGTGACCGGTTCCTATTGTCAAATCTTTATTAAGCCGTATGTGTAAAGTCACTTCTTTTTGAGAAATATAATTGTGTATATGAAAATGATGAATGTGTAAATCATCATTGTAAATGCTTTTGACTTCATTTGTGATTTTAGCAATTAAATCCTGATCGGGTTTTTCTCCCAAAATCTTGTTTATCGCTTCCTGCAGGATTACAAAAACAGCGTAAAACAGCATTAACGCGATAACAATTCCCAG
>JGI24704J35079_10001274_pt1 | contig 10895 bp, 7 predicted proteins | sample TergutNt197P3_FD_35079 | JGI IMG/M metagenome (IMG submission 35079)
CCTCCCGGGGACGGTGACTGGTCCCGAGCCTTTGGCCACTTGACTGTTCTGGGGCCTGAGGCCGTGGCCGCCCTGGTCCTCGCGCCGTCCGGGGTCTATGTGGACGGCACCTTGGGTGGCGGAGGGCACAGCCGCTTGATTTTAGCCGCTTTGGGCCCTGAGGGCCGCCTCATCGCCTTGGACCGGGATCCGGAGCCCCGGCGTTGGGCCGAAGATGGTTGGGGCCGGGGGGAAGACCGGTTGATGGTGGCGGCCGGTTCCTTCGGGGATCTGGAAGAGATTTTGGCCGGACTGGGCCTGGGGCCGGTCGATGGCGTCCTTCTGGATCTTGGGGTCAGCGGCCGACAATTGGCCGCGCCCGGCCGGGGTTTCTCCTGGCTTTTGGACGAACCACTTGATATGCGGCTGGACCAGGCCCAGTCCCTGACCGCCCGGGAAGTGGTCAACCGTTACCCGGAAAAGACTTTGGCCGAGATTCTCCGGCTCTATGGTGAAGAGAGGGCCGCCCGCCGCCTGGCTCGGGCCATGGTCCGGGCCAGGAGCCGGGCGCCCCTGGAAACCACTGGTCAGTTGGCCGCTCTGGCGGCTCGCGTTCTCTACCGGCCGGGCCCTCCGCCCCGCCTCCACCCGGCCACCAGGACTTTTCAGGCCCTCCGCCTGGAAGTCAACCGGGAACTCCAGGAGTTGGAAAATTTTTTAAAGGCCGCGCCGGCGCTTTTAAAGCCGGGCGGACATTTGGTGGTCATCAGCTTTCATTCCCTGGAAGACCGTCTGGTCAAAACGGCCTTCCGCTCCGGGGCTGAAAAGGGGCATCCGCACTGGTTGCCTCTGACCAGGAAACCTAGAGGGCCGGAAGCCGGAGAAGTCGAGCGCAACCCCAGGGCCAGGTCGGCCAAAATGAGGGCGGCGGTCAGGCTGGCCGCCCCGGGCTCTCCGAATTAAGAAGGTATCCGATGCCCTCCTCCAGAAACATGGTTGGTCTGCCCTCGGAAAAACCCCGGTCGGTCAGTCGCGGCTGCGGGGCCTGGAGAAGATGGCCAGGGTGGCCTCCGGCCCGCCGGGAACCGGTCCTCCAAACCAGAAGATTGGTCCGGCGGCCTCCGACAGCGGCCCCCTCCGGGCCGGCCGCGCCTCCGGAAATCCTGCCGGCCCCGGATTTGGAAGTCCAGCCTCTGCCCCTTCTGCCGACCCGCCATTTCCTGGTTCTGAGCGCCATTGCGCTTGCTGCCGTCCTTCTGGTTTGGGGGCTGGTGCGCTCCAATCACTTGTCGGTGGCCCTGAGCTATGAAATATCCGCTCTGACCTTGGAGAAGCTGGCTCTCCAGGAGACAAACCGCCAGCTTAAGACGGAATTGACCGGGGTCGGCTCTCTGGCCCAACTGGAAGAGGCGGCCCGGAATGTCCTGGGTCTCATCACCCCCAACCAGGGGCAGATCGTGGTTATTGAACCGTGAACAAGTGGCTGAAACTCAAGCTGCGGCTGGTAGCCCTCTTATTCTTCCTGATCTTCGGGTTTGTGCTTTACAGGGCCGTCATCCTTCAGGTCGTGGACCGGGATTCCCTGGTGACCAAGGCCCGGGCCGAGGTGGAACGCCACTTGAGCCTGGGAGCCGTGCGCGGGGAGATTTTCGACGCCGGCGGGGAGAGATTGGCCGCCTCTCTGGCCGTGGCCTCGCTTTATGCCAATCCATTGAAAATTAAAGATAAAGTGGAAACAGCCCGGATTTTGGGAGAAATCCTGGGCCAGGATCAAGGCAAGATCTTCGATAGATTGGACACGAACAGTAAGCAGTTCGTCTGGCTCAAGCGCCAGTTGACCGAGGCCGAGGCCGAGGCTGTCCGGGCTTTGTCTCTCGACGGCCTGGGCTTCAGCACGGAATACCGCCGGGCCTATCCCAACGGCCCTTTGGCCGCCAACTTCCTGGGTTTCGTGGGAGTTGACAACCAGGGCCTGGAAGGTCTGGAACTGGCCCTGGACGATTATTTGCGGGCCGGTTCGCATAAGGTCAAAAGCCGGCGTGACGGACGCGGCCGGAATATGCTGGACAATGGAGAAATCCAGGAGGCCCGGGGAGCTTCGGTGGTGCTGACCGTGGATCGGAGGATCCAGTATGTCACTGAAAAGGCTCTGGCCAGGGCGGTGGAGACTTACCAGGCCAGGAGCGGTATGGCCCTGATCATGCGGCCCAAGACCGGGGCCGTGGTGGCGGCGGCGGTCTGGCCGACCTTTGACCCCAACGAGTATAAAAAGGCTTCCGAGGCTTTTCGGAGAAACCGGATCCTGACCGATCCCTTCGAGCCGGGTTCCACCTTCAAGGTCTTTGTGGTGGCCGCGGCCCTGGAAGAAAATATCATCAGCCCCCAGACGATCATCCACTGTGAAAACGGCGCCTTCAAGGTGGGCATTAATATCGTGCGCGACTCCCACAACTACGGGGACTTGAGCGTCAGCGAAATAGTAAAATATTCATCCAATATCGGCTCACTCAAGATAGGCGGCCTTCTGGGCAACAACCTCTTATACAACTACCTGACCAGGTTCTCCTTCGGTGAAAGGACCGGTCTGGCCCATTTGCCGAGCGAGACCCCGGGGCTGCTCAGGCCTCCCCGGAACTGGTACGCCATAGACGCCGCCAACATCGCCTTCGGTCAAGGCCTGACGGTGACGGCTCTGCAGATGGTCATGGCCATGAGTGCCCTGGCCAATGACGGGGTTATGATGAAGCCCTATTTGGTGGACCGGGTGTTGGACGCCGAGGGACGCATAATCGAACAGACCCGGCCCCAAATCCTCAGGCAGGTGGTCTCGCCCCTGACAGCCCGGCAGGTGGGGGCCATGTTGCGGATGGCGGTGATGAAGGGCGGCACCGCCACCAGGGCCGAGGTGGAAGGTTACCCGGTGGCGGGCAAGACCGGTACGGCCCAGAAAGTCACCCGGGGCAGCAAAACCTATACCGCCGGCAAGTATGTATCTTCCTTCATGGGCTTCGCGCCCTATCATGACCCGCAGCTTTGCGTCATGGTAGTNCTGGATGANCCGGNCAACGGCTATTACGGCGGCGCGGTGGCCGCGCCGGTCTTCANGGAAATCATGGAACACGCCCTGCCGCTCATGGATNTTCCGCCCACCGAGGACAGGGGCGATCCGGTCTGGCCGCTCGTTGAGAACAATTCCGGCGGCGCCCCCGGGGTGGTGGCGGCCAATCAGCCCACCAATTTCATCCGGGTCAAGCTCAAAAAAGGCGACCGGGGGGCCCGGGGGCCGATTGAGCCCGGGGCGGCGCGGGCGGAATTTTCGAGTCTCGGTTCGGAAGGGACATGGGATGCGCCGCCGCCGATACTCACCGAAGACGGGGGCCGGCTCATGCCCGACTTGACCGGTCTCAGTATGCGTCAGGTTCTGGAGGTCGTAAGTGATCATGGTCTGGAAGTGGAATTCCAAGGCAGCGGTCGGGTGGTGGCCCAGATGCCCCGCCCCGGTACGGTCGTGGACGTGGGTTCGCTCGGCACGGTCTATTTCGAGCGGCAGTAAGTAATAGTCAGGGTTGGGTATGGTCACCTTAAGCCGCCTGGCAGGTCAGTTGAACTTGGAACTCCGTGGTCCCGGAAAGGTCGAAATTTGCGGCCTGACTGAGGATTCGCGGGCGGTTCGGCCGGGTTGGATCTTTGCCGCCCTTCCCGGTACCAGGTTCCACGGCCGGCAATTTCTGGATGAAGCCCTGGCCCGGGGCGCGGCGGCGGTGCTCCTGGGCGGCGAGGATGCGGATCTGCCTGTGCCCCGGCTTTTGACAGAAGAAGGCCGGCTCAGGCCTCTGATGGCCCTGGCCGCGGNCATCATTTACGGCCGCCCCGGGGAAAAGCTGATCCTGACCGGTATCACGGGCACTAATGGCAAAACCACCACCGCTTATCTCCTGGAAGCTGTTTTGGACCGGGCCGGCCTCCGGCCGGGGGTGATGGGCACGGTCAATTTTCGCTGGCCCGGCCAGGTGCGGCCGGCTGTCAACACCACTCCTGAAGGGCCGCTTCTGTCCGCCACCCTGGCCGAAATGGTCGCGGCCGGCTGCCGGTCGGCCGTGCTGGAAGTTTCTTCCCATGCCCTGGCCTTGGGCCGGGTGACCGGCTTAAGTTTCGAGGCGGCTCTTTTCACCAATCTCAGCCGGGACCATCTGGATCTTCACCAGGACATGGAGAGTTATTACCAGGCCAAAAAAATCCTGTTCGATCGACATCTCCGGCCAGGAAGCGGGCGGGCCGTAATCAATGTCGATGATGAATACGGGGTCCGGCTGGCCGGGGAAATTGGCGATGGCGCCCTGACCTACGGCTTCAGCGGCCGGGCCGGGGTGAGGGGTGAAAACCTGGTCATGAGCCGCAAAGGACTGGCTCTGGACATTGTCCATCCGGGCGGCCGCTGGCGGCAGACTTCGCCTTTACTGGCCGAAGTCAACGCCTACAACCTTCTGGCTGCCGCCGCCCTGGCCCTGACCCTGCGCCTGGAACCGGAGAGTATCCGGGAAACCCTGGCCGTCTGTTCCGGGGCGCCGGGTCGGCTGGAAAAAATTGGGGACGACCCGCTGGTGCTGGTGGATTACGCTCACACTCCCGAGGCTTTGGCCCAAGTCCTGGCCGGCGCCCGGGCGCTTAGCCCGGCCCGCCTCTTGGTGGTCTTCGGCTGCGGCGGCGACCGGGACCAGGGCAAGAGGGCTCTCATGGGTCAGGCGGCCGGGACCAGGGCCGATTTGGTTTTGTTGACCTCTGACAATCCCAGGACCGAAGACCCGGGAGCCATTCTGGCTGGGATAGAGGCCGGCCTGGCGCCTCTTGATCTGACCCGTTTCCAGGCCGGCGAACTTAAGGCGGCCGACTGGCGCCCGGGCGCTTATCTGCTCCTGGAAGATCGGCGGGCGGCCATTGAGGAGGCGGTCCGGCTCCTGGGCCCGGGAGATATTTTGCTCATCGCCGGCAAGGGCCATGAGGATTACCAAATCATCGGACGGGAAAAGGTTCGTCTCGACGACCGGGAAGAAGCTGTAAAGGCTCTTAAAAAGGCGGGCTGGAACTGATGAGGAGCCTGGGGCTGAAACTGGGCTGGGTTTTGGAAAACGCCGAAACCCTCAAATGCGGAAAGGCCTTGTCTGGTTTGGCCGACCGGAGAGTTGCCGGTCTGTCCACCGACAGCCGGACCGTCCGGCCGGACGAGATTTTCGTGGCCTTGATCGGTCCGAGGTTCGACGGCCATGACCACGCGGCCGAGGCCCTGGCCAAAGGCGCCCTGGCCGTGGTGGTCCAGCGGGATCTTAGAGGCGAAGCCGGCTTCCGGTCCATTCGCGTGGCCGATACCTTGAAGGCCTTGGGGGATCTGGCCGGCAGCCTCAGACGGCGGCGGCCCCTCCGGGTGGTGGCCGTCACCGGCTCCAACGGCAAGACGACGACCAAGGAAATGCTGGCCGCCATTTTGAAACTTGAGGATCGACATCTTCTGGCCACGGCCGGCAATTTCAACAACCTCATTGGTCTGCCCCTGACCCTCGGCCGTCTGACCCGGGAAACCAGGATCGCGGTTTTGGAAATGGGCATGAGCGCCGCCGGAGAAATCGCCCGTCTGACCAGTATCGCCGAGCCTGATGTAGCCCTGATCACTTCGGTCGGGCCGGCTCACCTGGAATTTTTAGGCACGGTGGCCCGGGTGGCCAAGGCCAAGGGCGAACTCTTCGCCGGCCTTAAGAGGGACGCCTTGGCCGTGATCAATGATGATGATCCTTTTCTGAGGCGTGAGGCCGCCCGCTTCGGCGGCAACCATCTCTATTTCGGAGGTACGGTCCGATCCGAGGTTCGTCTGGGCAGGGTCGTACCTAGGGCGATGTCCGGCCAGAGCCTGACCATCTACGGGCCCGGAGCGGCCCGGGGGCGCCGAGTGGAACTTAAACTTCTGGGCCGGCATAACGCCCAAAACGCCCTGGCCGCCGCCGCCGCCTCTTTAGGCGCCGGGGCTGATTGGGACCGGATACAGGAGGGGCTGGAGGCGGTTCGGGGTTTTCCCGGCCGTCTTGACCCCTTTCAGACCAACGGCGGCCTGTGGGTGCTGGATGACAGTTATAATGCCAATCCGGCTTCCATGACGGCCGGCCTTGAGGTTCTGGCCGGTTTCAAAACCCGCGGCCGGCGGGGGGCCATTTTGGGTGACATGCTGGAATTGGGGGCCAAGAGGGAGGCTCTTCATCGTCAGGTCGGCCGGCTGGCCGCAACCTTGGGCCTTGACTATCTGGCCCTGGTGGGTTCCCTGTCCGCCTGGGCCGCCCGCTCCGCCCGCCGGGCAGGCCTCTCCCGTTCGGCGGTGCGGGAATTCGCCGCCCCGGAAGAGGCGGCGGCCTGGGTCCTGGCCGAGTGGCCTCGGGGGGCTGTTTTGGTCAAAGGCTCCCGCGGGATTTCTCTGGAACGGGCGGTCGAATATCTCCGGGTCAACGGTTCCGCCGCCCTTGGCCAAAACCGAACTAATCAAAACCAAAATTTGAGACGAGGCTTCTTTTAGGATGATTTACCACCTGTTCACCATATTGACTGAAGAAATCAGTTTCTTCAACGTCTTCAAATATCTGACCTTCCGGAGCATCCTGGCGGCTTTCTCTTCCCTGGTCATCTGGCTGGTTATCGGCAACCGCTTCATCTCCCTGATCAAAAACTATCAGATCCAGCAGTACATCCGGGAAGATGGGCCGGCTTCGCACCATAAAAAATCAGGCACTCCCACCATGGGCGGTCTCCTGATCATTCTGGCGGCCCTGGTTTCCACCCTGATGTGGGTGGACCTGGGCGAGTCATCCATCTGGCTGACCCTCTTCTGTGGTCTGAGCTTGGGAGCCCTGGGTTTTCATGACGACTACCTGAAAATCAGGCGGCGGCACAACCAGGGCCTGACAGCCTCCAGGAAGCTCCTGGTCCAATTTGGCATAGGTTTGATTGTCGGCACTTTTTTGTATATCTCGCCGGCCTTTGACACGGTGCTGTATTTGCCGATCTTCAAGGATCTGAGCCTGGACCTGGGCCCGTTCTACATTCCCTTCGCCGCCCTGGTCATCTGCGGGGCTTCCAACGCGGTCAACCTGACCGACGGTCTCGACGGACTGGCCGCCGGTCCCATGATCATCGCCACCCTGACTTACATGGTTTTCATCTATTGCGCCGGCAACGCCCGTTTCGCTCAATATCTGCAAATAAGTTTCGTCCCCGAGGCGGCCGAAGTCACGGTGCTTCTGGCGGCCGTGGCCGGCTCGGTCCTGGGTTTTCTCTGGTATAACACCTATCCGGCCGAGATATTCATGGGCGATGTGGGTTCCCTTTCCTTAGGCGGCATCCTGGGAATCGTGGCCCTGATCGCCAAGCAGGAACTCATTCTCATCGTCGTCGGCGGCCTCTTCGTCATGGAGGCCCTGAGCGTCATTATCCAGGTCGGCTATTTCCGGCTGACCGGCGGCCGGAGAGTTTTTCGCATGGCTCCACTCCATCACCACTTTGAATTGAAAGGCTGGTCGGAGCCGAAGATTATCGTCAGGTTCTGGATTATCGCCATAATCCTGGCCATGATCGGGTTGTCAACTTTGAAGGTGAGATAAGTGGCTTTCTCGCCCCAAAGGGCCCGTCCCTGGCCTTAACTTTGTGGTTACTATAAGGAGGGCAATCAGTGGCTGAAAGAAGATTTGGAAAATGTCTGGTCGTTGGTGCAGGCCTGTCAGGCCAGTGGGCGGCGGAACTTCTGCTCGAAGCGGGCGCCGAAGTGACCATCTGCGACCAGAAGCCGGCTTCGGAACTGGACGCGGCCCTGGACCGCTTTCGGGGTCTCCCGGTGAAATGGGCCTTGGGCGACAAGGCCGCCGATGGTTTCAAGAATGTCGAACTGGTCGTGTTGAGTCCGGGCATTCCCTGGACTTTCCCCGGGCTTAAGGCGGCGGCCCGTAAAGTGCCGGTCACCGGCGAAATGGAATTGGCTTCTTCCATGATCCGGGTGCCTCTTTTGGCCATCACCGGCTCTAACGGCAAAACCACCACTACCGGGTTGCTGGGGCACATCTGCCGGAAGAACCGGATCCCGGTTTTCGTGGGCGGCAACATCGGCGACCCCTTGAGCCGCTTTATCTTGGGCGGGCAAAAGGCCCAGGCCGCCGTTGTGGAGGTTTCCAGCTACCAGATGGAAACGGCCAGCGTCTTTCACGCCTCCGCCGCGGCTATTTTAAACGTCTGCCCGGACCATCTCGACCGTTATGCGGACATGGCCGAATATTTCCGGGCCAAGGCCAAGATTCTCATCAACCAGACGCCCCATGATTTGGCCGTGATGAACGAGGATGACCCGCTTTTGTTCCATAAAAACACCGTGGCCGCCAGGTTCGGTTTTTCCCGTCGGAAAAGACAGCGCCACGGGGCTTGGATCCATCGCGACGAGATCCTGGTCGCCGAAGCCAACCGGGAAACGGCCGGTCGGGCCTGGGCGGATTTCAAACTTGAAGGCGTCCACAACCAGGAAAACGTCATGGCCGCCGTCGGCCTGGCCTCTAAACTGGGCTTAAGCGCTCAGAAGGCCCTGGACGCGGCCGTGGATTTCACGCCCCGCAAGCACCGCCTGGAATTGGTCGGCGAATATGGTCACGTCAAATATTATGATGACTCCAAGGGCACCAATATCGGGGCGGTGACTATGGCCCTGGCCAGTTTCAAGTCGCCCGTGGTCCTCATCGCCGGGGGGCAGACCAAGGGACAGGATTTCCGCCTCCTCTACAAGTCTATCGAGGACAAAGTCAAGCAGTTGGTCCTGATCGGCGAGGATCGGGAAAAAATCAGTTCGGCCCTGGCCGGTGCGGCGCCCATCAGCGTGGCCGACAGCATGGCCGAGGCTGTCCGCCAAGCCCGGGCGGCGGCGACCAAGGGGTCGGTGGTGCTCCTGTCCCCGGCCTGCGCCAGCTTCGACATGTTCAAGGATTACAAGCATCGTGGTGAAACCTTCGTAAAGGAAGTGAAGCGGCAGGCCAAGGCGGCCTGAGGGCCGCCTTGGGTTTTCCCCGCTCCTTCATTAGGTTCAGCGTTCTTATGAATGAAGATAAGAAGGCGCCTTTCGACGCTCTGATTCTGGTTCTGGTCCTGAGTCTGTCCGGGCTGGGGCTGGTCATGCTCCTGTCGGCCAGTTCCATCATGGCCGAGCAGCGCTTCGGAGACGCCTATTTCTTTTTCCGGCCTCAACTGCGCAACCTGATTCTGGGCCTGGTTCTGATGCTGATTCTCTCCCGGGTGCCTTACCAGTTCTGGCTTCGCCTGGCTTATCCGGCCCTGGCCGCAAGTCTTATCGGACTGGCCCTGGTTCTCATCCCCGGCGTGGGCCACCAGGTGGGCGGCGCCCATCGTTGGCTCAAGCTGCCCGGTTTTACTTTCCAGCCTTCGGAGACGGCCAAGCTGGCCATAGTGATCTATCTGGCCTATTCCTTGAGCCGTAAGGGCTCCAGGAATGCCAGTCTGATCTATGGGCTTCTGCCTCACCTGACCATACTCGGTCTCACTGTGGGCCTGATTCTGGCCGAGCCGGATCTGGGCACGGCTTTCTCAGTGGTCGTCATAGCCTTCATCATGATGTGTGTGGCCGGCATCAAAATCTGGCATCTGGCCGCCCTGAGCCTGGCCGTAGGATGGGTTCTCCATTATGAGATAACCAGTTACGCCTACCGCCTCCGCCGCATAGCCGCCTTTCTCGACCCCTGGTCCGACCCCCAGGGTGCGGGCTACCACATCATCCATTCCTTTTACGCCTTCGCCTCCGGAGGATTGTGGGGGCAGGGTCCGGGGGCCAGCCAGCAGAAACTCTTCTTTCTGCCCGAGCCTCACACCGATTTCATCTTTTCCGTGTTGGCCGAAGAGGTCGGCCTGGTGGGCGTCTTCATTGTCGGGGTCCTGTTCATCATTCTCGTCGTCCGGGGCCTATCCATAGCCCGGGCGGCCGCGGCCCGGGATTACAGCGGAGTTTACCTGGCTCTGGGGGCCACGATGGTGGTGGCCGTACCCGCTTTTTTCAACATGGCCGTGGTGACGGCCCTGATTCCCACCAAGGGTCTGCCCTTGCCGTTTTTCAGTTACGGCGGGACCAATCTTCTGGTTTGCTGCGCGGCCCTGGGGATGCTTATGAACGTCTCCAGCCAGTGCCAGGGTGAACGGCCTGTACGGGTTCGGGTTCCCCGGGCTTTGAAGATGGCCGGGGCTTCGGTCTGACGGGTGAAGATATAAGGGGACGATGACTGAACCGCGCTTCATATTGGCCGCCGGCGGCACGGGAGGACACCTGTGGCCGGCTCTCTCCCTGGCCCGGGCCTTGAAAAAAGCCCGGCCGGAGGCCGACTGCCTGTTTGTGGGCGCCGGTCGGCCCGTGGAGGCGGCCATTGTGGATCCGGCCGGGTTCCGGCGGGTCACGCTCAGGGCCGGCGGCTGGAAAGGCCTGGGTCTGGCCGCCCGGCTCAAAGGGCTCTGGTTGGCCTGGGCCGGTTTTTGGGAAGCTCTGCGGCTTTTGCGGTCCTACCGCCCCCGGGTATGTTTCGGGGCCGGCGGCTATGTGACCGTGCCGGTGGGGCTGGCCGCCTGGTTTTTGGGTGTACCCCTGGTCATCCACGAGCAGAATTCCCGGGCCGGTCTGAGCAACAAGGTTCTGGGCCGCCTGGCCGCCCGCGTTTGCCTGGGCTTCGAGGAGGCCAAGCCGGTCTTCCCGGCCGACCGGACCGTGGTCACCGGCAACCCTGTTCGTCCGGAAATCGCGTCTCTTCACAGCTTGGAACGGAATTTTGACCACCGGCCGCTGACCGTCCTGGTCACTGGCGGCAGCCAGGGAGCCCGGGCTCTGAATATGGCGGCGGCTCCAGCCTTGG
>JGI24704J35079_10001278_pt1 | contig 10887 bp, 9 predicted proteins | sample TergutNt197P3_FD_35079 | JGI IMG/M metagenome (IMG submission 35079)
TTTCCGGCGGCCGGTAGGCGGCCAGAAGGTTCAAGGCGGGTCAAAGCTTCGATGAGCCGGCGGGGGGGGCGCGCCCGGGGCGGAGGCTGGTTGGATTCCTTGTCTCCCACCAGCCCGGCCACGGCCGCGGCCAGGAAGGGCGGCGCCAGGGGCCAGGCTTCGGCCTTGACCCCGGCGTAAAAAATCAGGGGGTGGTCCAGGCGCAGTTCCGTAGCCCACTGGCCGTCCCGGGTCAGGCGGCGCTCGGCATCCACCAGCCCCTCGCTCTCCAGAAAGCCCAGGTGTTTTTGGAAAGATCGGTACAAGTCCTGCTCGGCGGCGGACTGATAGGCGGCGAAGGAGGCGGCCAGGAGTTTTTTGATCTCCGACGGCCGGTAGGCGGCCAGAAGGTTCAGGGCCATGGAAAAATTGACCCCCAGGGCGCTGCGCACCGGGTCGGGCGGCGCGTTCATGAGGCCGGCCAAAAGGCCCAGGTTCAAATGAGGGCCGGGCACGGCCAGGACGAAGCCGATATGGTCCCGGCCCCGGCGGCCGGCCCGTCCGGTCATCTGGGTGAATTCCGTGGCTGAAAAATCACTGAAGCCCTGGCCGTCGAAGCGGTCGCTCTGGCGGATGACCACGGTGCGGGCCGGGAAGTTGACCCCGGCCGAGACGGTGCTGGTGGCAAAGATGGCGTCCAGGCAGCCCCGGCTCATCAGTTCCTCCACCAGCATTTTATAGTGAGGCAGGTGGCCGGCGTGATGGGCGGCCACCGCTCCCTGTCGGACGGCTCCCAGGTGGGGGTGGTCGGCCAGGAAGGGATATTTGTCCAAAAACTCATCCACCAGCCGATTCCTGGCCTTGAAGCGGGCCGGGGTCTCCCGGGGTGGAGGGCCGCCCCGGCCGGCGGCCGCATCGCAATCCAGCCGGGATTTCAAAAAGAAGATGGCCGGGAGCAAGTCCGCCTCCCTGAGGACCCGCATGATCTTGGAGTTGGGAGTTGGCGGGCTGAAAGGGGTAGGGTGACGGCGGCGGTCGGCCCGCCGGGCCGCCTCGGCCAGGGTGGTCATTTCACCCGAGGGCCACAGGGTCAGCCCGGCCAGGGGAACGGGGCGTTCCCCGCCCGTCACCACCCGGGCCGGTCGGCCCCGGTTGCGGCCCAGCCAGGCGGCCAGTTCCTCGGCGTTGGCCACCGTGGCCGAAAGGAGCAGGAGGCGCACCCGGGCCGGCAGGTAGATCAGCACCTCTTCCCAGACCACGCCCCGTTCCCGGTCGCCGAGGTAGTGGGCCTCGTCCAGCACCACCAGGTCAACTGCGAGGTCGCGGCCGCCGGTCATGGCGTCATAGAGCTGGTTGCGGAGGATCTCGGTGGTGCCGATGATGAGTTCGGCCTCGGGGTTGACCTTGTGATCGCCGGTCAGAAGCCCCACCCGGGTCTCGCCGAAGAGGCGGCTGAATTCCAGGAATTTGGCGTTGGAGAGGGCTTTGAGGGGCGAAGCGTACCAGGCCCGGCCGCCGCCGGCCAGTTTTTGGGCGATGGCCTGTTCGGCGATCCAGGTTTTGCCGCTGCCGGTGGGGGCGGAGACGATGACGTCTTCCGCGGCCGCCAGGCCCACCGCCGTGGTTTGAAATTCATCCGGGGTGAAGGGGCCTGGTTCGGGAACGCCGATGCGGCTCAAAGAGCGGCCGGCCAGGGGGGATATTTTCAGGGGCCCGGCCGGTGGTTCCGGCCGGGCCGGTTCCGGCGGTTTTCGCCTCAGGGGCGGGCGCGGCCTGATCAGGCCCCGGCGGCCGGGGTGCGGCTCCCGGTGTTGGGAGCGACCGGGTTTTTTCACTTCTTGGCGGCTTTTTGGCCCTTGGATTTGGCGGCTTTTTTGGCNGCCTTGGGCGGGGCTGATCTGACNGGCTTGTCGTCCGGCCCGAGTTCGGCCANGGCCAGCTTGACCGCTGTGCTGGTGGCGGCCATTTTCTGGTTATCCGACAGGGGGGCGGCTCCCGGGTCGTCGAAAAAGCGGCGNCCGCTCAGGAAGTAGGGGGAGTATTGGGGGCCGAAGGCGTCGGTTTCCGTGACCACGCCGGCCTTGGGCGAGGCGTGGAGGAAGTTGCCCTGGCCGGAATAGATGCCCACATGCCAGCCGTTGACNTGGTCGGTCGGGTTNCGGTAGATGAGCACATCGCCGGGGCGCAGGTCTTCCNTGGTCACCGCCACCCCGGCCGCGGCCAGGCCGGCCGGGGTTTGGGGCAGGGTCAGTCCTTCGCGGGCGAAAACCCAGCGGGTATAGCCGGCGGCGTCGAAACCGGCCACGGGGCTTAAGCCGCCGAGTTTGTAGTGCCGGCCGGTCTGCTCGTAGGCCGCGGTCAAAAGTTTTTTGGTGCGTTCTCCCTCGGCCTTCTTGGTCTTGTCTTGGCGGTCGCCGGTCAGTTCGCCGGCGCTGGGGGCCGGGTCAACGACATCAAAGGCGACTGCGGTCAGGACCGGCGAGGCTTCCAGTACCGGAAGCCGTTCGGCTTCAAAGAGGTCCGGCTCGGCTTCCAAGGCCGGGGTCAGGCCATGGGCCGCCAGGAGGCGGCTCCCGGCCTGGGCCGTAGCCAGGCGGCCGGGATAGAGTTCGGCCAGGATAAGATCCTGGTTGATCAGGCCGCTGGTGAAAGTGAAAGATTGGGGCGGAAGGGCGGGTTCGTAGCCCTGAAGAGCGGCCTGGGCCGGTGCGGCTTCGGCTGGCGCGGCTTCGGCCGGTGCGGCCGGGCCGGAAGGCGCTGGCCGGGCTTCGGGGGTCTCGGCCAGTATGAGGTCCGCCGGGGCGGGATGAACTTGATAAGGGGTCAGGGAGGAATTGCGGGTCGCGGTGGGCAGACAGGCGGTCAGGGCCAGGGTGGCGGCCAGGGCCAAAACAGCCCGGGCCAAGCCGGCACCAGGGCGGCCTTCGGCTTTTACCTTGCGTTCAGGCATCCAAACTCCTTATAATAAAGGCTCATACAGGACCTCCGCGGCCGCCGGATCAGCATTTATGATTTGGCAATTCAGAACGGCTTTGTTAATTTTAGCTCATAAACCCGGTCCGGTCAAGCCCCGGGCCGGGTTTGCAAAAATTTGACAAAAATATGACCGGATTTTAACAGGGACATAATATCATGGCCTCAAAAAGGGTGTGACCATTTTGTTAAACCGCCTGTTCAAAGCCGTCACCTTTGCCGCCTCGGTCAGCCTGATCCTGGTCATCGCCGGCATGTTCGTGACCCTGTGGTCGGAATCACTGTTGTCATTCCGGCATTTCGGATTTTTGAAATTCATAGGCACGGCCGATTGGAATTATGCCAATGAGGTTTACGGGGCTCTCCGGCCCCTGACCGGGACCCTGGTCAGCACTCTGATCGCCCTGGCCGCGGCCGTCCCCATCTCCCTGGGCACGGCCATTTTCCTCACCGAGCTATGCCCTTACAAGCTCCGGGGGGGCATCGGCCTGGCCATTGAGCTCCTGGCCGCCATTCCCAGCATCATTTACGGCATGTGGGGCCTCTTCGTTTTCGCCCCCTTTCTGGAGACCTGGTTCCAGCCCCTGGTCGGGGCCAGCCTGGGGCGCCTGCCCCTNTTGGGCCTTTTCTTCCAGACCAGGTACGCCGGCGGCACCAACCTGTTNACCGCCGCCCTGATCCTGGCGGTCATGATCATGCCTTTCATCACCAGCATCACCCGCGACGCCTTCCTCCAGGTGCCGGCCATTCTGAAGGAATCGTCCTACGGCCTGGGCTCCACGAAATGGGAGACCGTCTGGGAGGTCGTCATGCCCTACTGCAAGACCACCATAGCCGGGGGGGTGATCATCGCCATGGGCCGGGCCCTGGGCGAAACCATGGCCGTGGCCTATGTGGTCGGCAACCGCCACGGGACGCTGGATTCCATCTTTTCCCCCTATAACACCATAACCTCGGTCATGGCCAACGAGTTCAACGAGGCCGCCGGGCTGCAGATGTCCTCCATTTTCGCCCTGGCCCTGGTCCTGTTCCTGGCCAATTTCCTGGTCCTGGCCCTGGCCAAGTATATCCTGAGATCAAAAGCATGACCAACTTAAGACGCCGCAAGCTGAAAAATATAGCCGCCCTGACCGTCTCGGTCCTGTGCGCCGCCCTGGGTTTGTCGCTGTTGTTCATAATACTCTACGACGTGTTGAAGAACGGCCTTGGTTCCATCAACTGGCGCCTGTTCACTGAAAATCCGGCGCCGCCGACCATTAAGGGGGCCGGCGGCCTGAAAAACGCCTTCCTGGGACAGGGCCTCTTAACGCTGACGGCCCTCGTCTTCGGGGTGCCCCTCGGGGTCCTGGGGGGGACATTTCTGGCCGAATACGGCCGCCACCTCAAAATCAGCCGGATCATCTCCATTTTAAGCGACATGGCCGTCAGCATACCCTCCATCGTCATCGGCTCCTTTGTTTACGCGGTCCTGGTCAAGCCTTACGGCCACTACAACGGCTGGGCCGGAGCGACGGCCCTGGCCATAATCATGATTCCCATAGTCATCAGGACCACGGAGGACATGATGAACCTGGTGCCCTGGACGCTCCGGGAAGCGGCCTTCGCCCTGGGCGCTCCGTACCACAAGGTCATTTTCAGCGTGGTTTACCGCTCGGCCGCCAGCGGCATCTTCACCGGCATTCTCCTGGCCGTGGCCCGCATAGCCGGGGAGACGGCGCCTTTGTTGTTCACCTCTTTCAACAGTAATTTTTTCCGCCTGTCCATGAGTGCCCCGGTGCCTTCGCTGACCGTGAGCATTTATCAATATGCCGCCTCGCCCTATGAAAACTGGATCACCATGGCCTGGGCGGCGGCCTTCGTGGTGACCTGCTTCGTCTTGTTTTTGAATATTCTGGGGCGCGCTATAATCAAACTCAGGGTAAAAGGTTGAAGTTTCCATGGATGATCTGATGAAGGTCCGCGATCTCAGTTTCTTCTACGGCCGGGACCAGGCCTTGAGCAGCGTGAATCTGCCGATAAAAAGGAACGCCATCACCTCGCTCATCGGCCCCTCCGGCTGCGGCAAGACCACCCTTTTGCGCTGCTTCAACCGGATGCACGATCTCTACCCCAACAACCGCTACGAGGGGGAGATAGTCATGAACGAGCGCAACATCCTGGACAAGTCGGTCGATCTGATCCAGTTGCGCAGTTCCCTGGGGATGGTCTTTCAGCGGCCCACGCCCTTTCCCATGAGCATTTTCGACAATATCGCCTACGGCCTGCGCTTGAAAAAAATAAGGAACATCAATATTCTCAGGGAAAAGGTGGAAAAAGCCCTCCGCGAGGCCGCCCTCTGGGATGAGGTCAAGGACCGCCTGAAGGACAACGCGGTCGGGCTTTCCGGCGGTCAGCAGCAGCGGCTGGTCATAGCCCGGACCCTGGCCGTGGAGCCGGACGTGATCCTGTTCGACGAGGCCACCAGCGCCCTGGACCCCATTTCCACCCAGAAGATAGAAGACCTTATGATGGAGCTGAAAAAAGATCTGACCATTGTCGCGGTGACCCACAACATGCAGCAGGCCGCCCGCATTTCGGACTACACGGCTCTGATGTATCTCGGCCAGTTGGTGGAATTCGGCGACACGGACACCATCTTCACCCGGCCCCGCCACAAGATGACCGAAGAATACGTCACCGGCCGGTTCGGTTGAGGACCGGTTGACGGCGGCTTGGTCAATACCTGAATTTTCAACCAGACGGAGGTGGAAATGCCGACCGCGGACCAAGCAATAAACGACATAAAAATCAGGGTGGCCGCCATGTGCGAATTGGTGACCGGCATGTGCCGGGAAGGGATTTTGGCCCTTAAGACCAATGACCAGAAGCTGGCCGACGAGGTGGTCCGCCGGGACATAGAGGTGGATGAACTGGAAGTGGAGCTGGAGGAAAAATGTCTGCGCTTCCTGGCTCTTCACGCCCCAAAGGCTTTTGAACTGCGCTATGCGGTGGCGGTTTCCCGTCTGATAAGCGACCTTGAGCGCGTCGCCGACCACAGCAAATCAATAGGGCGGCAGGTCCATGAACATTACTGCGTTCCCATCCTGGCCCAGTTGCCGGATTTCGTCAGCCTGACCGAATTGGTCAGCGCCATGTTGAGCGAGGCCGTCGAGGCCGTCTTCAAGTCCGATGTCCTGAAATATGTCGATCTGGCGGAAAAGGACCGGGCCGTCGGCAAATACCAGCGCGGCCTCAACCAGAAGCTGGTGGACATAATCGCCTTGGAGAACAACAATATCGGAGCCGCCGTGGCCCTTATAAACGTCATCCGGCGCCTCGAGCGCATCGCGGACCACGCCAAGAACATCGCGGTGCTGATCCCCTATATGGTTGACGGCACCATTCTGCGGCACAAGTACAAGAAGGCCTTTCATGCGAATAATGATTATTGAGGATGAAGAAGCCCTGCGGGAGGTGATGGAATACAGCCTCCGCCGCTCAGGCTTCATCGTCGATTCCTTCGGCAACGCCAACGACGCCCTGATCGCCCTTGAGGACTGTCCGCCGGACCTGGTCCTCCTGGACATCATGCTACCCGGGCTCCAGGGCCTGCAGTTTCTGGAAATTTTACGCCAGCGGGACCAGACCACCCCGGTCATCGTCATCTCCGCCCGCAATACCGAGGCGGACATCATCAAGGCCCTGGAGCGGGGCGCCGACGACTATGTGCCCAAACCCTTCAGCCTCAAGCTGGTGGAAGCCAAGATCAAGGCCGTGACCCGCCGGGGCGGGGCGGAGGGAGCCCAAACCAAGGTGCTGGAAGGCGGCGGGATAACCATAGACCTGAACACCCATAAGGCCCATAACGGCGACGAGCCGCTCCACCTGACCCAGAAGGAGTTCGACCTTTTGTCCCTTTTTCTGAAAAAGCCGGATCGCATTTTCACCCGGAACCAGCTTTTGAACCTGGTTTGGGGCTACGATTCGGACCTGGTCACCCGGACGGTGGACGCCCATGTGGCGGTCTTGAGGAAAAAACTGGGTGATAAGGGCGGCCATATCAAGACTCTGCCCAAAGTTGGCTATCTCTGGGACGGAGGCCGGTCCAAATCATGATCTCCAGAACCAGGATGTTCGCCCTCGTCTTCCTGCCGGCCGCCGCCGTTCTTGTTTTCGCCCTGGCCCTGATCCAGCAGAAAAACCTGGAACTGGGCGCGGCCCAGACAGAAACGCTCTTGAAAAACCAATGGCTCTTCGCTTCGTTCCTCCTGGAGGGCGAAGCCTGGAAGAGTGATTTCCGGCGGTTGTATGAAAAGACCGGGCTCCGGGTGACGCTGGTGGACCGGGAAGGGCGGGCTCTCTTTGATTCGGAAGTCCGGGACATAACCGGCTCGCACAAGGACCGTGAAGAAATAAGAAATGCGCTTTTGGGCGTGCCCACCCTGATCCGGCGCGGCAGCCGGACGACCAGGGCCATCACGATCTATTATGCCGAGGCCCTGCCGGACACCCGCATTCTGCGCGTGGCCTACCCGGCCGACTATTTCGACGAGCAGCCGGGAGTTCTGACCCAGGCCTGGCCGGGCCTGGCGCTGCTGGCGGCCCTGGCGGCCCTGTTCGCCCTTGTGACTTCCAGGCGCTTTGGAGCCACCCTTGATGAGCTGGGCCGCGCGGTCAGCGACGCCCAAGGCGGCGGGATTGAACTGACTTCATTCAACAATGAATCCCTGGACCGGGCTCTTTACTCCCTGAGCGCCGCTGTCCGGGAGCTTAAGCTGTCCAGCCTGAAGAACTCCGAAGTGGGCGCCCGCCTGGACTATATCTTGAACAACATCAGCGAAGGCGTGATCCTTTTCGAGGGCGACCACATCATCTATCATAACCAGCGGGCCCGGGAGATCCTGGGCTCGGAACTGCCGGTCGATGTCAGCCTGGCCGACCGGCCGGAATTGATCACTGTTTTGAAGGGCCTGACTTCCGGGGCGGACCGGGAACTGCGCCTGGGCGGCCGGATCTTCGCCGTGGACCGGGCCGAAGCCGGCACAAGCCGCCTGACCCTGCTTCATGACATCTCCGACCGGGAAAAGTATTCCGGCTATAAGTCGGAACTGGTCGGCAACGTCTCCCACGAGTTGAAAACGCCCCTGGCCCTCATCATGACCGCGGCCGAAGTTTTGGTCAAAGACCCGGAAACCCCCCGGCCGGTCCAGGAAAAATTCCTCAATACCATTTACCGCAACGCCTGCCGGCTGGATGCCCTCCTGGAGGATCTCATCTTCCTCCACAAGCTGGAAAGCCTCATCGTGTCAGAACCGGCAATGGCGGACCTGGAAGATATCCTGGCTGAAATAAAGGACCTGGCCGACCCCGGGGACAAAGAGGTGCTCTACGACTTCGACTCCGGGCCGGCCAGAATTCACAGCACCCACCTCATCAGCCTTTTGACCAACCTCATCGGCAACGCCGTCAAGTATTCCACGGGGCGGACCATCCGGGTGGCGGCCCGGAAAACGGAAAACACCCTGGAGATCAAGGTGGCCGATGAAGGCCCGGTCATACCGGCCGGGGAGCGGGAACGCATCTTCGAGCGGTTTTATTCCCTGTCCGAATCCCGCAACCGCGGCCAGTCCGGTTCCGGCCTGGGCCTGGCCATTGTCAAGCACATTGCCAGGCAGTATAACGGCCGGGTCCTGGTCACCGAAAACGAATCCGGCGGCAACACCTTCAGCGCCACCCTGCTGGAAAAATAATCTTTACATTTTTTTTACAGGGGCCGAATCTTTTTTTGACGGCCGGGCGCTAGAGTTATAAAAAGAGTCTGGAAAATTGAGTTGTAAAAAATCGCATCATAACAAATTCCAAGGAGTGAGTATGTTAAAGATCCTGTCTCTGATCCTGGCCGGCCTGATGGCGGCGCCCGCCCTGGCCCGGGCCGAGGACGTCACCGGGGCCGGCGCGTCCTTCCCCTTCCCCATCTATTCGGCTTGGGCTTTCACTTATGAAAAGGAAACCGGGACCAGGATCAATTACCAGTCCATCGGTTCCGGCGGCGGCATCAAGCAGGTCACCGAGGGTACGGTCGATTTCGGCGCCTCGGACGACCCCCTGACCACGGCCCAGTTGAAAGAGGCGGGTCTCATCCAGTTCCCGGCGGTTTTGGGCGGGGTGGTGGCCATTGTCAATCTCGATGGTTTCGCCAACAACGAGCTGGTCCTCTCCGGCAAGGTCCTGGCCGATATTTTCCACGGCAAGATAAGCAAGTGGAACGCCCCGGCCATAGCGGCCCTCAACAGCGGCAAGAAACTGCCCGACGCGGCCATCAACGTGGTTTACCGTTCCGACAGCTCCGGCACCTCGGCCATCTTCACCAACTACCTCTCCCAGATGTCCCAGGAATGGAAGGACGAGATGGGCGCTGGCAAATCCATCAACTGGCCGGTGGGCAACGGCGCCAAGGGCAACGACGGTGTGGCCGGCAGTGTGAAAAGGGTCAAGAACAGCATCGGCTACGTGGAATACGCCTACGCCTCTGAAAACAAGATCACCTGGGCCGGCCTTTTGAACCAGGGCGGCCAGAAGGTGGAGCCCGGGTTGGCGACCTTCTCGGCCGCGGCCGCCAAGGCCAAGTGGGATCGGGCCCAGGACTACTTCCTGTGGCTGGTCAATGCCGAGGGGGCCGACTCCTGGCCCATTGCCGCGGCCACCTTCATTCTCATCAAGCGCGACAATCCCAAGGCCTTGGAAAATGTGACCAAGTTCTTCGACTGGTGCTTTGTCAAGGGCGATGAGGAAGCCAAGAACCTTCAGTATGTGCCCTTGCCTGAAAGCCTCAAGGAGGATATCCGGGGTTACTGGGCAGCCGCCAAATAACCATAGAGCCTTACGCGATTTAAAAGGCCGGCGGAGCGCCGGCCTTTTTTTAATCACTTGGCTCTACTGGACAATGATCGCGTTCATAGAGTAGGAGGCCTTCATCGGCCAGGTGTCCGTCACCGGGATCGCCTCGATGCTCGGCCTGGCTCGTTCCACGGTCTATAACCATTTAGCCGACTAAATGTTAGGGAATTTTTTGATGATATTTGCTATAATGATTGAGAGTGAAGGAGGTGAAATATGGGTAAAATGACTAATACGGATTGCGTTTGCATCTCCCTCAATTGTTCTTTGAAGACCCCGATAACCCCGGAAATTCTGGTTAAAATTTTCAAAAAAGATACGGATTGGAAGCCCTGGCTCAGTCATCTTGATGTTTTTTTTGGTGAAGTCTGGCCAGAAAAGATTCAAGAATTTATGACTGAAAACGATTTGAGCTTCGAACAGCTTTCAGAGATTTATGATTCTTTGCATCTGGCGTGGCAGGGGCCGGTTTTTCGGGAATTGCGTGATGCCCATGTGGCCGGTCGGGAACCGGATTTCTCCTGGTTTTGGGCTTCGACCTAAAGTGACACCTTAGTATCCAGCGCAATCAGAGTGAAGCCTCATGCAGCAATGGGAATCCTTGTTCAAGAAGGCAGTCAAACAGCTTAGGGCCGGGAATCTTCCGAGCAGTTCATGGATTTTTGGAGGCGGGACGGCCTTGATGCTGAAGTTCAACCATCGGCATAGCAAGGACATTGACATTTTTTTTCCTGATAGGCAGTTTTTAGGCTGCGTCTCGCCAAGGGTTAATGACGCTATAGAAGTCGAAAAGTTTAATGAACGTGAAAATGGTATAAAGCTGTTTCTTCCTGAGGATGAAGGCGAAATTGATTTTGTTGCCGCCTTTCCGGTTACACCTATAAAACCATCTTTACAGATTGTGGCAGGCATCTCCTCCTATGTCGAAGATCCTGTAGAAATTGTAGCCAAGAAATTAGTATATCGAACTGACTATTTTAAGCCCAGAGACGTATTCGATTTAGCGGTTGTATATGACAGCATACCTTCTGAGATGCTCAAGGCAGCCCCCTTTATTGC
>JGI24704J35079_10001282_pt1 | contig 10873 bp, 6 predicted proteins | sample TergutNt197P3_FD_35079 | JGI IMG/M metagenome (IMG submission 35079)
TCATAAATGGCCATGCCCGCCGTGACCGAACCGCCGGGGGAGTTGATATAGAGATGGATGTCTTTTTTAGGATCGTCAGATTCCAGGAAGATCAACTGGGCGCAGATGACATTGGCCACCGGATCGTTTATTTGGGAGCCCAGTATAATGATGCGGTCTTTCAACAGCCGGGAATAAATATCATAGGAACGTTCGCCCCGTCCGGTCTGTTCAATGACAAATGGGACATAATTCATGAAAACACCTTTGCCGGGATCATAGCCTGTAAACCTCGACTATCCATATAATAAGCCTATTGAAAATTAATTCAAGTGGTTTTAGGGAAAAACACCCAAAAAAACCGAATCATAGCCAAAAAACGGGTTATATCCTGATTTTCAGCTTCTTTATTCGTCAAAATCAAGGTCATCCAGGAGTAAGGACCGCCCAAAAAAGGGCGGCGTTCAGGCAAACGCCGCCCGATTTGATCCAATAAAGAATGAGGAGCCGTTACCGTATGACCGGCACGTTCTCCGGGGGATAGGCCGTGGGCGGCAGAGGCGGAGCCGAGGGAGCCTCGGCCTGGACCGCGGTCTGAGGGGCCGGCGGCGGCGGAACTCCGGCTCCGGACTTGGGGGCCGCCGCCGAAGGTTTTACAGTTGCGGGGGCAACGGGCATGACGTAAGACGGGCTCCCCGGCCGGATTATGCCCCCCTTAGGCGGAGCGCCCGGCTCCCGCACATGGATCTCCACCCGGCGGTTCAGAGCCCGGCCCTGGGAGGTGCGGTTGTCGGCGATGGGCTGGCGCTCACCCATGGAGGAAACGGACAGGCGGCCCGCGGCGACGCCGTTGTCCACCAGCACCTGTTTGACCGCCTCGGCCCTTCTCATGCCCAGCTTGAGGTTGTAGGCATCAGGGCCGATCCAGTCGGCGTGGCCCTGGATATCCACATTCAGGTCGGGATAGTTCTTGAGCACCTCGGCCGCGTTGGCCAAATGGGGCAGGTATTGACTTCTGACAACGGCCTTGTCGAAATCAAAGAAGTTGGCGTAGGCCACGACCCAGCAGCCACGCTCGTCCACCGGCGCGCCCAAGGGCGTATTGGGGCAGAGGTCCATATAATCCGGGACCCCGTCGCCGTCGGAATCCCTTTCAGCCCCGGCCCGGCAGAGGCGGGAGGCCAGAAGGGTCACTATGTCGCCCTGGCTGGACATGATGGCCCAGTCTTTGGGTGTGCGGCGTTTGATGTCCACGGCCCGGCAGTTGGCGCCGTTGTTCAAAAGCAGTTTGGCAATGGAGTGCCGGCCGCCCCAGGCCGCCCAGTGCAGGGCCGTGCCGCCATAGACATCGATGGCGTTGATCCGGGCCCCGCCGCGCAGGAGTATTTTGACCGCTTCGATATTGTTCAGATAGACCGCCCAATGGAGAATGGGCCAGCCGGCGGGATCGAAGGGCTGATCCAGAATGGGCGATTCGCTGCCGAATACATCCTTGGACCTAAGGCCCAGGATGCTGAGGCTGGCATTGGGGTTGGCCCCCTGGTTCCTCAGGGTGAGCATGGATTGAATGTCATTACGGGCCAAAGCGAAGAAGAGCCCCTGGTCGGCCGTGATCTGGCGGGCCAGGAGAAGTTCCGTATCAAGTCTTTGCCCTTGGGCGGCCGCCGGGGCCCACACAGCCATGACCAGAAGAATAAGCGATAGCTTTCTCATTATTTCACTCCACTTGGTATTAAGCGGCGCGCCGGCCGGCGGCTATTCAAATTCCACCACCAACCGGGGTTCGTTCTTCAAGAGACCGGCCGTAACCGGAGCCTGTTCCGCCCGGCAGGACTGCGATATTTCAAAGTGCACGGAATTGCGCCGCTCATTTATGGCCCGAGCCGCGAAAGCCGTGACATCAAATAAGAACCAACCTTCAGTCTGTTTATTATTCAAAACGACTTCCCGCTGGCGGGCCAGGCTTTGCAGTTCATCGCCCACGTTCTGGCGCCCCCGCAGATGGACATCGTAGAGTCCCTGGGGGTTGGCAAAGGCATAAACGGCCAGGACAGCCCGGCGCACCCGGGCGCTTTCAGGGTAAACGCTGGGGTCGAACTGCATGACCATGGTCTGGCTGTTGCCCGGCAGGCCCGTATAATCACAATCGTCAGCCCCCGGGACCAGGGGTTGGCAACCCAGTTTTACGGTTTGCGTACCGCGGACCTTATGAGAATTATAAGGCGCCTCATGCCAGATGCCCAGGTCGAAGGGAGCCACGGCCGCCACGCAGGCGGACTGGGACTCGCGGGTGTAAGGCACACCCAGAAAACTGGTGCTTGGTTTTTCGCAAACGGGGATTTTGGCGCTCTTATATTTCGACGGAACAGTGACGCCGCAACCGGCCAAGGTCAGGACCAGAATCAAACAAATATACCTCATACTCTATCCCTCGTTAAATGGCGCCTGGCCGAGCCCTGCGGGAGGCCCCGGCCGGCCGGTTGATAAAGACCTTCACTTGCCTAAGGAGACGTAGCTGTCCGGCGGCTCCACCGCGGGCGAATCCAGAACCCGTTCCGGGCCGGGATCCAGGGGCACGAACATGAAAAGACGGTCGTTCAGTTCCACCGCGTCTTCGGCGTAGGTGATGCGGCCCACATAAGAAACCGGCTCAACATCCTGCCCGGCGGCGGCGCCTTTTTTCTTTTTCAGGTTTTTGGCCAGCTTGGGCGGCAAGGGAGCCAGCCCTTCCACCCGGGCCACCACCGTCACCAGACCCTTGAAAACATAAAGCTCCCCAAGAGTCTGGCCATGGTCCACCCGCCTGGGGTCGGAGCCCCGGGAACCTTTGCCCGAGGTGCCGTAAATGGGAAATTCACGGAAATAGGGGTCGGAGTCGCCGTAGGTGTCGGAATCCATAATCCTGGCCACGTCTTCGGTGAACAGGAGGATGACGTTGTCATTGGTGCTGAGAAGGGTCTGCCCCCAACCCCTGGCCTTTTCCGCCGAGTCGCCGTAGTAAAGGCTGTTGTGATAGTTGGAAGCCAGAACCTGGCCCACATCCCGCACTTCATAGAGCGCGTCAATGGCCTCTTTGGTATGGGGATCGATCCGCTTGATCCCTATCCGCACCGAGCCGCTCTCCCCCAAACCCCGGCCGTCAGCCAGAAAATTGAAATATTTGGGGAAACCGCCGTTGAACCAATCGCCCCGGTCATAGAGGCTGCTGGGCGCCCCCAGGGGAGGCGGGGGCACGGCCGTCCTTTTGCCGGCCATCAAAGTCGCCTCGGGAAAGAGATAGAGGGTGTCACCAACGGTGAGTTTGCCCGGGTGGGCCACCAGGTTGCGGTTGGCCTCCCACAGTTTGGCCCCCAGGGATGACTTGCCGTAAATGCGCTGGGCTATGCTCGACGCCGTGTCGCCCTTCTGAACAACATAAGGCTGGGCCGGGCCGAAATCACTCGTTTGGGCTCCAAGCCCGGAAGCGGTCAAGGCTACCGCGGCCGCCAGAACCATGCTCAGTAGAAATCGACTCATGTCTCTCCTCCCTCGGGAGCNGACGCCTTCCTGGTTTTTCAGGCGCCGGANTGTCAANGGGTTATTTCAGGTTATGATAGTTTTACGCTTTCATAGTAATTTATAAGTAAATTACCGTTAACTATAATACACTTTTCAGGGCCGGGAGTCAACTTTAATCGACGCTAAATGGTAATTATTTATTTAAAATCAAGGAAATACCTTATATATGGCCTCGCCGGCCCCTGGACCCCTAAATATAGCGGCTCAAGCCACCTATATTCGGTGGTATAATAAAAACTATGGAGATCAAACTGGCCGAGACTTTGGGTTATTGCCCCGGGGTCAAGCGGGCGCTGGACACTGCTTTCAAGCTTCTGGCCCGCCGGGGCGGGGATGTTTTCAGCCACGGCGAATTGATCCACAATCCACCCACCCTAGAACTTCTGGCCCGCAAAGGTCTGAAACCCTGGCGGGGCGAGGGCCGGGGCACGGTCATCATCCGGGCTCACGGCCTGCCGCCCGATGAAATAGCCGCCCTTGAGGCGCGGGGCCTGACCATCAGCGACGCCACCTGCCCCCGGGTGCGCGTGGTGCAGACCCTGGCGGCCGAAGAGGCGGGCCGGGGCCGTCTGGTCATTATCTGGGGCCAGGCCGACCACCCGGAAGTCATCGGCCTCATGGGCCACGCCGGAGACCGGGGCCGGGTGATAAGCGGGCCGGAGGAAGTGGCGGGTCTCCCCGCGGCCGAAACCGTGCTCCTGGTGGCCCAGACCACCCAGGACCAGGACCTCTGGCCCGAGGTGGCCACGGCCGTGCTGGCCCGCTGGCCGGAAGCCCTGATAAAAAACACCATCTGCGAAGCCACCATGACCCGCCAGAAACAGGTGCGGGACCTGGTGGAAAACACGGAAGCCCTGGTGGTCGTCGGCGGCCGGACCAGCGGCAACACCCGCCGCCTGGCCGACCTGGGCCTCAAGGCCGGCCGCCGGACCTTCCTGACCGAAACCGGAGCCGACCTTTGGCCCCAGGATTTTCAGAACATCCAGAGCGTGGCCGTGGCCGCCGGGGCCTCCACTTCCAACTGGCAGATCGCCCAGGTCATCCAGACCCTGGAAGCCCTGGCCCGCGGCCATTCCCGCAAATTCTGGCCCCGGCTTATGCGGGCCCTGGTGCTCTCCAGCCTTTTTGCCGCCTTCGGCCTGGCCTCCCTGGCCCTGGGGACCGGCCGGCTCCTGGGGACCGAGCCGCCGGCCACGCTCTTCAGTTTTTTCTTTTTCCTGACCACCGCCCTCCACCTGACCCGCGATCTCCTGCAGAGCCGCGACCAGACCCTACGCCTGGCCGACCCGGACCGGACCGCCTTTTTCGCCAAATACCGCCGGAGCCTGTTCTGGTGCGCGGCGGGCAGTTTCGCCTTGAGTTTTCCGGCCGCCGGTCTGACGACCGCGGCGCCTTTCGATTTAAATCTGATCCCCTTGGCCGGAGGCCTGGCCGCCCTGGCCCACCATTACGTCCCCCGCCCGGAAAGGCCGGCTCTGACCCGGGCCCTGGCCAAGCCGGCCCTCCTGGGTCTGGGCTGGGCCGGGGCCATGCTCTGGGCCGCCCGTCCCGGCCTGGACGGGTTGAGAACCACTTTTGAGACTGCCCCGGGCCTGGCCCTGTTCGCCGGGGGCCTGATTTTCGCCCATCTTTTCATCCTGACCATTTTCAGCGACATTTTAGGTGTGCGGGGCGACCGCATCTTCGGCCGCCCCACCCTGCCCTCCAGCCTGGGCGATCCGGCTCTCCGCCGCCTCTTATATTGTTTCCTGGCCGCCTGGGCCCTGGGCCTGGCCCTGGCAACCGCCCGGGGACCGGTCCCGCCCGGCCTGGCCCTCTCCATGGCCTGCGCCGGGCCCTTATACAACCTCCCCCTGGTCCGCCACCTCAGCCCGGCTCTCGGCCACAGGCACCCGGCCGGCCTCACCGGTTACCGCCTGGAAGCCCTCTTGTTCGGCCAGCTTCCGGCCGCGGGCCTGGCCCTCTGGCTATGGTCTTGAAAAAGCCCCTGGTTTCGGCCATAATCCCCACCTTCAACCGGGCCTGGTCCCTGGGCCGGGCCGTGGATTCCGTCCTGACCCAGGCCTATCAGCCCCTGGAACTCATCGTGGTGGATGACGGCTCCACGGATGAGACCCCCGAACTCCTGGCCCCTCTGGCCGCCCGGGGCCTTATTCAACTGATAAGCCAGCCCAACCGCGGGGTCAGCGCGGCCCGCAACGCCGGCCTGGCTGTTGCCCGGGGAAGCCTCATCGCTTTTCTGGACAGCGACGATGAATGGCTGCCCGGCAAAGTAGAAGCCCAGGTCGAATTCCTGGACCAGCACCCGGACCAGGTGCTGGTCCAGACCCAGGAACGCTGGTTCCGGAACGGCCGCCGGGTCAACCCCGGGCGCCGGCACCTTAAACCGGCCGGGGATATCTTCATACCGTCCTTAAGCCTCTGCCTCATAAGCCCCTCGGCTGTCATGCTGCGCCAAAGCCTGTTTGAGGAAGTGGGGCTCTTTGACGAGAGCCTCCCGGCCGCCGAAGATTACGACCTGTGGCTCCGCGTCCTGGCCCGGCACCAGGCCGGGCTCATCGACCGGGAACTGGTCATCCGCCACGGCGGCCGGCCGGACCAGCTTTCGGCCCAGCCGGCCCTGGACCGCTGGCGCATCCGGGCCCTGGAAAAAATCCTCAGGACCGAACTTTCACCGGAAAGGCGACAGGCGGCCGAGGCGGAACTGGCCCGCAGGCGGGCCATATATCAGGCCGGCCTCCATAAAAGAGCGGGCCGGGTTGAATAGCCCGGCCCGCGGTTTTATGGTAATTGCCTATTACCGTTTCATGTGGATCACTTCCTCCAGCATGGAGTCGGTGGTGGTGACCGTCTTGGTGTTGGCCTGGTAGCCGCGCTGGGTGAGGATCATGTTGACGATCTCCTCGGCTATGTCCACGTTGGACTGTTCCAGGAAATTGGCCAGGATGGTCCCCGTGCCAGCGTTGCCCGGCTCGTTCATGGCCCCGGGCCCGGAGTAGCGGGTCTCGGCAAAGAGGTTGTCACCGAGCTTGGTGAGCCCCCAGGGGTTGAGGAAGCGGGTCAGGCCGATCTGGTAGAGTTCCATCTGGAAACCGTTGGTGAAGATCCCCGTGACCACCCCGTCCTCGCCGATGGAGACCCGCTGGAGGGAGCCGGCGGCGTGGCCGTCCTGGCCCTTGAAGAGGGTGGCGTTGGAAGCCGCGTACTGGGTGGTGCTCATTTCCTTGTCCACCTTCCAGGCAGCGCTTAGACCTTCGGGGTTGCGGGCCCCCATGTCGAAGGAGATGTGCTGGTAGATGGTGGGCATGCCCTCGGGATAGGGCGGGTGAAGGGCCATGGAGGCCGAGGTGATGAAGGCCACATCGAAATCGAAGAGACCTTCCTTGTTGGGGGTCAGGTTGGTCCAGGCGATCTGCTCGCTGGTGGCCCCGACCTTGAAGCCGTCCTGGCCGGGCTCGCCGAACCGCAAGGGGATATCCTTCTTGTCAAAGGTGACGGTCAGGCCCGAGCCGAAGTAGTAGGGCCCCATGGAATTCTTGTCGGTCACGGTCACGTATTGCCGCTCTCCCGTGCTGGTGTCGATGACGGTGAAGCCGCTGGTGGCCGGGGAAGCCTTCACGTTGTTGGACCAATAAAGAGAGGTGCGGCCCGAGGTAGTGATATCCTTATCGTAAATGCTCGGCCTGTTGGCGCCGGTGGGACCCAACAGGGGATTGTTGTTGCGGCCATAGGGCAGGAGAAGCTGGACTCGGGTCTTCAAGGCCGGGTCAGCGTCCAGGAGGCCCGCCTCCCAGTCGAGGATGAACTGCTCCTGCCAGGTGGGGCTGGTAGGATCGCCGGGACGGACCTGGTCTTCGGGCAGGACCTTGGTGGATTGGAGCTTATACAGGGCCAAGTCGCGAGCCCGTTGGGGGGCGGTGGGATCCCTGGGATCCAGGGTATCGATGTACTCCATGTAAAGGCTGAAGGCGTCCTGCCAATTTTTATCAGCCGCAGCCAGCTTTTTCTCGTCCACCCCGCCCCAGAGGACCTCGTAGGTGCGGTCATCGGCCATCATGTTCCCGGTCAGGGGGTCCACCTTGGGCGAACCGGTGTAATAGCCGCCGATAGTGGCGTTCTGCCAGCTGGCGGTTCGGGTGAAGCCCGGGCCAAGATTGTCCGGCTCTCCGATGAGAGCCATCTTGCACAGGTTGAAGTCCAGGTTCTGGGCCTCGATATCCTTGATCACGCCCCCGTGGCGGTCGGTGCCATCGCCGGTGAAGGTTATCTTGCCCTTCTGGATGAGGCCGGAGAAGCTGGCCTGCTCACTCATGAGCAGGATATTGTTGTTGTCCTTGCGAGCGTCCTCCAGGGGGTCGCAGGTTATGATGTAGTCCCACACATTGTCCATGTGGGGGTTCTTCTGGTAATAGATCATGAGCTGGTGCTGGGCGCCCAGGGAATCATAGATGATGATGGGCTCGACGTGAATGCCGGTGGTGTCGATGTAATCGCCGTTGAGGTCCCGGGCGTCCCAGGCCGCGGCGAACCCCAGGCCCTCCAGTTTCCATTCCGGCAGGAAGGCCTCGATGATGCCGGCCTCGGCCTTGTAGATATCGTTGTAGGTGCGGGCGTAAACCGTCTCGCCGTGCTTGGTCGCGTCCATCTTGGTCAGCTCTTTGGCGATCAGGTTCCAGTTGGCGACCTCGTGTTGGCCGATCTTGAAGAGATATTCACCAGAGCCCGGGTAGGTCTCGATTATGCGGTCGGCCGTGAGCGGGGGCCAATCCAGGCCGCTGTCGTTGACCACCACCAAGGTATTCACGGCCGCCACCGGGTCGGTCTTGATCAGATTCTGGAGCCAGGTCACCGCGGAATGGGAATAACTGCCGATGGCGTAACTCAGATAGGTATTGAGGAAGTTACGGTCGTAAACGTAGGCGCCCTCCGCCGAACTGGAGGGGGTGAAATCAACTTGGGCCGAATTGTAGAGGGCCGGGTCCAGAGAGCCACCGACCTCTTTTTCGGAAAGCACGGAATAGTGCACTGCGAAGTTGGTCCACGGCGAAGTGACTTCCCCGGAAACGTACCAGTCCGTGTCTCTGATCGTGAAAGGCACATTGATTTTTTCGGAGATGTGTTCCACCCTCTTGTTGCCGTTCACGTCGATAAAAGTCACGGCGGAATGGAAGACGATTTCCTTGTAGATGATATCCCCGACCTCGGTGGGCGGCTTCCCGTTCGGGTTGGCGGCCGGTATGAGTATTCTGTTGTCGTAGGTGAAGATCTGTTGGCTGGGCAGCAGGTTGTAGCTACCTCGGGCGGAGACCAGGTATGCGCTTGAGCCGGTCGGGTAATCGAATTTGAACTTGTGGCTCTCCACAAAGAACGGATTCGACGATGGCATGATAGTATTATTTATACTACCTCCAGCGACCTGCCAACTATGGATAAATGTGGAGTCGGTCAGCATCCAATTCATATCCACTGAAGTACCTATATTGTAATCCGTACTTAGCCTGTTGAAATACACCAGCACACTGGTGGTTATGGAGGAGTTAAACGGGTTACCGTGACTGTCTTTGATCGTGACCGAGGAAGTAAAGTAAACCCAGGCCGATATAGTCGGTGATCCAATCGCGCCCGGTGGAATAAGATTACCCGCGCTCGTGATGTCAATCCCTGGCGGTGAGCCGAACGGAAACGTCAGGTCGGTGTCAAGGTTGGCCAGGCTGAAAGGCACCGGCAAGGTGGGTTCGAAAGTCCCGGTGAGGGCCGAATCGTAGATGTACGGTATGTTCTGGACATTGATGGTGGAGGTGACGTACGAGGAAGTATAGCTATACTCGTAAACCGGGAAGTCGATCATCGCGCTGACGGTGATGGTCTTGGTTATGTACTCCGGCGTGCCGGTGGCGGTGTTCAGGATATCAATGTCTTTAGTGAACCAGACTTTCTGGGTGTAAAAGGTTCCTGGCACCCCCGCCGGCACCACCACACCGAGGTAGGTGGTGAATTGGGCCGCGCTGTAATAAGCCTCGATGTGAGGCAGAACGGCCGTTTTGCCAGTGAAGTAGGTGTAGTTTATGGCCGGCAGTTTGGATGGGTCGGGGGTGACTTCGACAAAATTAGTAGAGATGGAACTGGTGACTGTAAAGGGCGCAAAGACAGGGCTAGTGCCGCCTGTTGAGCCAGCTGGGTAAGTGATGAGAGTGACCACCGGAGGGGTGCCGCGCAGGTAAGCTTGCATGGTTGCCACATCGGGAATGTTACGAGGGACAGTCGTATCAAAAGTCACCTGCACACTGGAGACCATGTCGTATTCAAACGGGTTGCCGTTATTGTCTTTACCCGTGACCGTGGAAATAAAATAGACCGGGACAACTGTGGTAGCGGCTGCGGAACTAAGGGTGATCGGGAATGTCGTCCGGCTGGTGTCAATATTGGTCAGACCGAACGTCACTTCCGCCGAGGCGAGGCTGGGGGTCACCGTCACCTCGGGGCTGGGGCCGGTGATATTGGCCGCCAAAGTCGCCGGAGTCAAATCATAACCGGTGTCGTAAACCCTTAAAGATACCACGGCGCTATAATAGAGGGTCTCGTGGTGGCTGCCCCCGGCCGGGTCCTGGAAAAAGAGCTCTTTCTGAAACAGGACCGGGATCGAGACGATTTGGCCTGAAGTCGTGTTGTAACTGGCGGCGGTGCCGATTTTTTGAGGAGATACCTGAGATCCGTCGAAGATTATCTCCACCGAGGTGTCAAAGGGGAAGGCGAGGTCGATGCCCGGGCGGAAAACGCCCTCGGCCACGGTCGGGGAGATCTCTATGGGCACACAGAACTCGTTCCAGATATCGAAGATGGCCGCGTCCCGGGCTTTTTCGGCGTAGGCTTGGGCCAGGGGGTCGGCGTAGTCGTGGCTGAGTTGGTGCTGCTTGTAATTATAGGCCGGTTCGGCTTCAGCGTCGAGGTTGGTGACTATCTTGATCTCGGTGGTGGAGGCCGGGGGGGCGTTCAAGACGGTTATCTTGACGTCCGTGGGGGCTCCTATCTTGACCGCCGGCATACCCGGCTTGGGCAGGGACAGTTTCCAGCCTTGGCTTTCAGCNNNGCNNGCCGTTGGGGTCCTCCATGTAGCCGTCTTTGTTGAGGGTGAATATGCCGGCCCGGGTGTAGTTGATGGCCCCGGTGATGTGGTTGCGCACGGAAAAAAAACCATCGCCGGCTATGGCCATGTCGGTATCCTGGGCCGAACTCATGAAGGCGCCCTGGGTAAACATGGACTGGATGGTGGAGACCCGGACGCCCGTGCCCCGCTGGTTGGCCTTGCCGCCGGAATAGCTGGTCTGGCTGATCAAAT
>JGI24704J35079_10001291_pt1 | contig 10837 bp, 12 predicted proteins | sample TergutNt197P3_FD_35079 | JGI IMG/M metagenome (IMG submission 35079)
TGAAGCGCCGCATCTGCGTTTCAGGCAAATGCGCCGATAACTGCGCCAATCCATGCCGTTACCGGCGGTATATCGGGTTCACCAACAGCCCGAAGGTCGATTTCCTGATCACCAACCACAATTACCTCATCGCTGACAGGCTCCACCGCGCCAGCGGCAAGCGTCCGCTTCTTCCGCACTACCAACTTGTAATTCTCGACGAGGCGCACAAATTCTTAGCTGCGGCACGCTCCATGTACGGCTTGGAACTGACCGACGGCGAACTGCCGGAGCTGGCGAGGGAGATTCATACCTTCACGACCGGTAAATCAGGCGGCGGCGTCAACGTCCACAGGCAGTCCAAACGGCTGGAGGAGCAGAGCCAAATACTGTTTCAGCGGCTCAACGGCAACATCGCGGAATCCGGCGAGGACGACGACGCGGAGCGGTTCAACGCCGTCATGGACGACGATGTCAGCCATTACCTGAGTAACATCGCCGGTATCGCCGGCGATCTCGCCGGCGCGGTGGAAGACAGCCATGTGCAGGCGCTTTACAAAGATCGCCAATCCAAAGCGGTCTGGCGGCTGGATATGGTTGCTGAGCGCGCGTCCGAGCTTAAGAAGCGAAGCAAGCTCATCCACTGGCTGGAGAAAACCGTGGAGGGCGAGACCGAGACCAATGCTCTTTGCGCCATTCCCAAGGACTTAAACGAGCGTCTGCACCGCGACCTGTGGAGCGGCGGCGTTCCTATCGTACTCACGTCCGGCACTGTATCGGCTGGCGGGGATTTTACCCGCACTAAAGAAACGCTTGGGCTTGACCTTCTGCCGGCGCATAAGCTATTCAGCACCACCATGCCCTCGCCCTTCGATCACAAGAACAACGCTTTGCTGTATATATCCGAGAACACGCCGTTCCCGGATAACAAAGATAAAAACTACATCACCGCCATCGCCGGCGAGATCGAGCGGCTGGTGCTGGCTTCCCACGGACACGCTGCGGTGTTGTTCACATCATATAGAGTGATGGGGCAAGTCCACGCCATCTTGAATCGGCGCAATCTGCCGTTCCCGCTGTTCCGATTGGAACGCGGAGGCATACACGCCATCGAGCGGTTCAAAAAAAGCGGAAACGGCGTTTTGATGGCTTCAGGCGCGCTGTGGGAAGGGATCGACATCCCCGGCGATACCCTTTCGATGCTCATCATCGTTAAGCTGCCCTTCGCCGTGCCGGATCCCATCGGAGACTACGAGCGGTCGCTCTGCGGGAGCATGGATACTTACAAGGCTCGGTGCATCGTGCCGGATATGCTGGTGAAACTCAAACAGGGCTTTGGGCGGCTGATCCGCACCGAAGCCGATACCGGCGTCGTGGCGATCCTCGACAGTAGGGCAAGCAGCCGGGGGGCATACAGGAGCCGGGTGCTGACGGCGCTGCCGGAGTGCAGGGTCACGTCGAACGCTTTCGACGTCAGGAAATTTTACGAATCAAAAAAATCGCCCGAATATTTCATTCATAACGGGCTTTGTGGTTAAGGAGGAGCTTATGGAATCCGTCATTCAACAAATCCGCCAATCCCGTGAGGATGCGAATAAAAAGCGAAGCAATGAGTATATAAAAGAAACGGAAATCGACGGTTGCAAAGTGAAAATCACTTTTAACGCTCTCGGTGACAGCAGGGTTATGCCGACAATTCAGTCGATGCTTCTGTCGGCGCACACGGACGCTGCGTTTGCCGCTTCGCCGGGAGGTGTGTGATCGTGGGCGAAAAAAAAAGGGTTTTCTGTTTATACCGCGTTTCCACACCCGGACAGCTTGACAGGCAAACGTTGGAAAACGAAAAAGACGACATTCCCATGCAGAAGCGCGCCTGTGAGGAGTTCTGCGACAGAATGGGCTGGGAGATCGTTGACTCGCGTTCTGAGAAAGGTGTATCCGGCTATAAGGTGTCGGCCAATGACCGTGACGCGATTATCGATATACGCGATGCTGCGTCCAAAGGGAAGTTCGACATACTGCTTGTCTATATGTTTGACAGGCTGGGCAGGAAAGAAGACGAGACCCCTTTTATCGTGCAATGGTTCATCAATAACGGCGTTGAGGTCTGGAGTACGCAGGAAGGTCAGCAAAAAATTGAGCAGCACGTTGATAAACTGCTCAACTATATACGTTTTTGGCAAGCGCAGGGCGAGAGCGAAAAAACATCTGCCCGCGTCAAAACAGCACAGGCACAGATGATACAAGACGGACGCTTCCGAGGTGGTACTGTGCCTTTTGGGTATCGGTTGGAATACAACGGCCGTGTAGGTAAAAAAGGGTTACCCGCCGGTGATCTCGCAGTCAACGAGCAGGAGGCGGCGGTCATCAGGACGATTTTTGACCGTTACGTCAGTCACGGTTACGGTACCCAGCGCATATGCGGCTACCTCGCCGAAAACAACATGACGACGAAGGAAGGAACCCGTTTCATTAACACCACGATTCAAAACATTTTGAAACGCCCCATATACGTCGGTATACTCTCCGGAGGCGGCGTACAGTCCGATGTTATCCCTGCATTGCAAATCGTGCCACCGGAAGTCTTTGACAGGGCGCAGGAAATAATGAAAGAACGGTCGTCAAACTACGCCGAGCGCCGCATCCCGCTTAACACCAAAGGGGACGCGCTGCTTTCGGGAAATGTGTTCTGCGGTCATTGCAACGCCCGCTTGACTCTTACGACGAACGGAAAGAAGTACATAAGGAAGAGCGACGGCGAGGCGACCATTACTCCCAAGACCCGGTATGTCTGTTACAACAAGACGCGTCATCCTGAAAAATGTGACGGCCAAACCGGTTACACCACGTCGAAGCTCGACGGGGTCGTTGAGAAGATAGTCGCAGACATTTTTTCGAGGATAAAAGAGAAGCCGGGCGAGCAGATCATCACGGCGCAGTTTGATGAGCGAATTGCCGGGATCAAACTGAACCTTGAACAAGCACGATCCGCATTAAACAGCGAGCTTCAGGTTTTGTCCATGCTGGAAGGTGAGTTGTTGAAGGTCATACAGGGGACGAGTGCGCTTAAGCCGGAGATGCTGAACAAGAAGCATGACGAAGTCGAGCGTTCCATTGCCGATAAGCAGGCTGCAGTCGCTTCTCTTGAGCAGGAGCTTGATAATAGCAAGGATACGATGCAGCAAGTCACCCGGCAGTACAACGATGTCTTGTCTTGGGCGGATATGTATGCCGAGAGTCCGATGGACGTTAAGAAGATGATCGTCGCGCAATTGATCAGCGCCGTCCGCGTATCGAAGGATTACGTCATTGAGATTGATTTCAGAATCAGCGAGCGAGAGCTTGGGCTTGAGCAGGAACAGGAAATTGAAATAAAGCCGAAGGCAAAAAAACGAAAAAGCGAACCGGAGCTATAAAGATGGCGTCGTTTGTTTGGGGATGTAGCGCATCCGGAAGAATTATTTTTATGACGGATGCTTTCATCCCCAAAATCGGTTTTCAAAAAAGATAAAAAGCCCTAAAAACGTAGTGTTTTCAAGGCTTCTCGATTTTAATGGTGGAGACAAGGAGGATCGAACTCCTGACCTCTTGAATGCCATTCAAGCGCTCTGCCGGACTGGTCGGAAACACTCCACGAAAAAAGCTCGAAACGCCCTGTTTTCAAGGCTTTCGAGCTTTCTTCACTTTGTGATTTTCACGTCTCGCGTTTGAATGGTTTTCAATTGCGATTCAAATGCGGCATCAGATGAATGGCATTCTAATTACCGCATGAATGGCATTCTCGGCAGGCGAATGAATGGCATTCGACCGCCGGATGAATGGCATTCAAAACTATTTTGATCGAGTGTATTACCAATAAAGTCATAATATTTACTAAAATGTCATAAATAATACTTGACAATACATGACATCGTTGATATAATCCGATCATAATAAAAAAGGAGGCATTTACTATGGATTATGACCGTATTATTTTAGAGATGCTTAATAGAATCAAGATTTTAGAGGATAGAGTCGCTGTTCTCGAAAATGGTTTAGGTGAGGGTATCGGTAATAACGCAATAGAAACTGATGCTACTCCGGCATCGAGTAAAAAATACCGACTTCTTTCAGATTATCTTCACAATAGTGAAGACGATAAAGTGAGATTGACTTTTGGAGACATAGAAAGAATAATCGGGTTCAAGCCACCTCCTTCTGCGTATATACACAGAGCTTTTTGGGCAAACACAAAAACCCACTCTATTGCGTTAAGTTGGATGAGCGTTGGCTTTGAAACAGTCGAGGTCAACATTGGAGATAGATATGTGATTTTCGAGCGTAAACGTGACTATGGCAAGATGATGGCTACTGGAAGGAAAAAAGTAGATGAATTGCTTGTAAAAATTGGTAACGATAAAATTAATGGATTACAAAGCGCAGAATTGGAAGAAGGTGAGTTCTGATGGACGCAAGAACCGAGAACAGCACAATACCTTCAAACCGCTCGTTTGCATGGGCAGCGACGGAGATTATCAATGGACCTAATGGCAAAGAAGTTATTTGGGCGATCACGATCGTATCTGTGAGCGTAGTTTTGCTGTCTGCTTTTGGGATGCAACGTGGTTATGTGCCTTACATTGGCTACAGAGATATTAGCTTTGCATTGCTAAAGGCATAACAGTGGCTTGGACTTATATCTAAACCCTTAAGAATAATATACCGAATAAAGCGGGGATGTTCCGTTAGTCCCACCAAGAATACATATGTTCACGGAGCAGTTCGGCAAGCCGGGCAAAATCCCTATCAGACTCCGCTTTTGCTTGATGATATGCATTTTCTATATCTTTGTGGTATTGTCGCAGCTCCACAAGCAAGCGGTCTGTTTCGGCTTGATCGGGGCTTTCCGCAAGTTCAAATTTGCCGTCAACAAACTCAAAATACCCCATGCGCGGGTCTTTTCCCGCTTCTATTCCAACCCAGCCGTCACCCTGCCCGGTAAAATCGCCGCTGCTGCCTGAACCGCCGTTCTTGTAGTGCGTTATCAATGATTTATAATCCGGATAACGCTTGTCAACTTCTTCTCTCATGCGAAAGGAATACTCATCCGGGTCTTTCATGCGTTCAAGAACTTCAAGGGTCTGTTTAACGGAACCAATGCAACGGTTCCGTTCTTCTTCTACGGAGTGACCGTATTTTTCTTCTGTTTCCATATAGTCACGAAGGTGCGTTTGCATTACGGTTAGCAACCCATGAAACCCTTCCCACGGGCGGATTTCGTTAAGCGTTTGGCGCCACACGCGGCGGTTGCGCCTTCTATAACGTATATCGTGCCATATACCTTTCATGTCGCGCCGACACCATTCCAGCCGCGTCTTGACTGATATTCTATGCTTTTTGTCCCTAATGTCGTCGANCATCTTTCCGATGTGTTGGGATATTATGTTTTCGTCCGAAAANTCATCAGGNTCGTCTGGCACTATAAATTTTATACGCTTTGGGTCTAACGCTTTTGAGCCTTTTAACATCGGCTTTCTCCCTTTGCTTCCGGCATTTTACCGGAAATTCCATAATATAGTCGCCCATGAAAAATCAAGCATCCGGTTCTTTCCCTGTATCCGGCTCGATATCCAGAATATCGGCTTGATACAAATTGAAAGAGACTGCGTTCAACCTTGGAATGTAATTGCCTGCCACGATATATACCGTGTCTTTGTGCCAGCCTACGATATCCTTAATCTTCATGAAGAAATCATCTTCAATAGTNAAGTCCTTATTATCATTATCATAGAAACTGCGACCGATTTCAATCGTAAACCGCGTATTTTCAGGGGCGTCGCTGATCAGCAAAATTGCTTTCTCTTTTTCCAGCCAAAAGGATACGCCATCCGGATTGCCGAGCGCAGAAAGCACCTTCCTGTTGATCGTCATAGTCTTACCCGGTACTACCCTTATCGTTAGCCGGCTTCCTCCGACGTCCGAATTAAATGAATCCATGCTATACTCTCCCCTCATCAATCCTCTCAGCCATGCTGAATTGAAACGCCATAATATCATCTGCCACACTGACGCCATGTATTCGGTAGACCCCTTTTGCATCCCAGCCCAGCCTTTTACGGATCGCTTCCGCAAACGATATCTTTTGAAAACCGAATACAGCTACGCCGTCAGAATACACCCGATGTGGCACGGCGATACGATTTCTTGTACGCTCCATGCATTTTTGAATATAAAGCGTAGTGTTGTCAGTCGCGATCATGATTTGTATATATGCAGGATTTCCGATTGCGTACAGTACAGCCTTTGACACATGAATTCTATTAGCCGCAAAGGAAAACCGTATCGTCGCGTCGGTTCTGTTTTTCCCTTTCACAATGCGCCATCGCCATCTAACCGTTCGGCTTCCGCAAATTCAAAACCCATTACTTCCGGGGAAACGGTAACGCCATTCAGCCTGTATCGCCCTTCTTTTTCCCAGCCTGTCACGGATCGTATCGCTTCGGAAAAAGCAGCTTTGCGGAGGACATATTTATACTCTGTATCAGCGTATACGCGGGGCGGTACAGAAAAGCACGGAACCTCCTTGTTTTCACATCCACGGATAAATAAGGATTTCCGATCACAGCTAATAAAAACTTGGATATATTGCGGATTCCCAAGGGAACGCAGCACTTCCATAGAAATATTCAAGCGGTTATTGCCAAACGAAAACCGTATTGTATGCGCCCGTCTTTGCTGATCGCTCATTCTTCCTGATCCTCTCGTTCCACGCCCCCATATTGCCGCCGCATGATTTCCACCGGGTCAGGTTCGCGTGGCTGCACCGGTTGTTTCGTTTCGGTTAACAAGTAATCCCTGTCCTCTCCGCTGAGATTATCAGGGAGCAGATAATGCGCATTCAGATCCACTTTGTATGCATCCGTGTGGTTTCTATATAGGTTGCCGAATGTCTCCAGCCAGTCTTTTGGGCGGATAACGGTGACCTTTTTCTTTTTGGTTCCATCGCCTGTCTCGATTGTTTCTGCTACCAGCATTTCGCACTCCACGAGATTGAAAATAATCAAACGGACGCCCTCGATTTCCTGATAAACCGCCATTATCTTGTATCGGTTCTCCGGTATCCAGTTCATCATGTCGAACAGCTTGGCGCAAGTTATTTTCGCAAGGCAATTACGGGACTGGTTTTTCCCATTCTTCACATTAGCCCATTTCAGCCGGCAAGGCGAATACTCTTGGGCAGGCACGACAAATATACGTTTGCCTATTCTGTCGACCGACACTTGAACGTATTGGGTTTCGGGGAACAAGCGAACCGACGCAGCGTTGAAAACCATGCTTGAATATTGGATGGTAATTTTAGCTTGGAAAGTCGGCGACAGAAATTCGCTTCGGACAAGCTCACTATTGTACAATTCTTCCAGAGAGTGAATGCCGCCCTCCGGCACGCCGCCGGCCTCGCTCATATCGCGGTCACCTCCATCGCTTTCAGCGCAATTTGAACCCTGCTTTCGTCAGGCAAATCGACAGTGTTCTCAAAGCCGATGACCGGAAGCGCCGGAGCATTTGTAANCCACTTTTCAAGCGAAANGGCGAGATGCTGCCGGCTGGAAGAATAAACGCCTGACATGGAAGCACCGAAGTTATCGCGCCATGCGGATGGCATATAGCTGCGAGCGGCTCGTTTGGACGCGCCGTTTTCATTGGCTTGGTTTTCATATATAAGTGTTTCTGTTTCATTTAGGTCGAACATGAGGATCCGTTCATTGTTCTTCGCAAGGCAGACGGCAGGAACACGGTATTTCCATTTGGCGTTCCAACCGCACAACTCAAATAAAATGGGCATGAAAATTGCGCTGGACACCGTCCCCGCTCTCCACGGGATGGCATTTTTATTGTCCGCGTCGACTTTTCGGATGGCCAGTAAACGCTCAGCCGGATGGATTAGGATTTCCGCATACTCGGCGCCACGCAAAAGCAAAGCACATTCTCTATTAAAACTGAATGTCTTTGCGGAGATGGTTGTCGAAGGCGTTGTCGGAGCGCAGAATTCCTGCTCCCTCATCAGTTCGCATCCTTCGATATAGACGATTTCGACTTTTCTACGGCGTTTTGCAGAGACTGCCGAAGCGCTGGCGCTCAGATAGTGGCCTGCGTCATAACCGCCGAACGCGCAATTGACGGGGATAAACCCAGATAGCAGCCCATCATGTACCACGCGCATCTCATAGGCGGGATTGAAGTGTTGGGAACTGCGGTTTGCTTTCGACATCAAAAGGGCGCGGACATGCTCCTCCCTCGTTACGATTGGTTCGTGATGGTTTGCCATGTAGTGAATCCATTTTTGCCCTTCGTTCTTCGCTCTTTTGTGTTCCAAAAAATCGACGACAAAGGATTTTTGCCCGAAGATGTCACCGCAATACTTTTCGTTTCGAATCACATTCATAACGCTGCCACTCGACCATACGAGATTATTTTTTCCTGTGGGCCTGCCCATATTTGTCAGAATGCGCGCTATCTCAGAAGCAGATTTGCCGGCAAGGTACATAGTGTATATTGCACGAACGGTTTTAGCTCCTTCCGGTTCGATGACCATGTTTCCGTCATCGTCGGAATCGTAGCCAAGTAAATACGTCGTGGGGCAAAAATAATCGTCCCGGTTATATCGCCACTCATAGGAGGTAATCATCGACTCACTTTTCTTTGCGCTCTCACCCTGCGCCAGAGACAGCATGATCGTAAGAATGAATTCGCAGTTAGGCATTAGGGTGTTGAACTTATCTTCCTCGAAAAGAATCCCGACGGGCGGGTCAAGATGCAGCAGATCCCTTGCGGCGACCAAACCGTCCACGACATTCCGCGTGAAGCGGGAAACCGTCTTGGTAATGATCATGTCGAACATGCCCGCTTTCGCGTCATCAATCATTTGGTTGAAGGCGTCCCTGCGTTTTGTACTTGTGCCAGATATGCCCTCATCCGCATAAATCTTGTTTAATTCCCAATTCTTATGCTTGCCAATGTAATCCAAGTAGTGTTGTTTTTGCGATTCAAAGCTCGTGTATTGATCGTCGCTGTCCGTGCTGACACGGCAATACGCGGCAACACGCAAATTCTGGTCATCGAGCTTACGCCGGTTATACTTGGCTTTCGGCGGGATTCTGATGGCGCTGCCATCCGGTTTCTTTTCAATTTTCGCTTTGATTTTATCCCTTTGCATGGCCGGCCTCTTTCTGTACGGTATCACAATACGCTATCGCTTCAGCCTCCGGCATTGACCAATACCAACCATCGCTATGCTTTGACGACTTAACGCCAAGCTGCTTTTTCGCCCTGTCGATTGAGCGTTTACCAATGCCTTTTTGCTTCAACACCTCATAAATCTGTACGCAGGGAGTTTTTCCCGCTGCAAGGAGCGATTCAAGGTTCTCAATTGCTTCGGTCAGTTTAGGACTTTCGTTTTGCGATTCATCACCATTCAACAGTTCATCGGCAGTGATGTCATATTCGCCAATCCACCTTACTGCGGAGTTCTCGTTGATCTCAAATGCGATTGGATTTCCTTCTTCGGCGAGGCTGTTCTTCAATTGCGCCATTATCCTGATTGACGGGTTGCTTTTTATCCTTCCCACGAGCAGGACGCTTCGCGCCGCCGCTGAGATATCGATAGACCCGAGTCCGCGATACAGCCCTTTCACCCCGCTCGCCTTATTCATGTGCCCGATTATTATAATCGCGCATCCGGTACGGTCGGCTACGGAAGCCAAGTGTTTCAGCATTGGCCGGATTGCGTCCGCGCGGTTCATCTCGCTGCCATCGCCGAGAAAAGCCTGAAGGGGATCAATTACCAACAGCCGGACTCCGGAATCCCTGATGGCCTTTTCAATTCTCTCGTCAGTTAATGTCAGACCTTTCTTTGTTTCATCGATGAACGCTATGCGCGAACAATCGGCGCCGGCGCTGACAAGCCGAGGCTTAATCGTATCTTCGGCGCCATCCTCGGCGCTCTGATAAATAATCGTCGAACATTCGACCGTATCATCCCTGTCCGGCATTGGCGCTCCGTTTGAAAGAAGCGCGGCAATGTTCAGCACAAAGGTCGTTTTCCCATCGCCGGGATCGCCCTGTATGACTGTCACTTTGCCGAAAGGAATATACGGATACCACAGCCATTCCACTTTTTTTGCGGTAATCGCAGAAAAATAGCGGAGATGCGATTGTTTTGTTGAGTTCATCTCCATACAAAAGCTCCTATAGTGAATCCATAATATATTCAGTATATATCATAGTTAGATAGCTACACCATATAGCTATACTTATAAAACTATGATAGGAGCGTTGGAAAATGGAGAATTATCACGAAATTGACTTGAAGGAAGTNGGCGAACGGATCCGAAACGCACGCAAAAAGCTCGGACTGTCACAGGAACGGGCAGCTGGCATGGCGTACATCACTGGCCAGTTTTGGAGCAGGGTTGAGTTGGGGCGCGAGAGGGCAAGCGTTAATACTTACCGGCAAATCGCAAACGTGCTTGAATTAACGTTGGACGATATCTTTTACGACAATGCGACAAACAATCGCATGCAAAAAGCATTTTCAAGGGATGGGATACTCGCCGACTGTACGCCTAAAGAGAAAGCAGTCATAACCGAAACAATGTTCGCACTAAAAGGGATTCTGGAGCGCAACAGAGGTGTGTAAGGATACCGTGGCAACCTTGCAACCTTGACGCATTTCAGTACAAAAACCGCCGTAAACACAAGGGAAAAGACAAAAAAACAAGGTTGCCAAGCGACCCTTTCGTTTGGCAACCTTACCATTTAGTTTGGCAATGTTGAACTATATTTGCGTCATACTTTACCCGGCGGTTTCACGTTCAAAGCG
>JGI24704J35079_10001292_pt1 | contig 10833 bp, 8 predicted proteins | sample TergutNt197P3_FD_35079 | JGI IMG/M metagenome (IMG submission 35079)
CTGTTTGTAAATGTCGGGCTGGTCAAGGAGTCCGCATACGCCGAGTTGTTCAAAAGCTGGTTTCCGAACCACGTCAATACCATTGAATATGACAGCACGGAACTCGCCTTCGACGCTTTGGAACGCGGCGAAGTGGAGATGGTGATGGCCAGCTATCACGATCTTCTTATTATGACGAATTACCGCGAGCTTCCGGGATACAAAGCCAACCTCATATTCAACCGTTCCTACGAATCCAAATTCGGATTCAACAGGGACGAGGCCATACTGTGTTCCATTGTCGACAAGGCGCTTCTGTTAATCGACCTGAAGTGGATATCGGAACAGTGGCTGCGCAAAACCTACGATTACCGCGTAAAATTAACGCGGGAGCGGACTTCCTGGCTGATTGGCGCTACAGTGCTGTTTTTTGTGCTCATCTTCATGTTTGTCATGTTTCAAAGAAACCGCAGCGCGGGAAAGCGTCTTGAAATCCTGGTAAGCGACCGCACATCCGAGCTGAAAGACGCCCTGACAAAGCTGGAAGCCGTCATCAGCAATTACAAGGGCATTATCTGGAGCATCGACAACAAAGGCATTGTCACCACGTTCAATGGAAAATATCTTCAGAAGCTCGGGTTTGCGCCGTCGTTTGTTGAAGGTAAAAAACTTGAGGCGGCGCGGCTTAAAAACAGGCATCTGGACATTATCGACAACGTGGAAAAAACCTTCCGCGAAGTCGCGCCCCAGGACTGGATGAGCGAAATCGACGGCGGCGTGTTCCACTCGCGCACGACGCCGATTCTCGACGGCGACGGCAATGTGGCCGGCGTCGTAGGCAGCACTGACGATGTGACGGAAACGGTAAGGCTTCAGAGAGATCTCGAAACCGCCGTTTTAGAAGCCGAGGCGGCCAGCCGCGCAAAGTCCGCTTTCCTGGCCAATATGAGCCATGAGATACGTACGCCCATGAACAGCGTCATAGGATTTTCCGAACTGGCGCTGGACGACGAAATCACGCAGAAAACCAGGGGATATCTGAGCAAAATCAAGGAAAACTCGACATGGCTCCTGCAGATCATTAACGACATTCTGGATATTTCAAAAATAGAATCCGGCAAAATGGAGCTTGAGATAATCCCCTTCAGATTAAACGAGCTGCTGTCGCGCTGCCAGACGATAATCACCCCGAAGGCGAGTGAAAAGGGCATACTGTTGCATTTTTACGCGGAACCGTCGATCTGCAAAACGCTGCTCGGCGACCCTACCAGGCTGGGGCAGGTATTGATAAACATACTTGGAAACGCCGTGAAGTTCACGAATGTCGGCGCGATCAAGCTTTCGGCGACCGTCAAGCTCTCGACGGAAAGCAGCAAAACCATACATTTTTCGATACGCGACAGCGGCATCGGCATGACGCCCGATCAGATCGACAAGATATTCGAGCCGTTTACNCAGGCGGACACAAGCACGACGCGCAAATACGGCGGCACGGGGCTGGGCCTGTCGATAACAAAGAATATCGTCGANNTGATGGGCGGCAAGCTTAACGTGGAAAGCGCTCCCGGTATAGGCAGCAAATTCAGTTTTGATTTGATATTCAAAACGGTAGACGTGCCTGAGAACGCCGCAACCGGATTGGCATACGGAACTGAAACCATTGAAAAACCTCTTTTCAGCGGAGAGACCATACTGGTTTGCGAGGACAACAGCATGAACCAGATAGTCATACGCGAACACCTTGCCAAGGTGGGGATCAATACCGTTATAGCTGAAAACGGCCAGATAGGCGTGGATATGGTTAAAAGCCGCCTGGAAAAAGGCGAGCCGCCATTCGATCTGATTTTCATGGATATGCATATGCCTGTAATGGACGGGCTTGAGGCCGCTCCCAAAATTATGGAGCTTGGCACGGGAACGCCCGTTGTGGCAATGACGGCAAACATCATGTCGGACGACAGGGCGATCTACAAATCAATGGGCATGGAAGATTACGTGGGCAAGCCTTTCTCGACGCAGGAATTGTGGGGCTGCCTGCTTAAATACCTGAAGCCCGCCGAAAAGACGGATGCTTCCCCCGGCGATCCAAAAGATGCGGCGGGGGTCGCCCCCGAGGTCGCGAAAGATGTAGGGGACGCCGCCTTCGGCGTCCCGAAAGCGGAGGAAGAAGACGATTTGATGTCAAAGCTGAAAACCGTATTCTTCAACGAAAACCGGGAGAAATTTAAGGAGATTGCCGTCGCTATAGGCGCGGGCGATATAAAGCTGGCGCACAGATTGGCGCATACCCTGAAAAGCAACGCGGGGCAATTGGGCAAAACAGCCCTGCAAAAGGCGGCGCTGGAAGTCGAAACTCTGCTCAAGGACGGCAAAAATCTGGCCACGGAAGAACATCTGAACAATTTAGCCAACGAACTCTCCGCGGTTTTGGATGAATTGGCGCCTTTTGTAAAAACCGCCGCGGCCTCACGGCCCGAAGCCGCGGCCGAACCATTCGACGAGGAAAAAGCTCGTGAACTGTTAAGCGCGTTGGAGCCGATGTTAAAGGACGGCAATCCGGAATGTATGAATCTTGTGGACGGCCTTCGCGCGATTCCCGGCAGTGACGATCTGATACGGCAGATAGAGGATTTTGATTTTGANCCGGCGGTNTCCACTCTTGCCGAATTAAAAGAAAAGACAGGGTTGCAATAATGGATGAAACTAAAAAGAACAGCATCCTGATTGTGGATGATGAAAAAGCGAATTTAATTGTTCTGACCCATATATTGAGCCAGGAATATACCATTTATACGGCTAAAGACGGGCAGGACGCAATCAACAAGGCGGGAAAACTTCTGCCCGATCTCATTTTGCTCGATATTATCATGCCGGAAATGGATGGATATGAAGTGCTCACCACGCTTAAAAATACTGAGGAAACGCGGGCGATCCCCGTTATTTTCATCACGGGCCTGGACAGCAGCGAGGACGAGGAAAAGGGGCTGGTTTTAAAGGCCGCGGATTATATAAGCAAGCCTTTTCGCGCAGCCATCGTAAAACTCCGGGTCGGAAACCAGATACAAATTGTGAATCAACTGCGCACCATAGAACGCCTGAGCATGATCGATCAACTGACAAATATCCCCAACAGGCGCAGCTTCGACAACCGGCTGAATATGGAATGGAACCGGGCGATAAGGGAAAAGGCGCCGATCAGCCTTTTGATGATGGATGTGGACAAATTCAAAAACTACAACGACACATACGGGCACCAGCAGGGCGACCTCGTGCTGCAGACGGTTGCATCCGTTTACTCAAAGACGTTAAAGCGTTCGGGTGATTTCGCGGCTCGCTGGGGCGGCGAGGAATTTGTCGTGCTGCTGCCTAATTCGGAAAAAGACGGCGCCATGATGGTAGCGGAGCATATACGCGCAAACGTGGAGAGCGAGATAATTCCCATTCCCGACGGCGGGAACACAAAGGTGACAATCAGCATAGGCGTAAACACGTTGACGCCGACAAGCGACAGCGTGCTTGAAAGCTTTGTCGCCGGCGCCGACAGCGCGCTTTATACCGCGAAGGAAACGGGCAGAAACAGGGTGTGTGCGTGTGAATGACTATCGCTATGAAAAAAATTATACTCGTATTTTTCACAATGGCGTCATCGCTTGTAATAGTCTGTTGCTCCGACAATAAATCCGCCGAATCCCATCAACCGCAGGACAATGTTTCGGGAACCGCCGCAGTTTCAACAGATATTGCGGAATCGCAAGACTTTTCAGTCAATGCGAAAAAAGCGGAGGTTGCGCCTGTACCTGTAATCCAATGCGGAGAGCCTGTCGGGGTTCCGTCAAAACCGGATCAAACAAAGGGATGGAACATTTACAGAGATGATATGAATTGTTATGGGTTTCAGTATCCGGGAAACTATTTGATCAAGGAAGAACGAACCTCCGACGGATGGCCCCTTTTTCCGCTCCTGCTGAAACCGGAAAACGATAAGGAATGGTTTATTGAGGGAGATGTCAGAGATGCGTCGAGTTACGAATTCGCCGAAAAAAACTTTGAAGAATTTATCTTTGACATGGCAAAAATGATGTATGCGGCTGACGGGGCAGACGGTTCGAGTTTCGTGGTGGACTTAGTGAATAAGAGGCGCTTTCTTGCCTCAAACCAACTCGATGCGATGGAATTTGATGCGGTTATTCAGCACGACATCTATCATTACTCAGACGACGACGAGGTGACAATTGAAAGCGAAAAGGTACCCGAGGGGCCGCTCTACGCCATTTCGATTTCCGGCCCCGGAGAACCTCAGCGGGTTTTGTTCATGCGACATAGGTCTCGGTCGAACGGGCCGAACGACAAAGCCTTGCGCGATAACGCAGCGCTCCGCGCCATAGCCGAAACCGTTTGGACATTTCCCTCCGCGCCTGTCGCGCATTGAAGCGCAACCACATCAGTTCTATTGCTAAAAACGCAGCAACTCTATTGACAAAAACGCAGCAACTCTTTTGCTAAAAACGCAGCAATTCTTTTGACAAAAACGCACGCGTGAATATATTATTCAACCGCGCATTTTGACGCGGACACGGATCATGGCTAAAGAATATCCCAGATGGCAAAAAGACTCGATAAGAAAAATCTTAAAGGTTCGGCGCGTAGTCGTTATATCAGGCCCCCGGCAAAGCGGCAAAACGACCCTGGCAAAACAGGTGGCGACAAAAAAAGATGTTTTTAGAACCCTTGACAATGATGCTTTGTTGAAAGTCGCGCTAAGCGATCCGCTTGGTTTTGTGCGCCATGCCAAAGGAACTCTCATCGTAGATGAAATCCAGAAAGCGCCTTCATTGTTACCGGCTATTAAGCAGGTTGTGGATGAAAACAATACGCCCGGACAGTTTCTTTTAACAGGATCGGCCGATATAAGAACTCTCCCGGCTGTATCCGACAGTCTGGCGGGCAGAATTTCGCATATACGCTTAAGAACTCTGACTATGGGAGCAATAAAGTGGTTAAGGTAGCCGTTCCGCCATGATCCCTGACTGAAATACCGAAATAGCGGCGATAGCGGCGGTCTCGGCGCGTAAAACGCGCGGCCCCAGACTGAGTATGCCGCAGCCGGATTTTTCGGCGGATTCGATCTCTTCTTCAGTCCAACCGCCTTCCGGGCCGATGCAGATTATCGTATCGCCGCCGGTTTTCATCCGGCCGGGCTGCCATTGATTGTCAGATTTTTCATAGAAAAGAATTTTGTTTTTTACCGAATACTCTTCAGAAGTCAGGAAGCCGCGAAATTCCAGGGGAGCGCGTACATGGGGAACGTCTGCGCGGCGGCACTGCTTTGAGGCTTCTTTTGCGATGCGTTCCCAACGCGTCATGCGTCCGGAAATTTTTTCACCGGAAATCCGGATTTCGCTGCGGGTGGTGTAAAGCGGGATGATTTCATCAACGCCCAGTTCTGTCGCCTTTTCCAGCGCCCATTCAAAGCGCGCCGGTTTAATCATTGCCATTGCCAGCGCGAGGCGTGCCGACGGCTGATATAACGAAGGAATTTTTTCCAATCCGCAAACGAAAACATCGTCGTTTCGGAATTCGACAACCCCGTGCCAACCGCCGCCCTCTCCGTCAAAAACCTCGACCCGTTCGCCTTCACGGATGCGCAGAACGCGTCTTAAATGACGCGCTTCGGCGTCGGGCAGCCTTGTTTCTTTTTCGTAAATGTTATCAGGGGGAATGAAAAAACGCCTGGACGCCACGTCGTGTCAGCCGAAAATATCTTTTACTTTATCAAAAATATTTTTTTCATTCTGCGGCGGCTGTTTCGGGAGTTCTTCATTAATACTAAGTTTGTCGAGCGCTTCGTAAAGCTGCCGCTGTTCTTTGGTAAGCTTGGTCGGGACAATCACATTGATGGTTACATACTGATCGCCGCGCCCGCGGTCGCCGAGTATGGGAACTCCTTTGCCGCGAAGGCGGAAAACCGTGCCGGTCTGCGTTCCTTCGGGAATCTTGAGTTTTTCATCTTCTTCGAGCGTGGGAACAAGGTATTCAGAGCCAAGTACCGCCTGTGTTACGCCAATCGGAATCTGGCAATATATGTCGCTCCCCCGGCGCTGGAAAAATGGATGCTCCTCGACGTAAATCACTACGAAGAGGTCGCCGGACGGGCCATTATGCAGGCCGGCCTCTCCCTCGCCCTGAATACGCAGGCGCGAACCGTTGTCAACGCCCGCCGGGATGCGCACCTCCAGAGTTTTTTCCTTGAGCACCCGGCCCCGGCCCTTGCAGGTTTCGCACGGCTCGGTAATGATGTGCCCGGATCCCCCGCAATGCTGACATGTGCGGCTGATGGAAAAGAAACCCTGTTGATGCCTCTGCTGGCCGCTGCCGCCGCAGGTGGAGCACTTTGCCGGATCTTTGCCTTTTGGAGTCCCCCTGCCGTCGCAGCCGGCGCAGGTTTCCTGGCGCGGGATTTTTATCTTGGTTTTTAGCCCGAACGCCGCTTCTTTGAATTCGATCTTGAGATCGTAGCGCAGGTCACTGCCGCGTTCCGGACCGCCGCGCCGCCGACGGCCGCCGCCGAAGAGGTCGCCAAAGCCAAAAAATTCGCCAAGAATATCTCCGAAATCGCCGAATGTCGAGGGGTCGAAACCGCTGAAGCCGCCCTGTATTCCGTTGTAGCCGTAATTGTCATAACGCGCGCGTTTTTCCGGGTCGCTCAAAATGCTATACGCCTCGGCCGCTTCCTTAAATTTTTCCTCGGCTTGCTTGTCGTCCGGATTCTTGTCAGGATGGTATTTAAGCGCCAGTTTCCGATAGGCGCTTTTGATCTCCTGATCGGACGCGTTTTTTAACACGCCGAGAATTTCGTAACAGTCTCTTTTGTTATTCAATATCTGGTACCTTTATTACACGTTATTTCTTTTCGGGAGCGTCTCCGGGGGCGTTGAAAATCGCTTTGGAGAGGATAGACGCTCCATGTTCAATCTGAGCCATCATGTCGCTAAGAACTTCAAAATTCTCTTCGTTCGGATCAAGCTCCCTGGATTTTTGAATCAGTTTTTGAATCATTTCTTTATCGTGTGCATCAAGAAACGTTCCAAAACCCGCGAAGCTCCTCACCAGCACGGCGGTCTGCGCATGTACGCGGTTGCGCAGTTCCGCAACCTCCCTCATTTTCCGGTCGTTTTCCGCGAATGTTTTGGCATCCATGGCCATTTTATCGATTTCGTCCTTGCTTAACCCGGTTGAAGGAGTGACGCGTATGTTCTGTTTATTTCCCGAAACCTTATCTCTGGCGGAAACGCTCAGAATACCGTTGGCGTCCATGTCAAAAGACACCTCGATCTGCGGGACGCCGCGGGGAGACGGAAGAATGCCGACCAGGTCAAATTTCGCCAGAGAACGGTTGAACTTGCACACATCGCGCTCTCCCTGGAGCACGTGGATTTCCACAACGATCTGGTTGTCGGTGACAGTTGTAAAAGTGGCCGCCTTTTTAAGCGGAATCGTTGAGTTGCGCTCTATAAGCTTGGCGAAAAGACCGCCATGTGTTTCAACGCCAAGGGATAGCGGCAAAACGTCCAAAAGCACGATATCTTTTAGTTCTCCACGCAGCACCCCTCCCTGTAACGCCGCGCCGACGGCCACAACTTCATCTGGATTCGCTTCAAGGGACGGCGGTTTGTGGAATATTTGCGTCACATGCCTTTGTACCGCCGGAGTGCGCGTCTGCCCGCCGACAAGTATCACCTTATCCACGTCGTCCGGCGTCATTTTTGCGTCTGCCAACGCCTGTTCGCAAAATTCCGTTGTGCGTTCAACCAGTTCCTTTATCAGGATTTCAAAATTATCACGCGTCAACACCTTGTCGAAGTGCTTTGGCCCGCTGCCGTCGGAAGCGATAAACGGCAGGCTGATGTGCGATTCCTCCGCCGACGAAAGCTCGCATTTGGTTTTTTCCGCCGCCTCTTTAAGGCGTTGCCGCGCCAGAATATCCTCTCCAAGATCAATGCCGTAATCGGTTTTAAAATCGCCGATCATCCAATCCACAATGCAGCGGTCGAAATCTTCGCCGCCCAAAAAACTGTCGCCGCATGTTGAAATGACTTCGAAAACACCGTTGTTCAGCTCAAGAATCGAAATATCAAACGTACCGCCGCCGAGATCAAATACCACGATTCTTTCACGATCTTTTTTGCCCAGGCCGTAGGCAAGGGCGGCTGCCGTTGGTTCGTTTATTATTCGCTGAACTTCAAGTCCCGCGATCTGTCCGGCGTCCTTGGTAGCCTGGCGCTGAGAGTCGTCAAAATAGGCGGGAACCGTAATAATGGCTTCCGTGACCGGTTCGTTCAGGAAGTCCTCCGCGGCGCTCTTCAGATATTGAAGAATCATGGCGGAAATTTCCGGAGGGCTGTAATCCCGCCCTGCCGCCGCAACGCGGACATCGCCGTTATCCGAAGGTTTTATAGCGTAAGGCAGGTGCGTTTGAACATGCTGAACTTCCGGTGAATCAAATCGCTTTCCCATAAACCGCTTTACGGCATAAATAGTGTTTTCCGCGTTGGTCGCGGCCTGACGCCTGGCAATTTGTCCGATAATGCGCTCGCCGCTGTCGTTAAGCGCCACGACTGACGGTGTGGTTCTTCCGCCGAGGCTGTTTGGGATGATCTGTACCGCGGAACCGTCAAGAACGGCGACGCATGAATTTGTGGTGCCTAAATCAATGCCTATTATTTTGCCCATATATTCACAGACTCTCGTTAATTTTTGGGTTGAACCGCGACAATTACCTGCGACGGACGAAGGAGGCTGTCTTTAAAAATGTAGCCGCGGCGTAATTCGCCGACTATCGTTCCTTCGGCGGCCGCCGATGTCGCCTCGCTGGAAAGAGCCTCGTGCAGGTGCGGATCGAAAGGTTTTCCTTTCGTCTCAATCGGCGCGACTCCCGCCTGCGCCAGAGTGTCAAGCACCTGCCGGCATAGCAGTTCAACGCCTTCCCGGTATTTTTCGACGGAACCGGCGCCGCCTTCCGTCTCGCTGAAATATTTCAACGCCCTGTCAAAACCGTCCAAAACAGGCAGAAGATCACGTAAAATCGCGCTCTGCGACATGATCTTCAGTTCGGACTTCTCTTTGTCCATACGTTTGCGGTAGTTCTCAAATTCGGCGGCTTTACGCATAAAACGGTCCTGCCATTCAGCGGCGTCGGCCTTCGCTGCTGCAAGATCCTCTTCAATCTGCGTATGCGAATCAACCGATCCGGCGGCTTCTTCCAGGATTTCATTCATGGCATCGTCCAGATCGATGCTTGCCGAATCATCTATTTCCCATGCCGGATGATCTTCTTTTTCATTAAACGTCATTGTCTGGTTCCTGTCTCGAGCACCTGCCCGAATAGTCGTGCAACGTAATCCACAAGAGAAATTGCCCGCGCGTATTCCATACGCGTGGGACCGAGAATGCCCAGCGTTCCGTGCGTTTTTTCATCAACCACATAGCGCGAGGTAATCAGTGCGCAGTCCTCAATTCCAGGCAGGGCGTTTTCCGCTCCGATGGTAATTCGGACTTCTCCGGGTTCTTCATCAATGCAGCGTGACAACAGAGTCGCCAATCTGTTTTTCTGTTCTATCGTCTCGAACAGAAGCTTCATTTTGTTAATATCGGAAAATTCAGGAGATTTTATTAAATTGGAGGCGCCGTCGAGGTAAATTCCCGTACCCGGATCGTTTTCCCGCTCTGAAAACGCCATGGAACTAAGGGTTATGATCTGCCGCATGAACTTATCGTAAAGCGCCCGCTCCTGATTAATCATCTGCAAGATACGGCGGTGAATTTCAGGCAGAGTCAGATTTTTGAAATGCTCAACGATATAACGCGCGGATCTGTCCAGTTCCGCCTGAAAAATTTCACCCTCGTAATGGACAATCCGGTTTTGCACCATGCCGCATCGCGAGGCAAGGATGACAAGAATACGATTGTCGGCAAGTTTCGTGAAATGAATGTGCTCCAGCGCCACATGGCTGATCGGCGGAGAGACCACTATTCCCAGGTTGTTTGAAGCTCGCGACAGCACATGGCTGGCTCGCGCCATCAGGCGGTCTGTGCTGTCGTCCACGCACAGATCTCTTTCAATCATGTCACGGTCAGTCGCCGACAGGGCGCTTCGTTTCATCAGATAATCAACGTAAAAACGATATGACTTGTCCGTCGGAATCCGCCCGGCCGAAGCGTGCGGCTGGCGCAAATACCCCATCTCTTCAAGGTCGGCCATGATGTTGCGCACCGTGGCGGCGCTTAGCTGTTCACTGCTGTGCCGTGCGACGCTGCGGGAACCAACAGGTTTTCCCGTAATTACAAAAGTGGCGATAACCCAATGAAGGATTTCCCTGAATCTGTCATTTGCTAAAAAATCACCTGCGTCCGTCATAGTATTATTTGCCAATGAGGCAATCGCAAAGTCTCGGCAAAGGTTTTGCGATTGCCTCAGATTATTTATGCGGCGCGTAGGGGAATTTATATATTCCTCCGCATCCGCATACAACAAACCATAAATTATAGTATCGTTTAACGTAAAAGCAAATGCGAGCGTCAATAATAGGTACGCGCCATAAAAATTCCAGACATGGGAAATAACATGGGACCGCGGGCGTCCCCGCCGGCGTGACATGGGATAGCATGCGTCCCGCATGCGTATTAATAAATACAATGGGCGCGATTTATCGCGCCCGTCAATTGAAGCGGGCTTTGCCCGCGATCATTTTATTAGACCGCGGACGGGACGTCCGCTACCCCATGTCACGCCGGCGAGGACGCCCGCGATCCCATGTCTACGCCCGCGATCCCATGTCTACGGCAGAAGTCTCCTGC
>JGI24704J35079_10001294_pt1 | contig 10824 bp, 9 predicted proteins | sample TergutNt197P3_FD_35079 | JGI IMG/M metagenome (IMG submission 35079)
AGCCTTGAGAGCATCGAAGCTAATGTCGGGAAGGCCAATGCCTACCTTTGGTGCTTTGATGTCAATGTTTGGCATCCCCACACCAGGAAACTCAACATCACCAAACTTGGCCTTGAGCGCATCAAGCGTAATGCCCGGGAACTTAGCCTGTATGGCAGCCAAAGACAAACCAGCAGGCAGCACGAGCTTGCCACCACCCAGCTTAATGCCGGGGAATGCTGCTTTGAGCATATCAAAATTGAAATCAGGAGCGTTAATGCCTATCTTGGGTGCTTTAATGTCCACGCCAGGAAGCGAAACGCCTACACCCGGCATAGAGGCAGATAGGCCAGGCAGTTCAAAGTCTGACAAAATGTCCTTAGGAGTAACAAACTCGACACCGCCAAACGTGGCAATAAGTGCATCGAGAGAGATGTCGGGGAACTTGGCCTTGAAGTCTGCCAAAGACAGGCTTGGAAGCACCAGTTTGCCACCCTCAATTCGAGCATCAGGAATCCTGAGCTTCAGCGCATCAAGTTCTGCATTAATCGTCTTGACGTCAGCATCTGGCAGGGAAATATCGCACGTTCCCTCCGTCATGCATATCAGACAAAAATGCGCTACACGATTCTCAAAAGAATCTGCAAAACGATACGCTTCCTCGCAGGTTGCGAATGGGCCGTGCCACTTTCCGTAAATGCCATCGGTATCGGTATTCGCAAAACCTCTACCCTCGTTACAATACTCGCAGGTTTCTCTATGTAGAGTAGCCCGCTCTTTCTTGCTGAAACTTTCAAATACCCAGTACTTCATCCCACCTACCTCCTTTGCTTAAACATAGGCTAATGCATAAGCGCTGGTTGTGGTTGCTTTGCAGCTCCAGAACTTCATGCAAAAACCTCCATTGCTTAAGTTTAGCAAATAGTTGCCTAAAAGCGAGGGGCAATATAAATTTTGTGAAAATGGGATAAAAAGCAGCTTGAGCGCACGGTGTGCCAGCATGAGCAATGAGGTCTCATCAAGCCAAGAATTTTTCGACAAGTTCAAGGTCTGAAACTACGGGAACGTACTCCTGACCTCGCTTTTGTCGCGTTTCGCGCCCCTTTCCGGTGAGCATAACAACGGTTTTTCCGCTTGGGTCGCTGAGTGCATCGGTAAGGGCGGTCTTGATGGCTTCCTCGCGGTCGCAGATTATCTGAAAATCGCCGTTTTGCGCCTCCACAAAAGAAGCAATTTGCTCGCATATCTGCTCGACGGGCTCTTCTCCGGCATCTTCTTCGGTAAGATAGGTCATGTTGCAAAAGCGTCCTGCCAGCGTGCCAAGCTCCTCGCGCCGTCCGAGCGCCTTGTAGCCTGGGCAACCAAACAAAATAGTGCGCCGTGTGTGGGGATACTCGGCTTCAACCGAGGCAAACAGGCGCTCAAAGCTCATCCAGTTGTGCGCGTAGTCAATGATGACAACTGCTCCATTGGGCAAGCGCATCACCTCCATGCGTCCCGGAACACGTGCGTCAAACAGCCCGGTGTGAATATATTCCTCGGGTACACCAAGCACCCGCGCTATAGCTATGGCAGCAAGTGCGTTTTCAACATTAAACGTGCCCGTCATGCCAAGGGTAAATTGACTTATTGGCTCACATTCCGAGAAACGCCCGTGGCAAGCAACGAAGGTTTCAAAGCGCAGTCCGTCAAAACCATTTTCTTGAACGGGCTTGATTTGCCTTGCGTATAGGTCAGGGGCTTGCAGCAAGTCGGTGTTGTGGAGGATCTCGGTGGTTTGATTTTTGTTTTGCCCATCAGGCTCAACAGCAAAACTCACAATTTGTTCCTGAGGGCGCTTCGCAACTGCTGCCTCCCACACGGGCTTTGCCTCACTCATTCCCAGATTAACAACAGCAGTCTTACACCGCTCAAACAACAGCAGTTTTGAGTTGAGATAATCCTCTGCGTTAGGGTGCTCAATGGGGGAGATGTGATCCTCGCCGATATTAAGAAAGCAACCTACATCAAAGGTCACGCCAGCAACGCGCTCGTATTTGAGTCCCTGACTTGAAACCTCCATAACCAGGTGCTGTATGCCTGAGTTTGCCGCATTGGCAAAATGTTGATGAAGCTCAAAAATCTCGGGCGTGGTAAGGTGGGACTCAAAGTTTTCCACTCCATCAAAGGTGTCAATGCTCGAAAGAATGGCGGTAGGGGGGCGACCCTCTGCCGAAGCCCACGCATCAAGAATGCTTTTTACATAATACGCCGTAGTCGATTTTCCTTTAGTACCTGTAATGCCAATAGTAGTGATGCGCTGCCATGCGTAGTTGTGATAGTAATTTGCGATGAGCGGCAAGGCAGTGCGCAGATTGCTTACCTCAATAGCAAGTGCCTTGCTATTACGCAAAGCCCAGTCGAGTGTTTTCTCGTCGAGAAAATCGCTCTCATACACAAAGGCAGCAGCACCCTGTTCAAGGGCGTCCTGCAGGTAACGTTTATTAAAGTGTGAGCCTTTGCACACAAAAAGCCAGTCCTGTTTGACTTCGCGCGAGTCATAGCTAATGCCGAGAATAGGTAGGTTTACGCTCGGAGGGAGTTCTTGATTTTTGCTCTCAAAATCCTGCGGAAGCCCTGCCGCAGCGACACGCACCAAAATCCCTGCATCTTCAAAGAGCGCAAGATAGTGACACAGTTCATCTGCCACGTTAGAAGTGTTGGGAATATTTTGCTGATCTATTGTCATGAGCAAAGTCTAGCACAAGCCCCTCGGCGTAGTTGCTCGGCACATACCTACGGGGGGGGGCAGTTCGGCAGGCACCTCCAAGGCTATCAAGATACGCTGCAAGCTCAGCACCTCCTAGCCTCAACATCTGCTATCATCGTATCATCATAAAAGTTACATCAGAAGTAGGGTATCTATGCAATTGAAAGAAACGCAAGACGTGCCTACGCCTCTTGAGCGTGTGCATTTTATTGGTGTGAGTGGTTCAGGCATGGCGGGGGNCGCGCTTATCGCTCACAAACGGGGGATACAAGTAAGTGGTTCGGACCTCAAAGAGAGCTCCTACGTGCAGGCATTGCTGCGCGAGGGTGTGGCGTTGAGTTTTACGCAAAACGCTGAAAACGTTACTAAGGCAAACCCTGATTTAGTGGTTGTTTCGACGGCAATTCCACAGAGCAATCCAGAATATCGAGCAGCGCAAGAGCAAAACATTCCGGTGTGGTCGCGCGCCCGCATGCTTGCCTATCTGGGTGAGGATTTGAAAACCCTGGCGGTTGCTGGCACGCATGGTAAAACAACTACCTCGTCGCTGCTGGCGACCTCGCTGGTGCGCCTTGGCGCAGATCCAAGTTTTCTTATTGGCGGCGTTGTTGAGGGTCTTGAGGCAAGCGCACAGCTGGGAACAGGCCCGTATTATGTTATTGAGGCAGATGAGTCTGACGGCTCCTTTGTTCACTTTAATCCGCACGTGGCGATTGTTACCAATGTTGAAGCCGATCACCTTGACCACTTTAAGAGCCTTGATGAGATACGAGCATCGTTTGCCGCCTTTTTGGACAAGGTTACAGACGACGGGCTTGTTATCGCCTGCGCCGATTGTCCTGTACTCATGGACTTGGTGCGTGCAAGCGGCAAGCCTTTTATAAGTTATGGTACGAGCGAGGACGCTAACGTGCGCTTTGAAGCGACCGATGTTTCAGGATTTGAAATTACCTATGCAGATGGCGCCACGCAAACCTTTGCGCTCGGCGCCACTCCGGGTCTTCACAATATGCTTAATGCTACCGCTGTTGCTGCTGCCCTCGATTGGCTTGGATTTGACCGTCAAGCTACCGCTGATGCGATAGCGGCTTTTAGTGGTGTGCATCGTCGCTTTGACCGCATTGGCGAGGCCAATGGAGTGCTGGTTGTTGATGATTATGGACATCATCCTACCGAGGTTGCAGCAACGCTTGAGGCGGCTGCCGGTCTTGGATATGAGCGGGTGCATGTGCTGTTTCAGCCGCATCGCTATACTCGCACGCAGGCATTTATGGGTGAGTTTGCCCGTGCTTTTGATGCTGCTAGCACCATTACGTTGATGGATATTTTTCCTGCCGGAGAAGCCCCGCTGCCAAACATTACCTCCGCCGCTTTAATGGAGGCTATCAAGCTGCATAATCCTGCAGCCGAGATTTGTCTTGTTGCCGAGCGTGCTAACATTGTCGAAACTTTGTGCGCACTTGCTCAGCCAGGCGATGTTGTGATTACTATGGGTGCGGGCGACGTAACGGCTCTTGCTCCGCAGGTACTTGCTGCACTGGAGAGGGCTTAGTGTTAGCGTCAAAGGAGGCGCAATGCTAGAGCCAAAAAGGTTCAATGTTAGAGAAGGCGCAATGTTAGAGAAGGCGCAATGTCAGAGGAGGATCAGCCAGCACGATGAGTGGCTTTGATGCATACTGCGAACTGCAGGGAATCCTTGAAGGTTCGGTTTTTGCCGATGAGCCCATGGCTCGGCATACGAGTTTTCGTATTGGAGGCCCAGCCGATTTGTATGTTGAGTGCGCCTCATTAAGCGACCTTACCACCACGCTTGCGACGCTTGAGAAGCATACGTTGCCGTGGGCGGTTGTTGGCAAGGGGAGCAATCTTTTGGTGAGCGACGCCGGTTTTAGAGGTGCAATTCTTACGCTTGGAGCTGGTTTTAAGGAAATCTCGCTGCCAGACATTGCCCAAAGTCAGCATTTGATTGTAGCAGGAGCGGGAGTCTTACTCTCTCATGTGGTGCGTGCTGCTTATAAGGGTGGGCTGTCAGGGCTTGAGTTTGGCATAGGTATTCCCGGCGTGTTGGGCGGGGCATTATTTATGAACGCCGGTACGGCACAAGAGTGGATTGGGCGCACTGTCGAAAGCCTTACAGTACTGCGTCCGGGTCAGGGTCTTGTTCGTTATAAAGGTTCTGAGGTTCCGTGGCGGTATCGCTCATCAGGGCTTCCAGCAGGGGATATTATTGTTGAGTGCGAATTACGCGTGCGTCCAAGTGCAAAAAAGCAAATAGAATTACACATGGAAAACTTGCTCGCACGCCGCAGGAACTCGCAGCCGCTTAACAAGCCAAGCGCAGGCAGTACGTTTAAGAATCCCGTTGATGATTCTGCTGGTAGAATGATAGAAGCACTGGGACTCAAGGGCTACACAGTGGGTGGCGCACAGGTTTCAGAAAAGCATGCTAATTTTATTGTAAATGATGATGGGGCGACGGCAGCAGATGTGATTGCTATAATCGAACATATCAGACACTGCGTGAAAGAAGAGTATGGCACAGAATTACAGCCGGAAATCCGCTTCATCGGGTTCGAAGGGTAGGGCACCCTCGAGCTCATCTCGTGCGGGCGCAGGCGGCGGTAGTGGTGCAGGCGGTCGTGGTAGCGTAGGCGGTGGCGCAGGCAGTCGTGCGGGCGCAGGCAGCACGGGCGGTGCATCTCGCACCAGCGGGGGCGGTGCATCTCGGACTGGCACAGGTCGCACTTCTCAGCAGTCCGCGCGCAGTTCCTCACCTCGAGCGGGGCAGAGTGCTCCAGGGCGTTCTGGCACACGCAGCCCTCAGCGTACTTCTCAGCGCACAGCGCAACAAAATCAACGTTCAAATAAGCAGGAGCGGCGACAATCTGGAGGCACGGTTAGGCAAGAGGCCATAACCGTTGGTGAGCAGCGCAGGCGTTCTCGTCGTGAGAATCGTAAGAAACAGGGCATTGCGTGGGGCGTGAGGTTGCTTATTGCCCTTGCCGTTGTTGTTGTTTTGGGAGTAGCAGGCATTGTGGTATACCAGTCGCCGGCGTTTTCGGTTAAAACGGTGCAGGTAAACGGTGCGAATCGCCTCACCAACGAATACCTTGAGCAGGCGGCGGCTATTCCTGCGGATTCCACCTTGTTGCGGCTCGATGAAAAAGGTATTCTTGAGCGCCTCAAAGACGACCCTTGGATTGCCAGTGCGCATCTTGAGCGACAGTTTCCCTCGACCTTGCTTCTTGTTATTGAGGAGCGCACTGCGGCAGCGGCGGTTGAGGTTTATCCTAGCATTATGGCAAATGAGCCGGGGTATTGGCTTATTTCAAGTGAGGGGCGGTGGCTTGGTGTGGTCGATAACGATGAGGCCCCCATTTTTATTGCTCTCGATGAGGTAAAAGACTATCCGCTCATTACCGACATTCATCGTTTGATAGCGCCCGTTTTTGGAGAAACGGCTACTGACGAAGGCATCGAAAACGCCCTTGCAGTTCTGGTTGGCTTTAGTCCTGAAATGCGCTCGTTGGTCGCAAGCGTTTCTGCGCCCGACCGCAACAAAACTGCGCTAACGCTCACCAATAATGTGTTGGTTATGTTTGGTGCGGCAGAGGACATTACGGCAAAGGAAACTGCCATAAAAACCCTGCTCAATGAACACCCCGACACGCTTATCTCTATCAACGTACGGGTCGCTAACCGACCAAGCTTTATCCCTTATGGGGAAGAATAAAATGTGACACAATGCTCAATAAGGAAGTACACAGAACCCTTTGGTTGGGGTGGTACTCCGGTTGTTTTTTTGTGAATTCGTCCTAGCGTTTCCGCTGGGACGAATTCTCTGTATTAGGCATTTTTGAGCACTTTGCTACCGCACAGCTCCCATTTCTTTCCTTTTGCCGACCAACAGAGAGATTTTGTAGCTTTTGGCATTTTAGGAGCGTATAGTCCACTACACTATTTTCGAGAAGGGACTATACCCATGGCTATGTCAGTTTCTGCAATTGGATTTGAGCAAGACGAAAAAGAGTGGATACACGCTTTCGCAGATATAAATGGCAAAAGTTTTTCAGCGCAGGTTCGCCAATGGACGCTTGAACGTCTTGCTGATGAGCTTGATGCCCGCGACCTCTCTGATGAGATTACTTCAACAAGCCCTAACTTCTTGTGCGGGTAGCGGCGGCGTTGCCACCGGCTTCGGCACTTTGCATTCTCAAACGTCCAATAACGAGCGCAACGGCAAATAACGCCGCCGCAAACAAAAGCATAATTCCCATGTTGGCAAAAATAGGCGCAAGCGAAGCACTTGAATAGTCGTGCAGATTACCCGCCCTCGTTATCACATCACCATAGTAAAATGATGGAACAAAATATGCGATTTTTGTAACGGTGCTCCCCAAGAGCTCAATCGCCACAAAAATCCCTCCCAAAAAAGAGAAGAGAAGTCCGACGATATTGCCTACTGCATTCAACATAAGCTCGCTTGTAGTTATCTGTCCAACTAAAAACGCAAGTGCAAGTGAAACAACAGCAAGAATCAAAAGGTTTAAGAGAAGTAGCCCAACAACAATAAGACTTGTTCCCACCAAGGAACTTCCAAAAATTATCAACCCTAAAAGACTTACCACCACAAAAGGAACAAGGGCTGCAACAAAACAAGCCAGAGCAAGCTGTAGGTTTCTTGAAAGATTGCTTACGGGCGCACCCAAATTGCGTTTGCGAATATCAACACGATTAAAAGCCGAGAGCATAACCCCAACGCACACCATGATAGAAAGAACGATGGTGTATCCCGAAAATGACATATAAGAACGCCACTTAAGGGAAGGTGACACCAATTCGCCAAACTGAACAAGTGTTATCGTGCCACTCTTTTTCATATCCTCAAAAGAAAGCACCACAATCTCAGCTGGATTTTTTGCAGTATCACTTATGACATAGAGACGCACTGTGTTGAGATACTCGTTGACAAGACCATCTACAAGAACAGCGGCGACAGAGGCATACCCTGTTGCTGTGTCAATGGTTGGAGGAGAAGTATTTTCACGTGCAGCACGCATGAAGTTCTGCTCAAAGCCCTCAGGGATAATTACAATACTGTAGACGGTATCTTGGGCAAGTGCATCTTGCATGGCTCGCCGAGAATCCTCGAGCTCTATCAACTCTGCTTGTTCGTCAAGAAAGCTTACTAAGCCGGTGGAGAGCTCGCTGTTGTCGCGGTCGATGATTCCGATATAAGGGCGCTCAACGGCAAGTTCGCCTTGTTTTGTTTCGTAGTTTCCCACACTTTGAGAAAAGCTAACACCCAAAAGGCTAACGGCTAGTACGAAAATTGCAATATAAAAAGGATGTTTAAAAAATATTTTGAGGGCTGCTCTAAAGACTTGCATAGCGTTGCCTCCTTACGAACACTACAGTGACGGCAAACAGCACAAGGGCACCCGCAAGTAAAACAAACGTTGTTTGTAAGTAGTGGACGTAACCGTCATAGTAGTACAGACTATAAAATAAATCTGTTACCTGCTTTGCAGGATTAAGCATTTGGAGAAGGGGTGCTGTACGAGTCAGATCGTCGGCAAGTTTTTGGCTTGGTGTGCCAAAAAGACCTGCGAATAGCCCAAAGAGGCAGGCCAGTCCACTCAGTATGCCCCCCTTGGCCATATCCCCAATCTTAGGAATGGAGCCAACACACGCTCCAAGTGCGGTGGTCATTAAAGAGCAAACCGCAAGTCCTCCGACACAGGCAATTTCACGTGCGAATCCAACATCAAGAACGTAGCGCATATAACAAAAAGTGACGGTTAGAAAAACAAATGCAAGAAACCAGCTTGCAAGTAAGGTTGCCACAAGGGTTGTTATTCTTTTAGTTGCACCAGCTGCTCGTCGGGCACCAAGTGGCGATAAGTTTGCTTGTGTTCTTGCCATGGCAATCACTCCAATGTTCGCCGCCATGATTGTCGCAAAGCCGAGCAACGCATAAAAGTAGCGAACAACCCCTGAAGTTTTATTTGCTGTAATTGAAACTTCATTGGTGTAGTTGATAGGTGCAGACAGGCTTTCCAAAAAAGAAGGCTTGACAAACACCGAAGGGTCTTTTTGAGCAATGGCTTCAAGGGTAGTTTGGGTGCGAACAAAATTGTCGAGATAACTTTTGAGAATTGTCTGCTCTATGCTGGCGAGATCAAGCATTTTTGACGGCGTGAGAGAAAGCTCCGGGTTTCCCTTGTCGTTGATTGCGTAGAAGCCCATAATCGTAGCATCTGCGAGGAGTTGTTGTGCCTCAGATTCATTTTTGGCGATGTGTAGTTTGAAGAGTTGACCTTCGCCTGAACTCGCAAGCGCTTCAATGCTCTGCGTAAAGACCTCGTTATTGGTATAGTTCTCGTTTTCAACCACGGCGATTGGAATAGGCTCAAAATCATAGGAGCCGTCTATATTGCTAAAAGCAATTTGAAAAAGGGTCGCCATGATGAGGGGGAAGCCAAGACCCCACAAAAGGACACTGCTTTCTTGCACAAGCGCCTTAACCGTATATTTGAAAGTGTTCCACATGGTTTTCTCGTTTCCTCGATTCTTGAAGTCCTCGTAAAAATCCTCGTTAAAATCCTAGTCGCGTAACTCGGTGCCGGTGAGTTCAAGGAATACGTCATTGAGGGTAGGAGGCTCAGAATACACCCGTCCAAATGTCAGACCCTCTTGCTGCAAAGTCTGCAAAACCGTGCTGAGGTTTTGAGCGCCGCTGGTACAGAAAACCTCCAGCGTTTTGCCATCGTAGCTTGCCTTTTGCGTACAGTTAAGAGCTTTGATGGATTCGAGCGCCTTATCGGGAAGGTCTATTACTTCAACTTGGATTTTCTCGCCGGTACCAATCATGGCTTTGAGTTCGTTGTTGGTGCCACAAGCAAGCACCTGCCCATGATCCATAATCATAATACGCGTGCAAATCTCCTCGACTTCCTCCATATAATGGCTGGTATAAACTACCGTTGAGCCATTGCGATTGAGGCTGCGTATGCCCTCTAAAATGGCATTGCGACTTTGTGGATCAACGGCAACAGTAGGCTCATCGAGAAAAATCAACTCGGGTTTATGCACAATGCCGCAGGCTATATTCAAGCGTCTGATAAGCCCGCCAGAAAGTTTGCGGGGGCGAAACTTGACGTATTCTTCAAGCCCCACAAACTCAATAGCTTCTTTGACAAGCCGTGCGCGCTTTTTATTGTCCTTTACGTAGAGCGCACAAAAATAGTCGATGTTTTCCGCCACGGTCAGCTCCTCAAAAACGGCTATATTTTGCGGAACAATGCCAATGCGTTTTTTAAGGTCGTAACGGGTGGGCTCCATGTCTTGACCAAAAAGCTTAATGGTTCCCTTGTCATAGGTGAGCAGCTGCAGCATGCAGTTGATGGCGGTAGTTTTGCCGCTACCGTTAGGGCCAAGCAGCCCAAAAATCTCTCCCTCTTTTATGTCAAGGTTAAAGTGGTCAAGCGCCAGCACTTCTTTGTAGCGCTTGACGAGATTTTCTACCTGTACCATAGTCATAGCTGCTCCTTACGTGCAAGATGTTTTTTGACAGTGGTTTTATTGTGATAATTTTGCACCAAATGATTGAGCGCTGCCAGTGCTTGCTGTCATGAGTTTTGAGGTCCAAAAGTGACAAATGTCATGGCTTTTTTTGTTATCGTGCGTGCTTGAGGCACGAGCGGTGTAAAGTGGGATACAATGAGCATATGGAGCGTTTGATTGACAAAAGCATCATTCTTTTGGTGTGTCTTGCGGCGTTGTTTTTAGTGCCGCAAACAACCGTGTTTATTGTTGCTCTGCTTTTGGCGCTCATTGTAAGCTCACTGCAAGAAATCAATTATGTGCCACCAGCGCTCAAACTAGCTGGGCTCTGCGTTTACCTTGCTCTTGTCGTGGTGTTTCCGGTCTTTGCCGTTTTTGTCCCCTTGCTTGCCTATGACTGCTTGCGTGCAAAAAATTGGGTACTCAAGTTGTGCTGGGTACTACCGCTGCTCGCAGCTCTGCGGGAGTTTGATTTTACCGTACTGCTCTTTTTGGCAGTGGCCTGTTTAATCTCTGGTGTTTTATTTTGG
>JGI24704J35079_10001303_pt1 | contig 10793 bp, 13 predicted proteins | sample TergutNt197P3_FD_35079 | JGI IMG/M metagenome (IMG submission 35079)
TTCTGGCAATACTTCCACCGGCAACGTTACCACCAGTGGCGGCGGCGTGTATGTGAACACCGGCACCTTCACCATGAATAGCGGCAGCATATCCGGCAATAGCACCAATAACAATGGCGGCGGGGTGCATATGAACACCGGTACCTTCACCATGAACAATGGCACCATTTCCGGCAATACCGCCAACAATCGCGGTGCCGGGGTGTATGGTGACAACAATGCTACCTTTACCATTACCGGCGGAGCGGTGTACGGAATGGATTCCCAGCCCCCCCTTGGGAATATGATAGCCCCCCCCGCCAACCCCTCCGGCAACGGAACGGCGCTGTATGTAGTTTCCGGCACAGTCACAATTTTTGGTTTCCCTCATCTTGCACCTCACACTGAAGACAATACCCTTTCGCCGCCCTAAGGGCAGTAAACGGAAGCGCCCGGACTGCAAGGATGCCGCTGCGATTAATTGTTAATCCAATTTTTTGTTGTACCATGTAAGTTGCGGTGCAGCCTTTTTTTCTTTGCTATGTCAAATATAGACCGAAAGATTTTTCCCTGCCATAATGGGCTTAAGGAGAAACGGTTTATGATCAGGTCCGGCGCCGCCCAGGTAATCATTGCAATTATTCCCATTGTGGGTATTTTTATGGGTTCGGTGGTGGTGTTTTTTTATCTGTTATGGCACCACCGGCGCAGGGTTCTTTTGATCAAGGCCGGGCAGTACCTAAAACCAAAATTTGATCTTCTTTCTTTCAGCCTTCTTTCGGGACTGCTCCTTTTAAGCGTGGGATTAAGCATGACAATTTTTCTAATCGTCATGGGAAAAATCAACTATGGCCTTTTGGGGGGTATTATTCCCCTGGCCGCGGGGGCAGGGCTCCTGGCGTACTACATTATAAAACGCGGCGACCGCGGTTCATGAACGGAGACGGACATGATGCCCCGGGGCTTTTGGAAGAGGAAGCATTGCTGGTGGAACAGATCCTCTCCGGAGAAAAGGACCTGTTCCGCCTTCTAATAAAACGGTACCAGCAGAAGGTGCATGCCATGGGTTTAAGTTTTTTTCATAACCAGGAAGATGCGGCGGACTTTACCCAGGATGTGTTTATCCGTTCTTACCGGAGTCTTGCTTCGTTCCGGGGACATTCGAGGTTTTCAACCTGGCTGTTCCGGATAGCATACAACCTGGCATTAAATAACATAAACCGCCGCAGGGAATACCACAGCCTGGCAGAAGAGCCGTTAATCGAAGAAGGCCCGGAGCAGCAGGCACTAAAGGCTGCCGCAGCGCAGGCGGTTCGTTCCGCGGTGGAAGAACTGCCGGAAAAATACCGGATCTGTGTGGATCTGTATTTTTTTTACGGCTTTTCGCTCAGGGAAATAGAAAAAATCACGGGCTTTCCGGAAAATACCGTAAAGTCCCATGTGTTCAGGGCAAAAAAATTGCTTAAGGAAAAATTAGGCGACGATGATAGTTAAAATAAAACTGCTAACTTGAGGAGAAAAAAATGAGATGCGGCGATGTACTTGATACAGTTTACGGAGCGGAAGATGTTTTTCCCCTGCGGAAACGGCTTGGCATGGCGTTCCACATTATCCTTTGCGGACATTGCGCTGTCCGCCTGAATGTTTACAAAGAAACCCGTTCTCTGCTGCGGACCGGGTTTTTCCCCCCTTCTCCGGATTTTAGCAATGCAATTATGAACTCCATCTGCCATGAAACCTTTGATACAAGAACCGGTGATCCGGTTTTTGAAACCAGTGGTTTTTCCACCAGGGGCTGGGTAATTGCCGGCATCGCCATGCTTCTTTCCCTGGTTACGGCATTTTTCGGCCAGGATTTTGCCATGTTTCAGGACGCATCATTTCTCCTTCCCCTGGGGATCATTACCGGCATGGCAATTACCAGTTACGGCGCCCTCTTTATCGGAAGCCATTTAAAGGAACTTTCCGAGCGATTCAAACTATAATCAGCTCATATAATCCTGGTGGTTCCCAATTTTTTCCCCGCGGGCTATGATAACCCAGTGGCTTATTTGTCAGGCTTTCATGCTATAGAAGAACAGATTAAATCAGGAATTCCCTGCGGGCCTCTGCTGATGGCAAAGCCGGGTCCCCGGGCGCGGGAACTGGCAGATCTGGCGGCGGCTCATAGAATCAGAGTGGACCGGGTGGGGACCGCCGATCTGGACAGGCTTGCTCCGGACCACCGGGGCGTCGTGCTGGAAACGGCGGACAGCGCCGGCAATGGCAATACCCTGGAAGATTTTCTTGCCGCTCTGGGAGAACGCCGGAATGTACTGGTGCTGATCCTCGATGAGATTACCGATCCCCATAACTACGGAGCCATCCTTCGGTCCTGCGATCAATTTGCCGTAGACCTGGTAGTAAGCCGCCGCCGCCGTAACGCAAAAAACGCTCCTATTATATCCCAGACTTCCGCCGGAGCCAGCGCATGGGTCCGCAGTACAGAAGAAGGCAATCTGGTCCGGGCCGTTGAGCTCCTTAAGGAAAACAATTTCTGGGTTTATGGTGCTGATATGGACGGCCAAAATGCCTGCGAGTTGGACCTGCAGGGCCGCATTGCCCTGATCATGGGAGGCGAGGCGGGACTTTCCCGGCTCCTTCGGGAACGCTGCGACGGCATCGCCGCCATACCAGGACAAGGCCGCCTTGACTCCCTTAACGTGTCGGTGGCCGCCGGAATACTGCTCTACGAAATATCCCGCCAGCGTATCCAGGGCGGGCGAAAAAAAACAGGGAAATAACGGATGATAAAGTGGCTCAAGGAAACAGACAGATATAGTGAAACGGTTTTTATGGCCATGCTCTCTTTGTTTTGTTTGTGTACTTCGGTTTTCCGCCGGTTCTATTCGGGAAATGGGGAGTTCTTTTTAATGCTTAACTGGAATCTCTTTCTGGCCTTTGTTCCCTGGGCATTGACGAGCGTCTCCTTTATTAAACCAAAAATACAACAGTCAATATGGAGCATCGCCATTCTCCTGATCTTTTGGCTTCTCTTTTTCCCCAACGCTCCCTACATTGTTACAGATCTATTTCATCTTCGGATCAGAAGAAATATGCCCATCTGGTACGATACCTTGATGATTCTTTCCTATGCCTGGACCGGTATGCTCTTTGGTTTTTTAAGTCTCTGGGACATAGAGCGGATTCTGGGGCGTAAACTGCCCCGGTCCATGGTTACCTTTTTGTCGGGATTTCTTCTTTTTGTCGGGAGTTTTGGCATCTATGTGGGCCGGTACCTGCGCTGGAACAGCTGGGATCTTTTTACCAAAACAACGGAAATCCTTACCGATATTGGGGATCGTTTTGCCAATCCCTTTGCACATCCGACCACATGGGGAGTTACCCTTTTTATGGGATTTTTTTTGAATATCGTGTACTGGTCTTTTAGGCTGGTAAAGAAACGCCTGTAAGTCCGCCTCTGTTACTTCTTTTTCCCGGCGATGTTATATTTATATCATGAAGAATTTCTTACGAAAAAAAATCAAAGTTTTAATTCTGGCAATTATTGCCCTCCTTCCATCCTGTTCAGCCCGAATTAATGCCCAGATGGTTCAGGATGGATCCGGCAGTATACAGCTGCAGGCCGGCCTGGAACCGAATATGCTTACCCTAATTCGCAGTTTTAGCCAGTTGGGCGGCGGTCAAGCCGGTCCTCTGCTGGATGCCGCCGCCCTGAACCGATCGCTGGAGGCAGCTCCGGGCATAGCTTCTTCCGCCCTAAGGAACAGCGCCCAGGAAAAAATCGCAGGAACAATAGGAATAAGCCATATGGGCGATCTGCTTAATGCGGGAGTAAACCGATTTGTTCAATATGAAGCCCCAGCCGGCGCTGTACCGGGCCGGCTGGCAATCCACCTGGACCGGAGCATTGCTCCCAGGATACTGATACAAATTTCCTCCGAAGCGGTGGATTATCTTTCCGCCCTTATGGCGCCGGCGGCCACCGGCGAGGTTCTTACCAGGGGGGAATACCTTTTGCTGATAGAATCGGTCTACGGTAAGCCTTTAGCGGCAGAGATTGCCGCATCCAGGGTTACGGCGGCGATCACCATGCCGGGAACGGTAAAATCCGTTAAGGGCGGAACGTTCTCGGGCAGAGAAGTCCGCTTTGATATTTCCCTGCTGGATCTTTTGGTGCTGGAACAGCCTTTGGATTATGAGATTATTTATTAACAAGCAGGTTTTTCCGAAACAACAGAGTTTTAAAAAGTTCAGAACCCGATTTCTTTTACTTTTTCCATGATCTGTTCGGTGGAAAAAGGTTTCCCCAGGAAACCGGCGGCGCCATTTTTCATGGCTTCTTCAGTGGAGGCGGTATCTGTGCGGGAAGTGACTATCAGTATCTTGGCATCGGGTTTGATTTTTAACATTTCAACAAGAGTAGTAATGCCGTCCATTCTGGGCATGGAAATATCCAATGTTACCAGATCCGGAAGGGTCTCTTTAAAAATACGCAAACCTTCTTCGCCATCGCCGGCGGAACCAGCGATGGTAAATTTTTTTTCTGCCAGAGAACGTTCCACTAATTTCCGCATCACCAGGGAATCATCAACAATAAGGAGTTTCAAAAACCGAATTCTCCCCTGGGGTGTCCCAAAATTTCCGCCCAAACAACGGCCTGCTGCAATGGCGTTAGTCCTGAAACACCGGTCAGCACATTCTGCTGAGTACCTTGCTCAGCGCCGGCTTCTTGCATATTCGGGCTGATTTTGATTCTGTCGGCTTCCAGTGCAGAGGGCATTACATTGGTAAAAAGATCAACAGGTTTAGGCGAAATGGGTTTCTTTTTTGCGGTTTCTATTTTCGTCCGCCCGGCAGACGGGTGGATAGGCGGCTTAGCGGCCGGCCGGGCTGCTGATTTTTGAGTTTTGGGAACCTTTGAAGGTATGTATACTTCCGTGTCTTCTGTCAAAGTTTTGCTATAGTCGGGATTATTTTGAGCCTCTTGGATTTTTTTTATTAACTCCCCCAACCCGCCGGACTTCTTTTCTTTTTTTTTGGCTTCCGCATTTTTTGCACTAATGACACGGAAAGCGATAAACAATGCAAGGGGAATGAAAAACTGCAGGTTCTCAAAAATCTTTTCCATATTTACTGTTTTGTAGTTCCTATCGAAGACCGCATGTCCGTATCAGCTTGAATGTTCTTGAGCCGGTAATAATCCATTACCCCCAAGTGGCCGTTCTTGAACGCTTCGGCAATGGCTAAAGGAATTTGAGCTTCTGCAAGGACCACCTTGGCGCGGTTTTCCTGAACCAGGGCTACCATTTCCTGCTCCTGAGCTTGGGCGGCGGCCCGGCGTTTTTCCGCTTCCGCCTGGAAACGGCGCTTATCAGCTTCCGCTTGATCAGCCTGGAGTTTGGCTCCAACATTTTCGCCGACATCAACATCAGCAATGTCGATGGAAAGGATTTCAAAGGCAGTTCCCGCGTCCAGTCCTTTTTCCAGTACCGTTTTGGAAATGAAGTCGGGGTTTTCCTGAACCGTTTTCCAGGATTCAGAAGAACCGATGGTGGTAACAATGCCTTCACCGACTCGGGCAATGATCGTTTCTTCGGTAGCACCGCCGACAAGCCGTTCAATATTGGAACGCACGGTAACCCTGGCCTTGACACAAAGCTGAATGCCGTCTTTGGCCACAGCGTCGATGGTAGTTTTTCCCTTGGATGTATCGGGACAGTCGATTACTTTGGGGTTTACGCTGGTTTTTACTGCTTCGTACACATCCCTGCCGGCAAGGTCTATGGCAGCGGCCCGCTGAAAGGGCAGGGGGATATTGGCCTTGTTAGCCGCTACCATGGCCTGGCTTACTTTTCTAATATTTCCCCGGGCCAGGAAGTGGGTTTCCAGCATATCGGAGGAAATGTCGATCCCCGCCTTGGTAAGCATAATACGCGCATCGACGATAACGCCGGGATCTACTTTTCGCAGCCACATTCCTATTAACCGGCCCAGCCCCACATGGGCACCGGATAACAGCGCCCGGAACCAGAGGCCGAAGAACCGGAAAAAAAGCATCAAAAAACCAATGGCAAAGATACCAATTAATAATGCACCAATCATAAAGCCAATTGTTAAACCGCCCATTTATACACTCCTTACAATAATAGTATTTCCCTGAACCCTAGCTACTTTTATCTCAGCTCCTACATTAATAAAAGAACCGCCGGTTTCTACCTGAAAAGTGTCACCATCTATCTCAGCTTTGCCAATGGGGCGCAGTACCGTAACTGCTTTGCCTGTTTTCCCGATGAGTTTTGAATAATCAAATTCAACAGTGCCATCTTTATGCCATCCGCCGCCTTCGCTCGCTGTTTGATCGATTTGTGTTTTTAGCGTCAGCCGGTTAAACATCTTTAGTTTGGGTCCCATGAGGGCCAAAATTGCAATTCCCGTAATTGCCGCCAGAAGGCCCCCGCATACTACTATAGCATTGCGGCCCATCAAAGTCCATTCCCAATCAAATTGAGGAATAACAAAGTCCTGCATCGAAAATATCAACGAAAGGCCGATAAGGATTATGCCGGAAATGCCGACGGCTCCGAAACCGGGGATTAGGAAAACCTCCACCGCCAAAAGACCCAGTCCCAGAATAAAAAGGATGATCTCCAGGGAACCTACCCGGCCCAGCATAAAACTGGATCCGAAAACCAGTACAAAACTGATTATTCCTATGGTTCCCGGTATGCCAAACCCCGGGTTTTGCAGTTCCATAAAAAGTAAAATAAGTCCGATTAGGATCAGTACACCCTGGACGGGGCCGGACACCATAAAGGAAATTACCGAATCCCATGTGCTGGGGAAGCTTTCTTCCAGCATTACCGCTTCCAAATGATCAAGCAGTTCCACCCGGTCGTCGGCCAGACCCCGGGTCAGTCCGAAGTGGTATGCTTCCCCCGCAGTAAGGGAAAGTAATTTTCCCTTGGGAGAAATTATCCCCACCCGGCGTAGTGTCCTTGGCGCATCTTTCTGGCCCGGTCTTAACGATTCCATCCGTTCCAAGTCCTGGAGGGTTAGAACTTTTATCTCTCCATCAGCTTCGACTTCCCATAGTTCAACGTCATAATCTACCATAGCTAGGGCGATTCCTTTTGGATGACCGTTTTTTTCCGCCAGGGCGGCAATCTGGGAACGAACTGCAGCGACAGTTTTTTCGCCGGTCCCCTCGGTCTTGCCGTCACTCCCAATGGTAACAGGCGCCGCCGCCCCCATGGATGTCCCATTGGCCATATAGATTTGGGAACAGGACAGGGCGATCAGCGCCCCTGCGGACCAGCTTACCCCCATAGAAGATTCGCTGTTCCGGACCCAGGCTATGGTTTTTGCTTTTTTTATGGACATGATGAATGAAGTAATCTGCAGCGCCGAATCAACCCGGCCCCCGAAGGTATCTACCTCAAAAATCAGATATTGCGCTCCCTCATCCAGTGCCCGGCGGGCTTCGCGGCGGACAAAGGTAACCATGGCCGGTTCAATGTCCCCCTCTATGGGAATGATCCAGGCCGTTGCCGCACGTTCTGTACCGAAAGGCATTTCCTCTGCAAAAACCGCCGATACAAGCGCCAATAACAAAACCGGAATAAAAATGAAAAAAGCACGAGGATTTTTCATAATATCAGTGTACAGAGAAGGAGAGGAAGAAACAAGAGTTCGTGTACAAATATCTATCCGCATGATTCCGGAAAGAGTAAGATATTTGGAACATCAAGGAGCGATTCTTATATGAACAAACGGGCCCTTGGGGCGGATGTACTCCTTTTAATTACTGCGGCGCTCTGGGGCTTTGGTTTTGTGGCGCAATCAAGCGGCATGGATTATGTGGGGCCCTTTACCTACAACGCACTGCGTTTTCCCCTGGGCAGCCTTTCCCTTCTTCCCCTTATTATTTTTTTAAAAGCAAAGAACCGCCTTTTTTCTTCTCCGGATGCCGGGCATTTTGAACAGATTAAAAAAACCTTACTTGCAGGAACTGTACTTTTTATTGCCGTGATGTTCCAGCAGATTGGTATAATTTTTACAACGGTAGGAAACGCGGGGTTTATCACCGGTTTTTATGTGGTCCTTACTCCTGTATTTGGAATTTTTATCGGCAAAAAAACAAGACTGCCGACCTGGGCTGGTATGGCCTTTGCGTTTGCCGGACTTTATTTTATTTTTGCAGCGGGAAACCTGTCATCCATAAACCCCGGTGATTTGATTATTTTGATAAGCGCCGCTTTTTGGGCTGTTCACATTCTGGTGATCGATCATCTGGTGCAAAAGATCGATCCACTTGTTCTTTCTGCCGGACAATTTGCCTGGTGCGGTGTCTTTTCGGTTGCTGCGGCGTTTGTCCTGGAACCTTTTGCAGGGAACTGGGCGGTACGCATTACAGGGGATTTTTCAATGCAGCGATGGACTCCTTTTCCTGAACTGCTTACTCTTGCTGGGAAAGGCGAGTTTTTTTCACAGCCCGTATCCGGCGCCGTACTCCCAATCCTTTATGGCGGCCTTGCTTCTGTGGGCATTGCCTATACATTGCAGGTCGTTGCACAAAAAAATGCGCCCCCTGCCCATGCTACAATCATCCTGTGTCTGGAAGGGTGTTTTGCCGCAGTTGGCGGCATGCTGCTGCGGAGTGAAAAGCCCGGCCTCTTTACCCTGCTTGGCTTTGGCTTTATGCTCTTTGCCATGTTCATAACCCAGTGGGATGTAATTGGCCGGAAAAAAATTGAGTGAGACAAAGATAACTTCATCCCGGTACCGCAGATCGGCGCAGGGAATACGGTGAAAGGGCGGGATATTAAACTTCCCGAAGGCAATAAAAAAAAGCTGCCCGCACCCAGCTATTGGCTGGGCAGGACAGCCTTTTTCGCAGCAAATACCGCTTATAGCATTTCTATTGCGGTAGCGACACCCATGCCGCCGCCTACGCAGAGGGTAGCAAGCCCCTTCTTGGCGCCCCGGCGTTTTAGTTCATAGAGCAAGGTTACCAAAATTCTGTTACCCGATGCTCCCACAGGATGCCCAAGAGCGATAGCGCCGCCATTAACATTGACCTTGGCAGGATCCCACTTGAGCTCCTTGCCCACCGAAAGGGCCTGGGATGCGAAAGCCTCGTTGGCTTCGATAAGATCAAAATCGTTGATGGTAAGCGATGCCTTTTTAAGCAGCTTCTGAACCGCCGCTACCGGGCCAATGCCCATGATGGTCGGGTCAACACCTGCCCAGGAACCGGCGATGATACGTGCCAGAGGTTTTACCCCCAGTTCTTTTGCCTTGTCGGCGCTCATCACGACAACGGCGGAGGCGCCGTCGTTGATTCCCGAAGCATTGGCCGCTGTTACGGTTCCGCCGTCCGGCTTGAATGCCGGTTTAAGTCCGGCAAGACTTTCGGCGGTAACGCCCGGCTTGGGATATTCATCCACATCAAAGGGAACAACATCCTTTTTTACCTTAACCGGAACAGCCACGATCTCATCCTTAAACTTGCCTTCTGCAAGGGCCTTTTCGCATTTTTGCTGGCTCGAAGCGGCAAATTCATCCTGTTCCTGCCGGGTTATATTGTACTTCGCGGCGAGGTTTTCCGCGGTGATGCCCATGTGGTAATTGTTGAACGCGTCGATAAGGGCGTCGTTTATCATGGAGTCAATTATCTTGCCGTCTCCCATTCGCAGCCCTGCTCTGGCCGCGGGCACTATATAGGGAACCTGGGTCATATTTTCCGTGCCGCCCGCGACGATTATGTCCGCCTCGCCCGCCCCGATAATGCTGGCGGCAAGGTTGACGCACTTAAGGCCGGANCCGCAGACATCGTTAATNGTCATGGCCGGGGATTCGATAGGCAGCCCCGCCTTAATCATCGCCTGGCGGGCGACNTTCTGACCCAGCCCTGCCTGGAGCACGCAGCCCATGAATACTTCTTCAANCTGTTCCGGCTTGATGCCCGCTCTGGCGATGGCTTCTTTGATGACAATCGCCCCCAGTTCAGCCGCAGAAACATTTGAAAGAGTTCCCTGGAATTTACCAATCGCCGTACGGCACGCGCCGGCTATTACAACTTCTCTTGCCATTTTTATTACTCCTTTCTTGATGCAGATACAAAACTAACCGAGTTTTGTTTGTCGCTCCTACTGCATTGGTTTCAGGTCGGGGCTGAAAATGACCTTTGCCTCGGTCGCTTCCTGCACCTGTTCCTTGGTGAAATCGGGATGCAATTCGGTCAGCACCAGTCCTTCTTCCCGCACTTCCAGTACGCCCATTTCGGTGATGATCATATTAACAACACCAAGGGCGGTATAGGGAAGGGTGCATTTTTTCAATATCTTCGGCTCGCCCTTCTGGGTATGAGTCATGGCCACGATAACTTTCTTCGCGCCTACTACCAGGTCCATGGCTCCGCCCATGCCAGGAACCATCTTTCCGGGTACTATCCAGTTCGCCAGGTTGCCCTTTTCGTCAACTTCCAGCGCACCCAGAATGGTAGCGTCCACATGGCCGCCGCGGATAATTCCGAAAGAATAGGAGCTGTCAAAGAACATTGCCCCGGTCTTTATGGTAACCGGCTGGCCGCCGGCGTTTACAATGTCAACATTAGCATTTTCTTTCGAAGGCGCAGGGCCCATGCCCATAATGCCGTTTTCCGACTGGATTATCAGTTCAATACCGGGGGGCAGAAAATTTACCACCATAGTGGGAAGTCCTATCCCCAGATTTACCACATCGCCATCCTTGAGTTCTTTCGCAACACGGGCCGCGATAATATCTTTTACATCTGCCATGGTTTTTCTCCT
>JGI24704J35079_10001304_pt1 | contig 10791 bp, 19 predicted proteins | sample TergutNt197P3_FD_35079 | JGI IMG/M metagenome (IMG submission 35079)
TAGAGGACGGGGCACGACGCTTCTCTGGTTCGCGTTGGCGCGGAAAAGGGCGAAATCGTCCTTATATTGGATGACGGCGTTGAAATCAAACGGACTGTCACGCCGGAAAAATCAAACACGACGGTCAAGCATCCGACCTTTGGCAAGATCAGCAAGCCGGGCGAATACCTGAAAAACCTTGCGGACGCGCTTTCGGTTAATCCGGTTGAATTTCTGACCGCGAAGCCAAAAGATCGTGTCGACACGCTTCTTTCCGCGATTCCGATGCGGATCGAAGCATCTCAGATCAGTTTCGTTCCTGCCGATGCGCTCAAATCCGTCCAGGTCAATCTCGACAATCACGCAATGATTGTTCTTGAGGCGCTGCGCCGCGTCATGTACGACGCCCGGACGGGCGTAAACCGGTCGCTGAAAGACAAACAGGCGACGGCGCGCCAATTATCGGAAACCATTCCCGCCGCGCCGCCTGCGGGCGGTTGGAAATCTCAGCTTGACACGCCGAGTCCGAACATGAGTTAATGCGCAACGAAGCTTCCGAGGCGCTGACAGAAATGAAAACAACAGCGGAAAATGCCAATACCGAAGCTAACGCAATTTTATCGTCCATCAAAGAAGAAACCTCAGAACGCGTAAACAAGGAAATTGACCGCATTAAAGAAGCGGCGGAAAAAGAAATCGCGCAGGCTACCAAAGAATTCAACAACGCGATTGCCGCCGCTCAGGAACGTAAAGAGCAAAGGCACGCGGAACTTGAAGCGAAATATCGCCCAAAAGAAGCGGAATTAAAAGAACGCATCGGACACGCCCGCGCAATGGTTGAACAGGAAACAAAGGCCGCCGAAACGCGAAAACTGGCCGCACAGATGGAAAGCGATGCTCAGCAGCTTTTAGAGGAATCCGACAGGCTGACCAATGGGCTTGCCAGATTGGAAGAACTCAAAACATCCCTGCTTTCATCCCTGCCGATTCCCGGCTTGGAAATAAAAGACGGGGAAATTTACGTCGATGGCGTCCCGTTTGACCGGGTTAATGAATCCGTCCGCGTCCGACTGGCGATTGAAGTGGCGAAACTCCGCGTGGGCAAATTGGGGTTGATTGCGGTTGATGGTCTTGAGTGTATGGATTCAAAGACGTTTGCGGCATTTGAAAAATCGGCGGCGGACAGCGGATTACAGTTTGTCGTTTCACGTGTTTCCGACGGGCCTCTTTATGTAGAGAACCGCGAGGTAGCGTGATGACCTTGTACTACGAATTCAGCGATTATGAAGGCGACAGCCTGCATGAATGCGCCAAATGCGGGGAATTGATCTGTGAAGAGGACGGGCAGGAGTGCGAAAACTGCGGGAAATGGCTTTGCGATTCCTGCGCCGGTTGGACGCTCGTGAAGGTTAAGGGATACGACACTATCAATGGCTGGTTTGACAAGACCGCTCCCAAATGCCGGGAGTGCGTACAGGCGGAACTTGACAATTGCGAAGAAACAGCGGGAACGCTGACCTACGCGGAGGCCGTATGATGCATAAAACCGGTTATGCCGATTACTGTTTTAACCATTCGCGCATGGCGTCATTAACGCGTGTCTGCCAGCCCTTGCCGGTTGCCCGAAGAGCGGCCAACACATCCTTATCAAATCGGATGGCAACCTGTTTCTTGGTCGCTCCGGCCGGACGGCCGCGTGAACGCCGATATTCCGAAACGCCGGACTGCATTTCCTTTTTGGACAACGGACGTTCATCTTCGTCTTTGCCATCCCATGCGAAATACCCGCCGGGCGGGGGTGATTTCATAGCCTCAAGTATTTCCTCACGAGTCTTTAAAGTCGTTTTCGAGCCATTCATGGTATGTCTTAATCGCCTTTCGGCTCTTGTTTCAGGAAACACAATAAAAAGCCCCGGCTCGCTTGGTTTCGCGTATGCCGGGGCTGCCTTGCCATTTAAGGCCGAGGTCTTGCAAGCCCGTTTCCGGGAGACAGGCTCATTACACAACAAAGATAATGAGATGTCAAGTATTGTTTATTGCCGCCCCAAAGGCATAAGCCACTCCGGACATGACCGCCTCAAAGTCAGAATCGGTCATATGCCGCGTCTCATAGCGGCGATATCCAATCTTAAAGCGGTCAAGGCGTTTCCAGCTTACAGAACAAGCCAAATCGCATTTGGCAAACTGCCGCTTAAAATCTTCAGAAAAATAATTATTAGACAGTTCGACAACATAAGGCGCGGGGTGATCCGGCGGCGTAGAACTAAGCGGTACAACTATACACAATCCCTTTCTTTGTATGTAACGCGGCGTAATGACGACAACCGGTCGCTTTTTAACAATCTCCGGGGCGATATTGCCAGTAAAATCGCACATCAGAACATCGCCGCGCTTGGGATGCCAAGTGATTCCGGAGTCTTTAATTTGTGTCGGCATTTACGCAATATAGCCAAAACATGTGCGGATATCAACTTGACAAATGTTTGTGAAAACCGCTATTATGCTTCCCGTGCTGGGAATTCCAGCGCCGGGATTCGAACCCCGAATGTTACTTTGGCGGACACACCGCCAGCGAAAGCCGAGCGGTTTTTTTGTGTCCGCAGCATGGCAGCTTCTTATGAGCGGGTCATGCGGGGAGCCGAAAGGCTCGCCGGTTTCCAAAGTAGCCGGAGTTCGAACCCGTATGGTTCGCTCGCCCCCTTCGAACGGGGCGCGCGGGAAGATAAACCGCTTACTTTGGAGGCATGCCATGCCTAAACCATCCTTATTGCCCGCGTCTGCGCCGGGCGAAATCACCATCAAAAATCATCTCACGGCACAAGAGCATATCAAACCAATCATATTTTCTACTCCGATGGTTCGCGCAATCCTTGCCGGGACAAAAACGCAGACGCGGCGCGTAATTAAGCCGCAGCCGACAGGCGATACGTTTCTTGGCGTATGTCATGACGATAACAACGGCAAAGTCTGTTTTTCTAAAAACTGTAGAATAACCGATTATGTTAAGCCGCCTTATCAGCCCGGCGATGTTCTCTGGGTTCGGGAAACGTGGCAGTATGCCGGTTGCGTAGGTTGCGATAAAGGCAAGAATCCATGTAGCGATACCTGCGTATATGTTCACGGCACATCTACAACGCCTAAGCCTTTAGAGTTTATCTACAAGGCTAATCCGGTATGGGATAAACCCGACGGCGGCTGGAAACCATCAATCTACATGCCCCGCGAAGCCGCTCGGATATTCCTAAAAGTGACGGACGTACGGGTGGAAAGATTGCAAGAAATAACCTATGGGGATTGTGTAAGAGAAGGTATTACACGCGGGGCGGGTTCATTTATCCGGCAAGATATGCGAAAGATGTACGCTGAATTATGGGATTCGTTAAACGCCAAACGCGGATATCCGTGGGACAGCAACCCATACGTTTTTGTTATCTCTTTTGAAAAAACAGAGGCCGTATGACAGACCATGAAAAATACGCTATCGCCAAAATCAAAAGGCTTGCCACGTCTGTAAGCAACGAACTGGCGTCTCTGCGCGCCGACGTGCGGGAGATGATAACCGAGCACGGCAACCCGGAAATGGCAGGCATTTTCCGGCGGCTTGTCGAAATTGAAGAGGTCTTAACCGCCTTTCGGCTCTTATAGAGGAAATATAAAATGTTGACAAATGTTTGTGAAAACCGCTATCATACGCCCGTGCTGGCAAAATCCAGCGCCGGGTCTGAAACCCCGATGGAGATAGAAGCGACACAACCGCCGTCGCGCGGTTTTTTTGTGTCCGCAACATGGCAGCTTCTTATGAGCGGGTCATGCGGGGAGCCGCAAGGCTCGCCGGTTTGCTTCTGTCGCCGGAGTTTCAGCCCGTATGGTTCGCTCACCCTTCTGAAACGGGGTGCGCGGTTAACAAAACCCATAAGACAGGAGGCATGCCATGCCTAAACCATCCTCGCCGTGGGAAACCACGCCACAAGACGAAACCGTATCAATCAAAAAAGCTGAATCACGAGAGCTTTGGCTGAAAGCCAGACAGACAGGAATTGGCGGATCAGACGCCGCTGTCGTTCTGGGTATGAATCCGTGGAAATCCGCATATGCGCTTTGGGCGGAAAAAACCGGAAAAATCGAGCCGGACGACCTTTCGAAAAATGAAGCCGTCGAATGGGGAAGCATCCTCGAACCGGTGGTCGCGCTGAAATACGCCGACGTAACCGGGCGCAATGTCAGGGTTCCGTACCTTGACGAGGACGGCATAATGCGGCATCCGGATCACGCCTTCATGATCGGCACGCCTGACCGGTTTTTTTATACTCCGGACGATACACCCGGCGTACTCGAAATCAAGACCACGGGCGCACACCGGGCGGCTGATTGGGCGGAAGAGCCGCCTGTTCATTATCAAATACAAGGGCAACAATACGCCGCGATAACCGGAGTCTCCCTTATTTCCTTTGCCGTGCTCATCGGCGGTCAGAAATTCCACTGGTGCGATACGCAGAGGAATGACCGCTTCATATCGCATTTAATCGAGCAGGAAGAAATGTTTTGGGACTGCGTAAAGCGGGATACTCCGCCGGCTACGGACAACAGCAAGAGCACGGCGGAAGCATTATCCCGGCTTTATGCCGCGCCGGACGAAAGCGCGCAGCCGGTCATGCTGGATTTTGAATATGCGGAATTAGCGACGCGGCGTCGGAAGATTAAGGCGGCGGCCGCGAAGCTGGAAAAGATGGTTACGGGCATCGACAACCGGATCAAGGCCGCGCTTGGTGACGCCGTGTATGGCTATCTGGCTGACGGAAGCGGGTTTAGCTGGAAAAAACAGCATAGGGATTCATATGTAGTAGAAGCGTCCGATTACCGAGTTTTAAGAGAGATAAAACCAAAGAAAGGATAAGGAATCATGGCAGCAGAATTAGCGGTAGTACAAAATCAGGCAATGGAAGCGGGGTTTACTTCCGATATTGGCTTTAATCTTCTTTGGCGAGGAGCCAAAGCTTTCGCCGAATCAACTTTGGTGCCGGCGCAGTATCAGAAGCAGCCGGCGAATTGCATGATCGCGATAAACATGGCGCAACGGATGCAAGCTGATCCGTTGATGGTCATGCAGAATCTTTACATCGTACACAATCGCCCCGCATGGAGCGCGCAGTTTTTAATCGCATGTTTCAACAAATGCGGGCGGTTTTCTTCTCTTCGCTACCAATTCTTTGGAAAACCTGGAACGGACGAATGGGGCTGCAAAGCGACAGCCACAGAACTCGCAACTGGCGAGGTTCTGACCGGCCCCGAAATCACACTCTCACTGGCAAAAAAAGATGGATGGTACGCAAAGAACGGAAGCAAATGGCAGACTATTCCACAACTCATGCTTCAGTACCGGGCGGCGGCGTGGTTTATACGGACGATTGCGCCGGAAATAGCGATGGGATTTCACACGGCTGATGAGTTGCGCGACGGTCTGGGCGAATATGACGCAGAAGCCGAAATCGTCGAGCCAACGGAGACGCCAAAAGAAGCCGTGTCCACGCTTGACAAGATCGTTGACGAGGCAGAAGCGGCAAAAGAACCGGCTTCGGAACTGTTTCCAGAGAATCCCCAGATGTCTTAACCGCCTTTCGGCTCTTATCTTACAGCAAGCTGCATTATAGAGGATTTATAAAATGAACGAAATAATCAATTCAAATGACAAGCGGGTAACTTTGAAGGAAATCGCCGACGTTACGGGCGCGGCGTATTCGACTGTTGCAGCATATGCCCAACGTGCCGGATGGACGGAGAACGGCAAACAAACGCTGCTGGATGAAAAGCAGGCGGCAATCATCATTGAGGCAATGAAAGAAGCCCAGCCAAATCAACACTCGGCAAGCTTCCAAGCTACCTTAGAAGCTGTAGAAACCTCACAATCCCGTGCTGTCCGGATTGCAGTACTGGCAAATCAACAGCTTAAATTGGCGGAGATGCTGCAAATCGAATTGCAGGCTGAACTTGAGGAACTCCGTGCGGAAAACGTCCAACAAAAGCAGATCATCGGCGAGTTAAAGCCCGCGAAGGATTATGTTGACCTGATTTTATCCAGTCCGGGAACGCTTACAACGACGCAGATTGCGGCGGATTACGGCATGAGCGCCAAAAAGTTGAATAGGATTCTGCGGGACGAAGGAATACAGCATTTGGTTAACGGCCAGTGGATTCTGTACGCGAAGCATATGAATAAAGGCTACACCAAGAGCGAAACCATCCAGATAATCCGATCCAGCGGGTTTCCGGACACGACGCTTCACACCAAGTGGACGCAAAAAGGCCGTTTGATGATAAATGACATTTTGAACAAGCGCGGGATATATGCCAGCGCTGACATATTGAACCAGGCGGCATAGTGGGAAGCGGCGTAATGACAAAAATTTTATTGACAAGGAAAACCGTGGCGGATTACTATGTTTCCCGTGCTGGGAATTCCAGCGCCGGGTTTAGAAGCCCGAATGTTACTTTGGCGGACACACCGCCAGCGAAAGCCGAGCGGTTTTTTTGTGTCCGCAGCATGGCAGCTTCTTATGAGCGGGTCATGCGGGGAGCCGCAAGGCTCACCGGTTTCCAAAGTAGCCGGGCTTCTAACCCGTATGGTTCGCTCACCCTTTTAGAAGAGGGCGCGCGGGAAGATAAACCGCTTACTTTGGAGGCATGCCATGCCTAAACCATCCGCAGTGTGGACACCCACGCCACAAGACGAACCCAGAGCCTGCCTCGAAATTGACATGCCGAAAAGCTGCGACGTTTGTACGTACAGCGAAACAGCCTGTATCAGAGATATTGATGGGTTTTTATGTCGCCTGGTATATCCATACCTTTTGATTGATAGAGGCATAGCCGAAATAGGACGCCATCCCGACTGCCCCTTAAAGCCCGTCCCGGAAGATTCATCCTGTGTAAATAATGCACAAGTTGCCGAACGAACTATTTCCAAAAAGGAAATAATTCCGGAGATAACGCTCCGCGATTATTTCGCGGCGGCGGCGCTTACGGGGATATCAAAAGAAATTATGAATCCGAAACTCCACACCACCACTATTTTTGCAAAACAGGCATACGATCTTGCCGATGCTATGTTGTCGGAGAGGGATAAGAAAAGTGAATAAAGAACAACTTAACGCAATCCGGGCGCGGTGCGAGGCGGCAACGCCGGGGCCGTGGGGGCTTGTGAGGGGAACTGACAATCTCATTATAGCTAATGCCGATACTGAATATGTCCCTGCCGACGTCATATGTAGCATATTTAGGGGTTTGACCCCGTGTAGTATCCATCCTTTTACGGATAAATTATCCGTAAACGCCGAATTCATAGCCAACGCCCGACAGGATATCCCCGCGCTGCTGGATTATATCGCGGAGTTGGAAGCCAAATTAGAAGACCCGCTAACTTATCAAGGTGCGATAAATTCACGGGAAATTCCGTGGGAAAGCATGGGGCGGTAATTATGCGATATTCACACGAAATAATCAATTCAATGGAACTGGAAGAAGAAGAAAAGGCTGAACTCCGGGGAATAATTGATGAACTGAACATATTAAAAGCCGACCGCGACAAGTGGAAAGCCCGCGCGGAAGCGCTGGAACGGGCAGTTGCTCACGCAAATGGGCGTTGCGGATCATGTATCCATAGAGGGCTGTCAGAAGATTGCCATAGTTGCTCAGAGCATGACTTTAGGGACTGGCAATTCGACGAAAAACGGTTTACATCCGACGCGCAAACGTCAACTGAAACAGGTGGATAGTTTAGATGATTAACCTTATAAGCCATATGACGGATAAAGAGCGGCAAGACGCTATCGAATTACTTGAAAGTCCTGACGTTGATATTGATGTAATGCTGGAATTATCTCCAGAATGCAGCATAAGCGAAGTGGCTCATTGGTCTACTCAAAAAAAGATTGCCTGTCATAGACTAAAAGTCCCGGAACCGGCATTCACAAAAGATGAATTTATTGAAATCTGTGCGAAGGAAACTGAAGAAGAAAAACGAAGCGTATTTACAAAGATTTTAACGGGAAAGATAAAGAACATGAATGTCACGATTAACGCGGAAGATATACCAAAGGCAAACCGGATATTAGATCAGATTAACGCGACCGATAAATTAATCAAGCTTTTAGAAGACCTTGACCGGCTTAAAGCGGAAAAAAAGGCGACGTTAAAGGGGTATCGTGATGCGATAGAAAGTATCGAAAGCGCGATATCGCAGGAAGTTTTGGATATCAAATCCGGGCAAAAGAATCTGTTCGATAAGTCCGAGAGTGTTCAATGAAACCGTTCCGGATGAAAGAGCATACGCCGACAGAGCATCAGGAACAGGCGGGCTTGTTTGCGTGGGCGCGGCTTCGCCGGGCGGCACTTCCTGAACTTGACATGTTGGCGGCGGTTCCGAACGGCGGGGCGCGGAACAGGGTTACCGGCGCTATGCTCAAAGCGGAGGGAGTTTCATCCGGGTTTCCGGATATGTTTCTGTTTTGCCCGCGCGGCGGCTTTCATGGCCTTGCAATCGAACTTAAGAGAGTCAACGGCGGCACTGTATCACCGCAACAAACGGACTGGCTTGCGCGGCTTGCGGCGCAGGGTTACAAAGCGACGGTAGCCTTCGGGGCGGCGGAGGCGATTGAAATTATCGAGGCGTATCTGGCGGCCGATCATGAATAAAACAAAAATCGAGTGGTGCGATTATACCTGGAATCCGATAACCGGCTGTCTTCACAAATGCGAATATTGCTATGCGCGAAGTATTGCGACCGTGCGATTCGGCGGCGCAAGCGAAACGGCGCATACTCCTTGCGGAAATGAGTGCCAATGGGTTACAGAGGGTACAGGTATAGTCCACGACCTCATTGAGCCTATATATGATGTTGATCGAGGGAAAAACGCTCCTTACCCATTCGAGTTTGACCCCACGCTCCACCGCTATCGCCTTGATGAACCGCAGAGCGTAAAGAAACCTCAAAACGTTTTCGTCTGCTCTATGGCGGATATGTTCGGGAATTGGGTTCCGGAGGAATGGATTCAGGCGGTATTCGACGCTTGCACCGCCGCGCCGCAGCACAGATATTTGTTCCTCACAAAGAATCCTGATCGGTACATAGAACTCTACAAGAAAAACATTCTTCCAGATAATACGCAAAACTGGTTTGGAACTACGGTGACAAAATACAACCAACATTTTTGGTATAGCAAAACACACAACCCATTTATTAGCATAGAACCGATACTGGAAGAATTTGGGAATTATGGAACTTTATTGGATACGAAATGGGTTATCGTTGGAGCGGAAACCGGCAACCGCAAAGGAAAGGTAATACCCCAAAGAGAGTGGATAGAAAACATAGTTATCCGATGCCGGGACAACAACATTCCGATTTTCCTTAAAAACAGCCTTGCCCAAATATGGATCGAGCCGCTGATCCAAGAATACCCGTGGGGGCGCGATGCCGGCGAGAGAAAGGCAAGCATGACGGCAAGACCGCATATTGTAGGCGCAAAATTGAGGATGGAGACGGTGAAATGAGCAAATACTGGATTACGCCGCCGGACTTATACGAACGCCTGGACGCGGAGTTTCATTTCGACTTCGACCCGTGCCCGTATCCGCGCGGCCGCAATACCCTGATTGAATCGTGGGGAAAGGCCAACTATGTCAATCCGCCGTTTTGCCGGAAGGATGCGCCGGACGGCGGTCCGTCCGCTTTCGCACACAAGGCAATTGCAGAACGGGATAAGGGCAATACCAGTGTGATTATTCTACCAGTGCCAAATTCAATAGGGATATTGCTTGAAGCGGGCGCGGAAGTCCGTAACGCCGGCGTTGTTCGGTGGCTTGAAGCGGATACTGGCCAACCGTGCCCGCGCGGTTATAGACAGGGCATTTTTATTTTACGGGGGATGAAATGATCGGAAAACCGACAGTAATTATACAGATTCCGGACAAGCGGAAATTTTCTATAAAAGAGGCGGCAAGATACCTTGGGATACATGAGCAAACGCTCCGGGACAAATCTGACCTTGGTGAAATTCCGGCGAGGAAAGAAGGGCGTTTTCGTGTTTACCTATTGGAAGACCTTGACCGGTATATTGAGAATTTACCGTTATATGACGGCGGGGAGTTCTCCGGCTTACGGGCTGCGGAGATGTAATCGTGGGAATTATTGAATCAACAGCAAAGGGAAAGAAGCGAATAGCTGTCAGGAAGCGGTGGCCGGACGGGTCGGAGATTTACCGTATCGTTTCCAATCGTACCCAAGGTAAACAACTTCTTGGCCGTATCGAGGACGCTATCACAATGGGAACATGGCGCAAACTGCGCGAAGATTTGCGCCGCGGCGTCGAAAAAAATATAACTGTGCGGCAATTCTGGGAACGGTTCAGAGAAGAGTATTGCATTCCGAGAATGAGCAGCTGGAAGCGATATCAACAATCTTTCAAGACGATTAATGTCGTGGTCGGCGACATTTCACTCCGGGAGTTTTCGAGAAAACACCTGCATTAGTATATTCAGCAGCGTAAAGGCAAGGTATCAGACAGTACAATCAACCGCGACATTGCTGCGATAAAAAAAATGTTTTCTTACGCATTTGAGGTGGAAGCGGTTGAAATAAATCCTCTTGTACGTTTTAAGATTATTCCTGTACAGGAAAAGGCGCTGCGCGTTATTACAAGAGAGGAATTTGAGCGTCTGGTTGATGCTATGCCGACCCCTGAAATGAGCGCCTTTGTTGCGATCGTAGGCGAAACCGGACTGAGAAAATCGGAAGCGCTTAATCTAAAATGGAACGA
>JGI24704J35079_10001308_pt1 | contig 10781 bp, 10 predicted proteins | sample TergutNt197P3_FD_35079 | JGI IMG/M metagenome (IMG submission 35079)
GCGGTTTTCAGTGAAGCGTCGATTTGCCTGCCGTTGCAGTCGGCGATGAAGCCGCCGATGAGGTCTTTATCCAGTTCTACATGAAACTCGACGTTTCCCGCGTTTCCCGCCGGGATCAGCCCGTCGCTGACGAAGCGGTCTTCCAATCGCTCGATGAGCCGGTGATCCAGGTCGAATGGTATACGGAGGCGCACTGTAGCCCTGCCGAAATGCCGGTCGCTCAGATGATGATACCATCCGGCGGCGGCAGGGAAATGCTTCAGATGATGGCGTCCGAGTAATAGCAGCAGGAACTCGATAGTCAAAGGATGGAAGTCCGCAGCCAGCGCTTCCCGCAGAAAGGAGGCCTTGTCCCGTACGCTGATCCGCGGATCGTTGAGATACCAGCGGCATACGGCGTATAACATCTCCACATCATGCAGCTCTTCCGAAATGCCGCCTACCTGATCGAGGGCCTCCGCCGCTTTAAACAAGGCTTCGGCATATGTCTCATACGCCCTCATTGCGCCGACACATCCTTTTCGGCAAGGAAGGCTTCCACCAGCTTGTCGTTACGCTCCGTATCCATGCCGGAACGCACCAGAAAACCGGCCGCTTCTATAGCGACCGAGGCGATACTCTTTCTCGCCTCTACCATAACGCGATCCTGCTCCTGCTGCGCTTTCACGTTGGCCGCGGACAGGATAAGGCCCGCTTTCTTCTCCGCGTCGGCTACGATCCGGTCATACTCCCGGCCCGCCCTGCTGCGCGCTTCCTTCATCAGTTCCAGGGTGCGCGCCTCCATATCGGCGTCCATCTGCGCGCGGAGCTGCTCCATCTCCGCCCGCAGCGTGGCGGCTTCTTCGGCGTCCTCTTCCGTCTTGACGGCCTTTGCCTGACGGTCCTCGAGAATTTTACCGACCGGTTTCCACAGGAACTTCTTCAAGAGAAAGGTCAGGATCAGGAGATTCAGGGCGACAAAAAACCATTCCGGGATATAAAACTGCATTAAATTCATATTGTTTAAATCTTAGAGAAAAGCAGGATGGCGATGAGCAGACCGTAGATGGCGCAAGCCTCGCAAAGTACCATGCCGAGGAAAGCCAGACTGCGGATAGCGCCCTCCTTTTCCGGCTGCCGGGCGATGGATTCGACGCCTTTGCCGGCGCTTATGCCAATGCCGATTGACGCCCCGATACTGCTGAGTACGGCGATACTCGCCCCGATTGCCGCGAATTGATTCATAATGTAACCTCCATATCTATTGTTGGATAATATTGGGATTATTCCACCGCTTCACCGATATAAATCGAAGTCAGATAAACGAAGATGAACGCCTGCAGCCCCCCGTCAAAGAGATCGAAATACGCGGAAAAGGGCGCGCCGGCCAGGGGGAAGAAAGCCAGTAAAAGCTCCATGATAATGAAAGCCGCCACGACGTTGCCAAATAGCCGCAGACACAGCGAAAGCGGCTTGGTCACGTATTCCAACAACTTGAACGGCAGCAGGACCGGCATCGGATCCGTCAGGCTTTTTGCCCAGCCGCCGAAGCCTTTGTAGCGGAAACCCGAGTATAAGACGACCAGCAGGCTGACGATAGCCAGCGCGCCGGTTACGTTGATGTCCTTTGTAGGCGGATAAATATGAAGCCCCGGTATGAAAATTGAACACGGAGATGATGTTCGCCATGCCGAGGTACAGCAGCAGCGTTCCCAGGTAAGGGACGTAGTTTTTCCCATGATGCCCGATGGAGCCCGAGCAGAGATTATTGACTGTCTCCACCAGCATTTCCGCGATCACTTGCAGTTTGCCGGGGCGCGAATCCGAGAGCTTCCTGGTAAAAACCAAAGCCAGGATGATAAGCAGAGCCATGACGATCCAACTGACGAATATAGTATTTCCGATCTCCAGCTCCGCGCCGAAAAAATTAATGCGGAAAATGATGATCCGGTTCATTTTTTCAAATACTTCATCCAGCAATCCTTCGACGCCTCCTGTTAAAAAACACGGGAATATATCGCCATTATACTGCCGATTCGATGAATAATTCAACCGATTTCAAAGGAAAGCCTATATTATTTTTTTATAAATATGATGAATATCATCCATCATGGAATGTTGAACACAGATACTCCCTGAGTAAAATTAATACTTCGTCGAAATCCACCGGCTTGGCGATGTGCGCGTTCATTCCCGCGTCTAATGCCTTTTCGATATCCTCGCGGAAAACGTTGGCAGTCATGGCGATGATGGGAACGGTCTTCGCCCGGGGCGCGTCCAGCTCGCGTATGCGCCGCGTGGCTTGATAGCCGTCCATCTCAGGCATTTGCACGTCCATAAATATCACGTCGTATCGGTCCGGTTCCTCCGTGAACATATTCAACGCGATTTGGCCGTTTTCGGCGCAGTCGATCTCAATGTTTGTCGGTTCCAGTACCGCGAGCACGATCTCCCGGTTGATCGCCACATCGTCCACGAGCAGCAGGCGCCGGCCCGTGAAATCATCCATTTCTTCCGCTTCGCCGGTTTCAGCCGGATCGGCGGCAAGACCGGCTATGGACTCGGATAACGCGGCGAAGACGTTGGAAGGAAATACCGGCTTCGAGAGGAACCTGTCCGCGCCCGCCGCTTTCGCCTCCTGCTCGATTAGGTCTAACTCGATGGTGGAGACCATGACGGCGACCAGTTTCGCGCCTTTTTCCTTTAACCCGCGCGTCAGTTCTGTGCAGTTGATATCCGGCAGATGATAATCCGCGAAGCAGAGATCGTAGGCGCCGTTGTTCTCAATAAGCGCAAAAGCCGCGGCGCCGTCGTCCGCCGTATCGCAGGATACGCCGAAATGGAACAATATAGCGGTCATATAGTCCGTAATCAGGGGGTCGGCGTCCGCGACCATAACGCGCAGAGCGCGCAAATCCGCGGCTTCACGCGCGGGAGCGGTTTCCCGGGGCGGGCTGGGTTGAAAAGGCGCGACGAAGCCGAAAATGGAGCCGAAGCCGAGTTCGGACTCCACTGTGACTTCGCCGCCCATCATTTCTATGATGCGTTTGGAGATAGCAAGCCCGAGGCCTGTGCCGCCGAAACGCTTGGTAATCGTGTTATCCGCCTGCTCAAAGGAATTGAACAGCCGTTCTTTCTGCTCGTCGGATATACCGATGCCGGTATCCGATACTTCCACGCGGATGAGAAGGGCGCCGTCCCTTTCGCCGTCAAGACGCGCCGTCAAAGCGATGCTGCCGTTTTCCGGCGTGAATTTGACCGCGTTCGAGAGGAAGTTAGCCACGACCTGGGCCACATGCTGGTCGTCCCCGATCAGCGAGCGGGGGATATCCGTATCCACGAATACTTTGAAAGACTGTTTTCTTTCCGCTAATTTAAACGCGATTACGTCGCATACCCTTTGCAGCATTTTCTCGAAATCAAACTCCGCGTCCGTCAACTCAAATTTCGCGGCTTCGATTTTCGAGTAATCCAGGACGTCGTTGATTACCCCAAGCAAATGCGTGGACGCTTCCTCTATCTTNGTCAGGCAGTATTCCTTGCGTTCCGGGTCGGAGGAGTTCCTGGCGATAGACGTCATGCCGATTACGGCGTTCAGCGGCGTACGCATTTCGTGGCTCATATTCGCCAGAAAGTCGCTCTTCGCCCGGCTGGCTTGTTTTGCCTGGTTAAAAGCGTCGCTTAGTATGCTGGCTCTCTTGTAGTTGGCGACGAAAGTGAGCACGCCGCCGGTCAACAAAAGAAGCAGAGTCGCCGCCATACCAATGATAAGCGAGGTTATCCGCTTGCTCAGCGCTTCGATACGTTCGCTTAGAAGCCCGATTTGTTCGCGGAGCACAGAAATCTGTTCATCCTTGATATCCACGCCCACCAGCGCGGCGACGTTTCCGTCGCGGTCGAATACCGGCGCGTAAGCCGTCATCAGCCCGTCCGCGTCGATGAACATATCCCCGCTGGCTACGGTGATTTTCCGCAGGTTCCAGGCGTCCCTGGCGTCGCTATCCATGACGAGGAGGTCGCTTGCCGGCGTATAAGCAAGGTCGACGATGGGATCGTTATCGATCAGNGGCTGGACATAATTGTCTATCCGGAAATAATAGTAGATAAATTCGAGTTCGAAGTCGCTGCCGAACTTCTCCAGCCGCTCCCGCAGCGATAGAAAATTACTGTTGAGGAACCAGTCTTCATGCTCCTGCGGGGAGCCGGGGGTGATACGAAGCCGGTCAAGATCGTCGACGCTCAGCAAATCCTGAGCCATGGCGACCGTCACATGAAGGCGCAATTCATAGTTGCGGACCAGGAAGTTTTCCGTGGTATCCATATTCTCCTTCGCGGAATTCATACTGACGACAGTATCGGATATGCTCCGGATCGTGAGCGTCGATACGATTAAGGTAGCCAGCGCGGAAAACAGGAACACCAGCATAAAGAGGTTTTCCCTGAGAAAACGTTTAAAATCAAAATTATTCGACGCGCTCAATATGAGGCCCCTTTAATCGCTGACGTAAGCTCGATGAGTTTTTCCCGCAGCGCTGAAATCTCTATATCGCCACTGTGGCAGGCTGAAGTGAAGTCGCCGGTCGGCGTCCAGAAATGACTCATCTCGGGGATTGAAGGCATGGGGATCGCGTAAGGGCCCTGGGCGATGACCGCTTTCGCCGTGGCGGAGGCGGCTACGTCCGCGTCGTCGGCGAGGGAGACGGCTACCGGGATTAAATTTCGCGTGATAAATCGGATTTTCTGGTTTTCGGGCTTGGTTAACCAGGCGGCCAGTTCCATGGCGGTCGTTTTATTTTTGGTATTCGCGTTGACGCAATACAGCTTATAACCGGCAAAGGATCTCATGGGTTTCCCGTCCACGTCGGGGAGTTTGGCGCAGCCGTAATGGCCCTTCAGTGCTTCCGTCACGGCGGCGGCGTTCCATGGCCCGCCGACAAAAGCGCCGAGCCTGTGTTCTTTGAATAAACCGATCGCCGTCTCGTCGTTGCAGTCCCCCATTTTATCCCGGTTGCCGATCAGCCAGGTCATCGCCGCGATACCGTCCGCGTTGTCGAAATCGCAATATGCGCTATCGTCGCCGAGATCGCCGAACAGTTTGCAGCCGTAGGTAAAGAACCAGTTGGCGGAAAAATACGCGTTACCGAAATCCATGGCGAAACCGTAACCGTCCCCGGGGACGCCGGTCGCCAATATGCTTTCCAGAGTCTGCGCCGCGCTGTCGGATATAATGGATTTGTCATAAAAAAGGATATGCGTCTCAAAACTGGAAGGGAATCCGTATTGTTTACCGTCGATCTGCCCCGCGCGTACAGAAGGGGCGATGTTTTGACCGACGGCTTCTAAATGCTTCGCGTCGGTGATTTCCAGAAGGCCTTTTCGGTTGACCAGGGCGCCCAGTTGGTCATGGGGGATACATATGACGTCGGCCGCCGCGGAGGGGTCGTCGGTAAAGCGCTCCCGGGTGACGTCGTCTTCGTTTACTTCGACGACGATTTCCCTGACGCCGGGTTTTGTCGCCAGGAACTCGTCGACCATAGAGACGATCATCTCTTTATCCATTTCGGCGCACCATACGGTGAGCGTCGCGCCGCCGCCTGAGCAAGAGGTTAGAAACGGTACGCACAGGAGCGCTGCGATAAGCAGTACCGGCAGTTTTTTCACGAAATCCCCTTCTTCACCAAAGTAGTAATTCTTCATCAAGTATATCACACTACCGCGCCGTTTGACAAACGAAAGGGGGAGGGTTAATGGACTATTCAACCCTATTCACCGCCTCGACGGCTTTGCGGAATACAGTCCGGTGAAAAAACCTCCCGCCTTAACGCTGTGCTTCGCGGAACAGCCCGGCAGGAGGATTGATCAGTATTATTCCGACTTACGCGGAAAGTAATCCGGATGCTTATCTCGTACAGTAACCGCCGTCGCAGATGATGGATGTGCCGGTGGTGAACCGGGCCAGGTCGCTGGCCAGGTAGACNACGCAGCCTACGGCGTCGGACAGCTGCCCCATCTTACCCATGGGCGTGGACTCCTCAAAATGCTTATACATGCCTTCGATGCGGTCGACGTCGGCCGTGCCCATATTCTCATGCATGCCGGAGAGGATGAAGCCGTAACACACGCTGTTGAAGCGGATGCCGTCTTTGGCGTAAGCCATAGCCAGCGAATCGGTGAGATGCCGTACGCCGGCTTTGGTGGAAGCGTATCCGGGGCCGGTGTTGACGATCACGCCCGACATAGACGCTGTGGTGACGANGGAACCGCCGTGGTTATGCGCCTTCATCACCCGNACTACGGCTTGGGCGACCAGCAGGGGACCGGTGAGATTCACGGCGACTACCTTATTCCAGACGTCGAGGGCGATTTCGGCGTCGTCGCCGCCGCCGCCGATACCGGCGTTGTTATGGAGGATGTCGATAGTGCCGAATACTTCCGCGGTTTTATCCACGAAAGCCTGAATGGATTGCGGATCGGTAACGTCGCCGGTCACATACGCGACCTCCGCGCCGTAACGTTCCTTTATCTGTTTGGTAAAGAGCTTCAGGTTTTCCTCCGTCCGGGGCATATCCATCAGCATGACTTTGGCGCCGAGTTCCGCCATAGCCGCGGCCGTGGATCTCCCGATACCGCCCGCCGCGCCCGTAACCAGCGCGACCTTGCCCTTCAGCGACAGCATATCATAAACGCTGTCCAGTTCCATGATGCCNTGAGCTTTACGAAGATCCGTCATTTTTTAACCCCTTTCCTTTCTTGTTTATTCGAAGAAACGCACTGTGTCGNTGATCGGGTCCCTGGCGCTGATGAAATTGTTCATCCCGTTCGCCTTATCGATATAGCCGACGGCTATCCCTATGGTGAGCTTCAGGTCGTCCGGGATTTTCATCTCGGCGCGGAGCACGTCGGGAAAGAGCATGAGGGTGATCGCCTGTATGGCGCCGAGCCCTTGTTCTACCGCCGCCAGCATCAGGCTCTGGGAATAAGCGCCGATGTCATAGAGCGACCATTCGGACAAAACCTTATCCATACAGATATAGACTACGGCGGGGGCGTTAAACATAGCCTGATTGAGGGCGCCGAACTGGTCCGCGGCGTCGCCGCAGTCCCGTACCATATCCGGACGGAGCTGCTGCTGGCGTCTTTTTGCCGCTTCCGACCACTGGGGCGGGCGGGGCGTCTCCGGCGCGGAGGTGGATTTCTGCGCGTATTTTTCCTTATACGCGCCGCGTATCCTTTCCAGGGTATCGCCGGTGGCGACAAACACTTCCCAGGGTTGGGAATTAGCCCACGAAGGCGAATGGGCCGCCGCTTCCAGTATGGCGTTGAGCTTTTCCCTTTCCACCGGTTTGGAGAGGAAAGCACGGGTAGAGTGCCGCGCGTATAACGCGTCGTTTACATTCATAGATAATCCCTCCATTTCGAATTCAAACGGTTGATATTCGTCAAACAAGACGCCGGGTGAGGCTCGTCTTATAAATTGCCGTATTTCTTTCTGGAGTATTCATACAGCTCGTCGGAAAACGCGGGGGTCAGCGCCGGCGAACCGTAAAATCCGATATAAGAAGGCTTTCCGGGCTTACAGAAGCGGTCAAAGAACTCCCTGGCCCTTTGGCGCTGCTCGTCCTCGGAGGTCGTCTCGGGATCGTAAGGCTCCGGCACGACGGCGATGATGATCTTGTCGCCGTATTTCTCATACAACATATGGGTGTCGTTCATGGTCTGGGGGTCCCAGGAGTCGAAGCCGCCGTCGATGAAGCACTCTACCCTGTTGACCAGATGGCCGCAGGAGTGCAGGGTCGCGTAACGCCCTTTCGAATGGATATGGTCGGTGAGGGCTTTCATATGCGGTACGAAAAATTCATAGGCGACTTCATTGGAGAAGAAGGGCGCCTTCTGGCTGCCCCAGTCGTCGTGGACGTTAATGCCGTCCACAGCCGGCCAATACTCGACGATTTTATCTACGACCTTCTTAGCGAATTCCGTCGAAGCCTCAAAGAAAGATTTCACCGCGTCCTTCTGCTCGTCGTCGATGAGTGCCACGGCTGCTGGGGCAAAGTCCATGAACGAGATGAGCCGTTCAAACCAGAAGCCGTTAACCAGGGATACCTGGCAGGCGCGGTGCTTCTCCACCTTCGCGTCCTCGGCGGCTGCCGCCCAGTCCCACTCGTCCAGGTTGGGAAACTTGATTTTGTCCTTCCATTCGTTGGCGCTGGCGAGGAAGGGCTCTCCGGGGCGCACGATAGANCCGCCCACCGTCTCGATGTATTCCCACTCGATACCGAAAGCGTCCGTCGTNCCGCCGGGGCCGCCCCGTCCCAGTTTATTATTATAAAGCGCCGGCATAATCATACCAGAATCCACGGGGATCGGCGTCCAGTAGGGGTGCTTGTCGTAGTACATCGCCGCGGTATTTTCCCTTGAGCTGAGGGGCGTATCCCGGACATACATGTCGGGGCCCCCGAATCGCCCCGGTATCGTCTCGACGATCCTGAATTCGGTTTTAAAAAAAGGGATACTTCTTTTCATTTGAAATAAGCACATCCTTCCTCGTTTTAACCGCGGCGCCCGTTTGCGCGCGGCGTTATATTGATTGAATTATATCGCCTTTCCGGCGCCCCCGTCAAACAAAAGTCCATATTCTTTTTCGCTGTATTCAAGGTATTGAACAGATGTGTTATGATAGGGATATGAAAAATACAAAATCGTCGACCATATGGTCTAAGGACTTCACGCTGCTCTTCCTGATTAACAATATACTGTTTTTTGGATTCCAGCTGATTATGCCGGTTTTCCCGAAATACGCCGCTTCCCTGGGCGCGGGGGACAGTGTACTTGGGCTGATTTCGTCAGTATTCCCCGTGGCGGCTTTTCTTGTGCGGCCTTTCGCGGGGCGCGCCGCCGACAGGATGAACCGGAACCTGATACAGCGGGTCTCCCTGTTAGGCATGTCGCTGATTATGTTCGCTTATCTGCCGGTGAGGGACGTCGCCCTGCTTACCGTCGTCCGCATTGTGCACGGCGTCTTCTTTGGGATCAACCAGACGACGACGTCGACGATGGTAGCCCTGGTACTGCCGGAGGACAGGATGTCGTCCGGCATCGGGATGTTCAGTATCGGCGGAGTCGTCAGCATGGCGATCGCGCCTCCCGTCGCCCTGTGGATCGTGGGCGCCTTTGGGTACGTTACGTTGTATATATCGGCCGGCGCTATTTCCGTCGCCGCTCTCGCGTTCGCGTTTTTCGTGTCGCAGCAGTCCGTATCGGCGTTAGCCGGGCAGAAGGAAACCAGGGGCAACCTGTTTACAAGCCTGATCGCGACGGAGGCTGCGATCCCGGCTACGGTCAGCCTGCTCAATTCCTTTTTCTTCGGGACGATTCAGACATTCGTCGTGCTGCACGGCGAGCAAAGGGGCGTCGCGAACGTCGGTATATTCTTCACGGCTTACGCCGCCATGCTCCTGGTCGTCCGCGTCGGGTTGGGGCGGTTTTCCGACCGGATAAAACCGACGTATATCCTATATACTTGCAGCACGCTGTTCAGTGTGTCCATCCTACTGATGTGGGGGATGAACTCCGTCTGGATGCTGGTAGCCTCGGCGGTCGTATATGGCCTCGCGAACGGCTTCTCCCAGCCTCTGCTTCAGACGATGTCACTCCGCAGCGTCAGCGTGGAGCGCAGGGGCGTAGCCAGCAGTACGCATTTCATGGGCGTCGACCTGGGGATAGGCGTCGGACCGATATTCGCGGGTATGGTAGCGGCCTGGTTCGGATACGCGGGGGCGTTCCTGTCCATGCTTATCCCCGTTGGNCTCGCGGCGTCGGTCCTCTTTATCGGGACGAGGCGCCGCGCGACGGCTCAAAGCCAGACGCTACACTAGGATGATTTACAATCCGCGGGCGGCGCTGTATGATATATTGTAACGCAGGATTGAAAAAGACAAGTGAGGAGGAGTGGATGATATGAAAGGACAGATATGGGAAACAAGGCCTCTTGAGTTTTGGAACAAAGCGAAAGAGCTGCGGGCAGGCTGGCAGAAATCCATCGAAAGCGTAGAAAAAGTCGTAGGGCAAGGCAACGTCTATGATATGAACGTAGACTGGCAGGCGGCTTTCCCGGCGATTACCATCATCGAGGATAACCCGGTGGGCGCCATGATGCAGAACAAAAACGAACCATACGCGCGCAAGGCCCGGCTGGCAAGCGAGATCCGGGGCTGGGGCAGGGAAATCTGCGGGTACCAGGGCAACTGCTGGGGCGGGCAATTCCTCGGCTATATCGAAGACGGTACGGCCTGGCCCCGCCGCAAGTTCGTCGTGCCCATGCCCTGCGTGTGCGACCAGCACGCCAAACGGGGGCAGCAGGCGAGGGACTTCGAAAATATGCCCCAATGGATGTCCGACCAGACCACCTATCTGGGTCCTTTCGACGACGCCCGGGAAGAGTCCATGCGGGAGCATAAGATTTATTGCAACCTGAGGATCATCAACGATATCGAGCGCATCTTCGGCCAGCGCTTCGACGACGAGATGCTCGCCAAGCTCATGGCGGACAATCAGGAAATCAAGGAATATTCGAAAGAGATATCCTTTCTGATGGCGCGGACCATCCCCACCCCCCTGTCGGTGAAGGATTTATACTCTGTCTACACCATCGGCGGCCTGACTAAGATAGACCCGGACGAGACGGTGAAGTTCTGGAGAATGGTCAGGGACGAGGTGAAGTGGCGGGCGGACAACCATATCGCGGCTGTAGGCAACGAGCGCTTCCGCTGGATAGAAGCCCACCCGCCCTCCTGGCACTACAT
>JGI24704J35079_10001322_pt1 | contig 10733 bp, 9 predicted proteins | sample TergutNt197P3_FD_35079 | JGI IMG/M metagenome (IMG submission 35079)
GACGAGAAGGATGAGAGTCTAAAGATAAAGCTTCAAAAGGTGAATGAAGTAGACGGATGTCTTGTTCTGTATCTTACCGGGTATATCGATACCTATAATTCNAATTATTTTCAGAAACGTGTTCAGAAAGCCATAGAAGCAGGCTTTATCCGGCTGGTTTTTCAATGCGGNGGTCTTAACTATGTTTCATCCACCGGCATTGGTTCTTTTACGGCTTTTCTAAAATCTGTAAAACCCCGCGGCGGCGACCTTGTACTTTTAGAGATACAGCCGAAGGTTTATGAAGTGTTCCAGCTCCTTGGGTTTTCCCAGTTCTTTAATATTAAAGATAATCTGGATGATTCGATTAATTTCTTCAGAAGCGGTTCCGCTACCGAAACCGTATCCCTTTTTCCAAAGATTTTCTCTTGTCCCATTTGTTCCAAGAAGCTAAAAGCTTTAAAACCCGGACGGTTCCGCTGTTCTGAGTGCAAAACAATTCTGGCAATTGATAATGCAGGGCAGGTTTTTCTGGGATAAACAGCTATTTCTTGTGGATAAGTTGTTAATAATGCTGAATTAAGCAATCACACTGTATATCTTTTTATACATTTTAGCATCTATACCGGAGAGAATCGCTCTAATTCTTTGTAATACAATGAATTAANCTCATCATGATAAACATTGTTTTGATCATAACATAGAAAATCGCTTTTTATTGCCTGGTTTGCATTTTTATTTTGTGGATAACTTGTGGATATTCTGTTTATTTCAATATCTGCTAACTTTAGAAAAACTCACCTTACTTGCGAATAAGGGGAGGGCATGATAGGCTGATATAGTGAAGAATGTAGCCAAATTGGTTCTTTTTCTTAGTATTTCCTTCATTGTTGTCCTCCTTTTTTCCGGTTTGATAACGCTATTGCAGGGCTGGACTGACGAGGCATTGCTTTTTCCGCCGGCAACAGGGGTTTCCGGCGGTTTTTCCGGAAAAACCGTGACATATCTTGAATCTTCCATTCCGGTGGCCTTTTTACCTGGTTATACTTTTTGGGCTTACCTATGCCGCAAGGCATCGGATCGTCTATCCGGCGGCATTTGCAGTAACTTTGGTTTTTATACTCATTCTCAGCGGAGCCGCCTATTTTGGCCTGGAAAGTCTGGGTAAACTGGGGATTAATGTAACAATTAAAAAACCGCTTGCCGAGGCAGCCAAACCGGGTTTTGTTCTGAATCAGGGGACGCTTAGCGGATACCAAACAGTATTTCTGGAAGATCCCCAAAAGCCTGACGGTACAGCGGTGATTATTACCGAAGGACAAAAATTCAACTATCAAAGTCAGGGTATTCCTGTTTCCCGGACCCGGCTGCCGATTTTTGCAGAAAAACGCGGTATTTTTACCGGTATTAGCCGGGATATTGAGCATAGCTCCGGGGTTTTTTCCGCCTGGTTTAATAACGGCCTATGGTCCTATGGGATATATGCAGGGTCTTTGGCTGCATTGCTTCTTTCCCTGGGATGTCTTGTAAATATCAGTTTTTGGCCGCTGGCGAATTTGTTTTTTGGNGCTCTTGCTTTCAGGGGCGTTTTGGCTCTGGAAAATTTTCTTAACCAGGGCAATATCCGTGATATGCTTTCTTCTTTTGCCGGAAGAATAGTCAACCCATCGCTGATAAATCCGATTATTTTTTCATCCTTGAGTATTCTGATCCTGCTTTATTCCGGGCTTGTATACCTGGCACGGGGGAGAATAGCAGATGGCTAAGCGGCTTCAGAATTCTTCTCCCCTTGTTGTTTTTCTTCTGTATGTGGCGGCAGCTTTTGCCGGGATTTGCGGCTATTGTTTTTTATCTCCCCCTCACTCNATGACAATAGAAATACTCGANTGTTTTAAATTACCCTGGCGATTTACCGGNGGTATAATAAAATTTATTGAATTNTTTCCGGCGCTGGCTTTTTCCGGCCTTGTTATTCCCTTTGGNTTAAAAGAACATTCCGAAGGCGGTTATGCAGGAAACACTTTTGTCGGGAAAAAAAGGTTTTCTCCTGATTTTCTNAAATACCTTTTCTGGCCGGTGATTACCGCTTGTCTTTCTGCTGTTTCCTACAGCCTCTTGTTTTTTATTGTTCTGCCCATAACGGAAAATGTTCACAATTCCGTGCGGGACCGGAGCGATCTCTTTGCAAAGGCAAGGTTTAATGCGGAAGAAAAAGCCAAAGCCGGAGAATGGGCGGAAGCTTCACAATTTATTGAAATTTGCGAAAGTATCTGGAGGGACAACGAAGATATTGCAAAATTTAAATTACGGCTGGTTGAATCCATTTCAAGCTACCGCCAGTCATTGGCAGTCAGCAGAGAGAATGAAGAAGACACGGCGCTGGTGTGGACAGGTATACCGGGAGATCCGGTTAATGCAGCCGATGCTCTTACGCTCTCTGAAGATGCTTTTAATGCAGAACGGTACTATGATGCCCATTGGCTTGCTACTCTGGCCGGACGGCTTGCCGGGGAAGGCGCTGTCGAAACCGGTACTGCCCGTACCCTGGCATCAAAGGCCTGGGAAAAAATTCAGGAGATGGAACCAAATACCCAGGAAAAGGAAAGATTTTCCCTGTACAGAATGAAGCGCGANGCNTATGAAGCAATGAATTACGGAAACTGGATCGGCGCCTATTATTCTTTTTTGGAACTTTCTGCTGCTACACCCAATGATCCGGATGTGATTAAGTATCTGGAAGCCTGCAAAGAAGGTGTTATACATACGGCATTTTTTATTGATGAATTGAACATGGCAGTCGGCTCTACCCTTAATGCTCCGGTTTTTTCTTTTCCCGATTTAAGCGGCGGCAGGCTGATAGTACGTTTTGATTCTCTGGCGCTTTTAAGGGATAATGCATATGCATGGAAAATAGAAGCGCTTGCAGCCGATAGGGAAGGCAGGCTTCGCTACAGGGTCAGTTCTGACTATGCAAAACTTGTTCCTGTTGCAGGCAGAAATTTGGAAGGGGAAACCGCCGATCATACCGTTTTGCTGTTCCTGGCATTGGACCGTACCGATAAAACAAAGAGTTCGGAACCAGTCTGGACTATTGACGGAGGAGAATCCGATCCGGAGGGAAACATAATCGGGGCAAATCAAATTTTACTTCCCATAAGCTTTGATAACTTTTTGCTTCTTTCCAAAGCAAAACAAGGTACGCAGANTCTGAATCTGCGGGAACTNTTTGCTGCGGAAAAAACNTTTGATGATTTTGGTTATTTAAAAGAAAACTTCAGGGCGGAAATTTTCTGCCGTTTGGGTAATGCGGTTTTTTTCCTTCCTATGGCAGTATTGGCTCTGATTCTTGGCTGGCGTTACCGGGCCATGAAAAAACCCCGGTATGTATATGTACCTATGCTGGTTCTTCTTCCTGCCGTATTTCATGGGGCTGTCATTTTTTATCGCGGTATAATCAATAATCTTTCAATTTGGTTTTCATTGAGTATGGGGTTGTCTGCTGCGCTTGTTTTTCTTTGTGTAAGCGCCGGTGTGTTTTTTCTTTTGGCTTTGGTGCTGCTTGCCGTNCAGCACGGATAACTATTTTTAAAACTCTGTTTGTTTGAATAATGGATTTTAACGGATGAAGATTAATCAGGTTCCGTTTTTTGGAACTAAACCCCGGAGAATTACCCCGCTTGTTATGGTTGTCTTTGGTATTGGAGGGTTTTTTCTGGGAATCCCGGCAATGATCATAGGAGTTGTATTGGGTTATTTTGCCGGGTGTATTCTTGCCCAGCTTTGGAATGATAAAGCAGTCTGCAGATATTTTGAAAACCCCGGCCCTTCTTCTTTTTATGAAGGAGAACCGGGACTTGCCGCTTTTTGCGCCCTGGGGGTGTATCTTTTATCCAAAGCATCCCCCAAAGTACTCACCGAAGAAGCCGCNTCTGCCAGAGTCGCAGGCGGAGCAGCAACGGTTTTTCCGCAGGGGAAAAAAATCGGNCCAATGGCGGATTCGTTCTGCCGCCTGGCCTTTGACAGGCTTTCATTTCTAAACCCGGATTTNTTGTCTGAAAGTCTGCTTGCCCGNTGTAAGGAAACCGGGAATATGGCTTTGCTGGGATCGGAACTGGCATCAATGGCAATCGGAAAAGAAGCGCAGCAGGAAGCGCTCTACATCAGGCAATTTCTGGATCCCGCTTACAAACCGGATGGTTCGTTAACGCCGGAAGATGATCCCTGGACGGTATTGGGAATTGCCAAAGGCGCTTCTTATGACGAAGTAAAAAGCACTTTCCGGAAATTGGCCCTGATGTTTCATCCGGATAATCAGACCGGCCTGGGAGAAGAAGAGCGGAAAAAACTTGGCGATACCTTTATTAAAATCCGCGATGCCTACAGAATCATTACCCGGGAGATAACAAATGGNTGAGCTTGTTCCAAAACTCCGTTAGTTTCGGAACAGCCTCGGTTAATCAAGCCGTTCTATTTTGGCGCCCAGAGACGAAAGCCTATTAACCAGATTTTCATAACCCCGTTCAATCTGGTACACATTGCGGATTACGCTTTTTCCTTCGGCGCTTAATGCGGCAATCACCATTGCCATGCCGGCCCGTACATCGGGGCTGGTAAGTTCCGAACCGGCAAGTCTTGCAGGGCCGGAGATNACNGCCCTGTGAGGATCGCACAAAACAATGCGGGCGCCCATGCCGATAAGCTTGTCAACAAAAAACATCCGGGATTCAAACATNTTTTCATGGACAAGTACGGTTCCTGTTACCTGAGTTGCAACGACAATAATGATNCTGGTAAGATCCGGCGGAAAACCCGGCCAGGGCGCATCGTCTATTTTGGGAATCATGCCTCCCAGGTCTTGGTTCACTTTCATTGCTTGTTTTTTGGAAACGCAAAGAACATTGGATTCGTGTTCCCANGTAATGCCAAGTTTGCCGAACGCCATTTTTGCAGGCCGCAGTTCGGCAGGTGTAGGGCCGGTAATTTCCAGATCAGCCCTTGTAGCTGCGGCAAGGCCGATCAAAGAACCGACTTCCATGTAATCCGCTCCGATTGTGTAATCNCAGCNCCTGAGTTTTTTTACGCCCGAAATAGTCAGAATATTGGAACCTATGCCTTGGATTTTTGCACCCATAGAAACAAGCATGCGGCACAGATCCTGTACGTGCGGTTCGCTTGCTGCATTGGTCAGAATTGTTGTCCCTTCGGCCAGGACAGCCGCCATTACGGCGTTTTCTGTGGCGGTTACAGACGCTTCGTCAAGAAAAATATCTGCCCCGGTAAGTTTTTTTGCGCTGAACGTAAACTCATCATTTAAGCTTACTTCTGCGCCAAGTTCGGTAAGGGCCAGAAAATGGGTATCAAGCCGGCGACGGCCGATTACATCACCTCCGGGAGGCGGCAGGATCGCCTTGCCGGTTCTTGCCAGGAGCGGGCCTGCAAAAAGTATCGACGCACGGATTTTTTTTGCCGCTTCTGCCGGAACACGGGGATCTTTTATGTTTCCCAGGTTCAGGCAGTATACATTTTTTTCCTTTTGTTCTGCCGATCCTCCGAAAGAACGGTATACATCCAGCATNACCTGGACATCCTCTATGTCGGGTATATTCCGTAGTATTACTTTTTCGTCTGTAAGAATAGCANCTGCAATGCAGGGAAGGGCGGCATTTTTGTTTCCGCTGGCGGTTATTTTTCCGCCAATAACACCCCCTCCGNTNATTATNTACTGACTCATCTTTGCCCCATATTACACACTGTATCGAAGTAAAGGATGGAAGTAAAGAGTTGTANACATAGTTTTTCCGGCCGGAAAATAGTAGGATACCTTGTGAGTAAACATCGGAGATTATTGCCTNCAGCCGTAAAATATTCTTTTCCGGTTTTATTGGGATATATTACCATTGGTATTGCCTTTGGCCTTTTTACCGTGGAACGCGGTTATCCCTGGTACGTGGCTCTGGCTACGGGGATTATCATGTTTGCCGGGGCAGGGCAATTTATTGCCGTAGGACTTTTTGCGGCCGGCGCTTCTCTTGCAGAAGCGGTGTTGATTGAATTTGTGGTAAACGCCCGGCACATGGCCTATGGACTTTCCATGATACGCCGTTTCCGCAATGCCGGCGTTTTCCGTCCTTACCTTATCTTTGCCCTGACAGACGAAACATTTGCCCTTCTTTCCTCCCTGCCTGAAATATCCGCTGCAGAAGATTCTTCCGAAGTGTATAATGCCGGTCTTGCAGAGAGNGGACGGTTTATGTTTCTTGTGTCTCTGCTGAATCAAATTTACTGGAATACGGGGATACTAATCGGCGCTTTTGCCGGTTCGATCATTCCCTGGAATTTTGAAGGAGTAAGTTTTGCCCTTACTGCCCTGTTTATTGTACTGATGATAGAACAGATACTACGGATAAAGCGGCCTGCTCCNTTTATCATTTCCGCTCTTGCCGCCGCTGCCGCTGTGTTCCTTTTGCCCGGTGTGCTTTCGTCCAGGTTTTCGCTGTTAAGCGCAATGATTGTAAGTCTGGGAGCCGTGCTGCTTTTTGAAACACGGCGAACTGTAAAGAGGGATATTCCATGTTAAGTACAAATACAGCCCTGTTCTATACCGTTGTTTTGGGTGCGGTTATTTTCTTATGCCGTTTTCTGCCTTTTGTTATTTTTGGAGAAAATATTAATAAAGAAAAAATCAACACGGAACAAAAACAAAACAAAATGAAAGCCTTTCTGGAATTTGTNGAGGCGACGGTTCCTGCCGTTGCCATGACGGTACTGGCTGTAAACGCACTTGCTGCCCAATCNAAGGAAGCATTAACGGTACAGCCGCCGGATTTGGCGGGAATTATTCCTTTGGGATCGGCGGCGCTGGTAACCGCTGTTCTGCATTTTTGGAAAAGAAATGCGCTTGTCAGTATTTTCGGCGGGACAGCGCTGTATATGTTTTTAATAACTATTATATGACGAGGAATGTATGATCAATATTCTTGTTGTTGATGACGACCCGCTGCTTAATAGAATTGTCTGCGCCGGTCTTTCCGAACATGATTATAAAACTACCGGCTGTTTATCGGCAAATGAAGCTTTTGATAAAATGATTGACATAAAATTCGATCTTATCGTTTCGGACATTATGATGCCGGAAATCGACGGCTTTAAGCTTGCCTCCCTGGTCAGGGAACAGGATAAAATTATACCTATTTTGTTTATGTCCGCCCGTGATGACATATCATCCAAACAAAAAGGATTCCGCATCGGNATAGACGATTATATGGTTAAGCCCGTAGACATGGAAGAGCTGGTACTCAGGGTTACGGCATTACTCCGCAGGGCCAATATAGCCAATGAAAAGAAATTAACCGCAGGCAGCCTTACCATGAATGCCGANGAAACAACNGCTTATCTGGACGGGCGGGAGATACCGCTTACTGTCAAGGAATTTCAGGTTCTGTATAAATTACTGTCGTACCCAAAGAAAACATTTACCCGCAATCAACTGATGGACGATCTCTGGGGTGTGGAAACCGGGACTACCCCCCGTTCGGTGGATGTGTATATCACCAAGCTGCGGGAAAAGTTTGCCGGATGCAGGGATTTTGAAATTGTTACCGTTCACGGCCTGGGGTACAAGGCGGTACTTAAATGAAAAAGTCCAAAGATCTCCGCATTAATGCCGGATATGTGTCTGTAAAGGATTTTTTGCTGCTGTTCTTTGCAATGGCGGCTTTTAATGGTTTTCACATGTGGATATATCAGGAATTTCTTGAAAGGGGNTTGATGGAAACCAATATCCAATTCGCCATAAATATGCTTATTGCGTATATAATGGTAACAGCGGCGCTTTTTCTGACCGGTATAGCCGTTATCCGCCATATTTTCTGGAACCGCCCGATGCGGACCATCAGTCAGGCGGCAAAACAAATCGCCTTGGGTGATTTTTCGGTCCGTATTCCCCCGTTACGCAGGGACGGGAAAAAAGATTTTATAGAGGTGATGTTTGATGATTTTAATACTATGGCGGAAGAACTTACGACCATTGAAACCCTGAAAAACGACTTTATCGCCAATGTTTCCCATGAGATAAAAACGCCCCTTTCAGTCATACAATCATACGCAACAGCTTTGCAAAAGGAAAGTTTACAGGCCGAAGAAAGAAAGGAATATTCTGAAATTATTATTGAAGCTACTCAAAGACTTACTGCAATGATAACCAATATTTTAAAGCTGAATAAGCTTGAAAATCAGGAAATCATGCCTAAAACAGAACCTTTTGATCTGAGTGAACAACTTCGCCGGTGTGCCGTAGCCTTTGAGGATCTATGGGAACAAAAAAACATAGAGTTTGAGGCGAACCTGGACGAAATAAACGTATGTTATGATAATAATATGCTGGAAATTGTATGGAATAATCTGCTTTCCAATGCCGTAAAGTTTACCGGTTCAGGAGGTAAAATAACGCTAAGCCTGAAATCTGCGGACGATTTAGCGGTAGTTTCGGTAACAGATACCGGTATTGGCATTGACAGGGATACCCAAACTCATATTTTTGATAAATTTTATCAGGGAGATACCTCCCATGCGCAGGAAGGGAACGGCCTCGGTCTTGCGTTGGTTAAAAAGACCGTGGATCTGCTGGGCGGAACCATTGCCGTCGACAGCAAAAGCGGGCATGGAACAACTTTTACGGTCTGTTTGAAGATTTAACCGGTTTTTTTTCGATTTAACAATTCCTTAACAACTCTTTAACAGCTCATAACATCACTTGCCCACATTAAAGGTATCTTTGTGAGATTCCATTTTTGGAGGGTTTTTTATGTTACGGCGAACAATGTTATTAATTCTTTCTCTTCCGTTATTTCTGGCCCTTGGCTGCGGAAAAAAAGACAATGCGGCAAGCATGGAGCAGCTTCATGCGGCAAACGGACAGCCGGTTAGTGTACGGGAAATAAAACCTGAGGATTTTTCGGTATATCTGAAATATCCTGCTCTTATACAAGCCAGTTCGGAATCAACCGCTTTTGCCGGCATGGACGATGTGGTCAGATCGATTTCGGCAAGCGTTGGTGACACAATCAGGCANGGNGATGTCATTGTGTCTTTTTCGGCGGACAACAGGGCATTNCAGCAGGCAACTCTGGCTTATTCAAATGCCCAGACCGCTTTTAACCGGGCAAGTGTTTTGTTCAGAAGCAACGATATTTCCCGGCAGGATTATGATGCCGTCAGAATGCAATATGAAATCAGCGCAACAAGCCTCAGGGCTGCCAACGATATGGTATATGTCAAAGCGCCCATATCCGGAACGATTACCCAAATTAATGTTCGTGCAACAGAGAATGTACGGGCAGGAACGCCGCTTTTTACCGTATCTAACAGCAGTGGTTTTGAAGCAAGGATGTATGTCGGCGCAGATGAAATAGGGCTTATACAGGCCGGAGCACGGGCTTTTATTGATCTTACCCGCGGAAACAAGGAAAGCCAAATCATTGAAGGCCGTATAACCCAGGTTTCGCTGATCATGGACAGCCAAAAACAAAGTTTTCCGGTAACGGTCTCTTTTGCCGGCGGAAACCACAGGCTGGTCAGCGGGATGAACGTAGACATAGCGGTCGAAACTTACCGTAACGAAAAAGCTATTGTTCTTTCGCGGAGGGAATTGGTACAGACCGAAAGAGGGCCGGTGGTGTATGTCGTCAAAAATGAGGTGCCATCGGAATCTTCCGAGCAGCCGGAACCCATGCTGCCGCGGGCACGCCAGGTTCCGGTACAGACAGGGGAAGAAAAAGGCCTCCGCATGGAAATCATCGGCGGCCTTTCCGCAGGGGATGTCATTGTAAGCGAAGGTGTAAACCGGATCAACGAAGAAACCAGGCTTAACATCGTTCCCGGCATCCTGCCCATCGGCTATTAAAAGGAGATGTTATGAAGAGGAAACCCCCGGTTCATTCGAACCCCGGTGCGGGTACGCATATTGTTGACCTTTCCATTAAAAGGCCGGTAACGATACTCATGGGCTGTCTGGCCCTGGTTGTATTCGGGCTCCTTGCCTATTTTACGCTGCCGGTAAGTTTATTGCCCGATATAGTTGTTCCCGTTGTGTCTGTACAAACAATATACGGAGGGGCAAGTCCGCAGTCCATAGAAACCCAGATTACCAAACGAATAGAAGATCAGATTTTTTCAATCGGCGAACTTGATTCCATAACCTCATATTCCATGGACAGTGTTTCCATGGTAATTATCCGGTTTAAGGACGGAAAAGATGAAAACCTTGCTGTCCAGGAAGTAAAGGACAAGGTAGATGCAATTGCGGCCGATTTTCCCTCAGGGGCCGGAAAGCCTGTTATCTCCAAAGTGGATTTAGCCAGCGCAATGCCGGTTATGGAAATTATTATCGAAGGGGACATGAGCAGTACGGAACTTTATGAATATGCCTCCACAGTGGTCAAGGATCAGCTTTCCCAGGTAACAGGGGTTGGCAACGTTGAACTTTCGATCGGCGAAGAAAGGGAAATCCGGGTTGATCTGTACAGTTCGTCTGTTTTTGAACGTTTTCTGCCGGTAGAACAAGTTGCCGGTATCATTGCGCGGGCAAATTTGGAAGTGCCAGGCGGTAACCTTGTCTTTGATAATCAGGACATTCCTGTACGCTTTAAGGGTGAATTCTCTTCTGTTGAGGAAATTGAAGATATTGACATACCCACCCGCGCCGGGATCTTTAAACTCCGTCAGCTTGCCAATGTCTATGATTCGCACAGTCTTGT
>JGI24704J35079_10001330_pt1 | contig 10695 bp, 12 predicted proteins | sample TergutNt197P3_FD_35079 | JGI IMG/M metagenome (IMG submission 35079)
CTGCTTAAGGCGGTTGAGGAAATGGAAAACGGGCTTGTGGATGCCGATTTGGGCGGAGGGGTTTTCAAAAAAAGAATAGCATTGCCCGGCCGGGGGAAAAGCAGCGGCGCCAGAACCTTGATCGCCACGAATAGGGCAGACCTTTGGATTTTCATATATGGCTTTGAAAAAAATGAGAGAGACAACATCACGCAGCCCGAACTTGTTTTCTTGCAAGGGATTGCCCACGACTTGCTTGGCTGTTCAGAGGAGGCCCTGTTGAACGCCATAGCTCAAGGAGAACTTGAGGAGATACGCCATGAACGGACGTAGCCGGATAATCGAAGAAATGCACCAAACAGCCCAGGGAATGCACAAGGTGGGCATTATAGACGTGCGGCGTATGCGTGAGTATGAGGCTCTTTTTAGTGCCAACCAGGTTCCTCAGTATACGGGGGAAAGCGTGAAGGAACTGCGCGCGCGCCTCAACATAAGCCAGACCGTACTCGCTCACGTCATAAACACGAGCGCCGCGGCAGTGCGCGCCTGGGAAGCCGGGACCAAAAAACCCGGCGGCCCCACTTGTAAGTTGCTGGATATTCTTAACCGCAAAGGACTTGAGGCGTTTTTGTAGCCCCGGCCGGAGCCACACCGAGATTTCCTTATCCGATTCCGGCCCGGGCGTCCATAGCAAGACGGTGGCTCAGGGCCATGCGTGGTATCATGCGCAATATTGCAAGCAACAACCTATTCTGTAACCCGCTCCGGGTAGCCGCCGCCGATACCCCTTAGGACTGGCAGTTCCCGCCTTTCTCGGGATGGGTGCCTGAAAGGAAAGTAGCCCTGATGAATCGTTTATCCCTTATTCTGGCCATGATTGTTCTGGTTGGTTGCGCTCAAATGCCGACATACAAAGAGACAATCGTTCACGAAGGCCCCGTTCCAGAGATGGCCCCGGACCAGAAAACGGCCGTGGTGACTTTCTACCGGCCAAGTTCATTCCTTGGCAGTGCCATACCTTTCTTCGTGCAGGAAAACGGAAAAAACATAGGGACCTTGGGAAGCGGCACGTATTTTTCCTTCCGAACTTCACCCGGAAGACACACCTATACCGCGATCGCCTCTTCGGCCGATGTGGACGAAATCACGGTAAGGGTCAGGGCCAACTCAACAAACTATATTGAGGCCACGGTTTATGTTGGCGAACTTGCCGACCGCCCACATCTTAAAGAGGTTCCAGCCGATACGGCCAACTCGTCAATACCCAAGTTGAAATACATTGAATTGAAACGCGCCGATGGCAGGAGTTTGAACGCATTGAATTGAACCCCCCGAGGGCATCTGAGCGGACAATGGGGCCGGGCGGAGGCTTTGAGCCAGGAAGCCGGTGGCCCCTTGGGAGTGACAGAGGGGAAAGTGAGATTTTGACGCAATGGCTGGTTCTAAGCACAGATTCACGCCCCGAGGCGTATGCTCCAAAAAAATTCATTTTGAATTGGAGGGCGGGGCGGTCCACCGCCTAGGCTTTCAGGGTGGTTGCCCAGGCAATCTTGAGGGGTTAAGCCGGCTGGCCGAAGGCCGCCCGGCCAGGGCGTTGATAGAGCTGTTGACTGGCCTGACCTGCGGGAACAAAGAGACCTCCTGCCCGGCTCAACTGGCCCAGGCCCTAGACAAGGCTCTGAAACGGAAGCGCGGCGCCAAGAGACGGGGGAGGTAAGGGCCTGGAGGCGGGTCGGGTACGCCGTGAGAAGGGGAGGAAATTAGGTTGCTTGTCTTCGAGGGATGTTAGAAATTATTGTGGCAAAATTTTTTGCTTATTATTTAAACATATTTAAAACGCGCTCATCCTCGCCAAACATTAGCCATAACAGCCTGGGCAGACAACTGTGCGCACAGCCCACCTCCAACTTACCGCACTGGGCGCAAGAATATTCATAACATTTTTTTCTCTTCGTAGAGCCATGAAGGAAGTCTGTCCATGTACATATCATATGGTAGAATGGAATATCTTTTGCACTATACTTCACAATTTCTCTAAACACATCTTCATCAGGAAAGGCATTTCTAGCGATGATGAGAGCAGCTTTGGCGGCGCGATATTTTTGTTTTTTCTTGAGTAGGTCATTCACGATATCTTCATCGAATTTCTCTGAAAGCTCATGATCCACAGGTATTCCAGTTGGAAAAGCAAGAGTTTTTGATGTATCAATTCGCTCGATCCTATATTTAGGATGAGGAAGCTTTGTACGGAGAGATGCTGTCTCTAAGTAATTTTCAACAAGTTCTTCCTCGTCTCCTTTGCCGCCCACAAATGCCAGCAACCATGACAAAGAAAAATCTTTTTTTAACCACACCATCCTTTTCGTTTCCTCTTCCTATACAACAGCTTCTTGGAATAGCTCTGGGATTGCTCCGAAAGATCCCATCAAATATAACCGGTCGTATAGAGCATCCATTCTTATCTTGTTCCCTTCATTAACCACATCCGATAAACGAAAGACCGATGATTCTCCATACTCGTTTTTGTCCACAAAATGGACCTCATCCCTGCGCAAACACTCTCGGTTCATCACTATGGTATTATGTGCCGTGAATATTAATTGTGCGCCGTTGCGGTTGCATTCATTATCGTTGAACATGGCTACGATTTGCTTGAAAACAAGTGGATGCAGAAGCGTATCCAGCTCGTCGCACACAAATGGGATTCCTTCTTCAAGTGCTTTTTTAATCAACGGATACAACTCCATAAGTTTTTTTGTCCCGTTAGACGCGAATTCTATAGGAAACGGTACACTGACTTCTTTGCCTTTTTCCTTTTTTTTATGCCACGTAACAAGTCGGGCACCTCTCTTCTTTGCGTCCGACTCTGCGGCCTCTTTTTTTTGATCTGGCGGATTGTCTGGCACTACCGATAAACGGCTAATTGCAGGATCAAGCTTAATCATAAAATTCATGAAAGCTGTTAATTCTGAACCTCCGTGTTCGTTCGCGTACAACTCCGTGGCGTATTTATTCAAAGCAGCATGCCGTTTTTTTTCGCCCAAATCGCGCATATCAATTACAACATTACCGCACCATTTGTAAAACGGCGTGAAATATTCGAAGCCCACTTCACCAGCGATCTTCATAATAAGGGTTTCTTCGTTGGAAGCAATCATTCCCAAAAATGCCTTCTTCGGTTCTTCTTTTTGGTAAATCGATTTTTTGATGCTTGCCCCGTCACGAACGAAGATCTCTTTGCGCGGACCCTTTACCGATAGATCGCGTATCCATAAAGATTCCTTTAACACTCTAGAATTATTAATCGTATACTCGTATTCGTACTCTAAATTGTCATAAATAACAACCAGCTTATGCATAAAAATATTGCTATTATACATGTAGGGAATATTCCGCAAGCTTAGCCCGACATAAATATTTTCTAATGCATCGCGTAGCGCCCGAAGCAGATTGGTCTTCCCCCCAGCATTAGAACCATAAATTGCGGTTACGGGATTCAAGTATATCGTATTTCCCTCGCTGCCTCTTTGGGCAACAAAATGAATATTATCTTTCAAGGCATAATTGGCTTCCATGGAAAGCACCGATTCATCCTTGAATGAACGACAGTTCCTGAAAGAAAATTCTTTCAGCATTATATCCACCCCTTTATGGTTGCTAGGCCAACCTAGAAGTACCTACCCGTCGCTTTTGGACGGCTGCCCCGCCTCGCCGACAGGGGAGTATTATTGTAATTCCTCTTTCAGTGGCAGTCAATGAGATTTGAGAATTTTTCTCAAAAAATTTATTCAATCCCGCTCAATTCACCATATATTGTATGCTATTATTTAATGGCGTATTATGTAGTGGTAGAGATGATTATTTATGACAGACTACCAACCCATAATGTTCGTCGGACTTGGGTTTCCGCCCGCCAGAGCCGTCGGGGCCCAGCCGGTCCCAATTCCCCAGGTAAGCGTGACCCAATTTTCGTGGCCCCACGGCCAGATTAGGCCCGCCTCTTTTTCAGGACCAGGACTGCCGGAGTCAGATAGAGCCGATTATTGAACCGCCGCCATAACCGGCCGCGTCTGATAGGACACAGACCACGAGGGCGCGGATAAACCAGGCAGTCAGCCGACGGCGGCGCGGAGGTCAGAAGGCAAAATTTACAGGGCCGGGGGATGTCTCGCCATCGGATGCGCCATCGGACATGGCGACGCCGCAGGGCCGGAAGCATTCCTACGGGCAGATCCATCATTTCGAGAGACCGACCACTCCCTGATAGGGGTCTCTACTGCCGCCCACCTTTAGCGCCCGCTTCTGCGTCGGCGCCGGGCTGCCGGGCAGGCGCTCAGGGCCGCCGGCGCCTGTTTCTCCCCGGGTATTTTCAACTTGCGCTTGTTTGCTCTGGGCCGTGCTGGGCACGGAATCCACGAACTCTTTAATCGTGACGGTCAGAGTCATGACCTGGCAGCCGCCATCGGAATACATGAACAGCCATTCCTCGGGTATTTCCCGGATGGTCCATTTGCCGTGGTAGGTGCCCCCCAACATGAGCATCACAGGCTCGCCCATGCGGGCCACGGCCCGGAGTTTTTCAACTTCTCCTTCGGGTGACACGCCCAAATCGCCGTGGAACATCATTTCCAGTTCGATTTCGTCCAGGTCGGCGCCCGTGAATTCCGAAACCTGTTTCTGATTTATCACTTCATGGTCGGCAAAACGCGCCGTGGTGATGCGCCGCAGGGCGGAAAACGTGCGGACCTGGTTGGCGGAGCAGACGAACACGCACGGCCCCAAGAGACCGATGAGGCTGCCTGTGCCCAACTGACTCAGGCCGAAATTGACTGCTGTTGATACTATGCTGCCGAGAGTGGCCACGGCTTCACCTCCAGGGTTTATGTTCCGTATTGAGCGTTCCACACGAAAATCACCTCATGGCAACTCGCGCTTGCTCGTAAAAATAGTCTTCTATCACATCCTTAATTTTTCCCCGCATGTCGGCAAACGCATCACTTACGGCCTGACGCGTTTTATCGGCATTTTCCGTATCACCGCTGATATTAATATCGGCCTTCTGGTTGAAATTTATCGTCATCGCCCCGCCGCGTCGGTTGTCTATGTTCGTCGTAGAGGCCACGGCCGAGCCCAGTTTTTCCAAACTGGACGGCCTGGGGTTAACTAGCTCCTCTGACCGGGGCGCGACCACTCCAAGGCGATTTGCAGTCTCTGAGAGCAGACTAAGTGCCCTTTGGGAGCGGTCCAGGGGGATGACCATTTCCGGGCCTTTTTCGCCCAGCCAAGACAGTTCCGGCTTGGTTATAAGGCCACCGGCGGCCCGCCCGCCGAAACTGTCGAAAATCGCATCAGCGGCCCCCCTACCGATATTACCGAGACCTTTGATTGGGGCCATAATACCGTCTTTGATGGCCCCACCGAGTTCAGCGGCCTTGGCCATCACTTCTGACAATGAGGGGAGAAGGTCTAAGACTGCGTTCTTGACTGCGGTAGCCGCACCTGTAATGGCCTCGATAAAACCCTTGATAAAATTACTGCCGAATTCAATCGCCCTTTGCACAATCGGCAAATTCATAACCGAGTCTATCGTCCCTGAAAATACGGATGATATACTATCGCAAATAGCATCCCATTTAGCGGAAAGGCTTTCACAGACGCTATCCCACCAGTCAAATATTGCATCACACTTGGCGCCGAACCACTCCGTCCATGCCCCCCAAAGGTCTTTGTTCATCTGAACAAACCCTTCCCAGGCATCGCCCAGAGGCGATAGGAGCTCTGTCAGATAAGCCGTGGCCTGATCCCATTTCTCACCGACCCAACCGCAGAGCGCATCCCATTTGTCAAGGATGACGTCCATTGTATCGCCCCAGAACTTGCACCAAGCATCCCAGTCGCGCCAAATCAGGTATATGGCTGCCACCAGAGCCGCTAAAACCAAAAGCATGGGATTGGCCAACATGGCCACGCCTAATGCTTTAACGGCCCCAATTATCCCCATAAAGCCAGCTTGCAATCCGGTTAGCGCCTTGCCCAACGTGCCCACGTTCATAATCGCTTTACCGAAGCCCACCGCTTGGACCGCTGTGGCGAATTTTCCAAACGCGCCAATGAGCCCGCCGATAGTGCCCAGGAGAGCCGCGAACTGCGTGGCTATCATCAACGCCCGCCAAGAGGCCCAAGCCATGATTAACTTTTGAATAACGGACTCCCACCCACCGAAACGCTGAGCTACCTCATCAACACGTATCGCCGTTACTTTTATCCAGCTGGCCGCGTCTTTTATGTATTTTCTCAAGGTCGGCAGATACGCCGCCGCCGCTTTGACGAATTCACCGAATTTCTGCGAAACCAATTCGCGGTTTGCTTCCCACCAAGCGACGAGGGCACGGTTAATTTCAGTCAGATGGGGCATGAGTTGTTTACCCAAAGTATAAACGAGCGCTTGAGCAGACGCCTTAATCTCCCCCATCGAATCCATGAAATTTACGGCGGCTTCTCCGGCTTCATCATCGAAGGTTATGCCCAGGCGCCGGGCTTCCAGCATTAATTTTTCAAGCCCGGCTGCGCCCTGATCAAAAAACGGCAGCAACTCCAGGCCGCTCTTGCCGAACATATCTTCCAACATGCGTTGCTTGACTTTCGAATCCAAGTTCTTGTTTTTGTCAAAAACTTTAAAGACATCCATCAAGACATCTTCAGTTCCCCGAAGATTGCCCTTGGCGTCCTTAATGCTGACATTCATTCGCTTGAATAAGTCGACAGGGCCTTTTCCGGTTTTAACGAGCATCAAGGTCTTATTGAATTTGGCCAGAGACGAAGTAAAAGCCTCTTGCTCGGCCCCGGACTGCTTGGCGGCCCAGGCCAACTCGGAAAAGGCTTGCGTCGACATGCCTATTTTCTGGGCGGATTTATATGCCTTGTCCCCGGCCATGCCCGTGGCCGTGGCCAGACCGTAACTGGCGGCAGTTATCCCTCCGATAGCTAACGCCGCCTGTTTGCCGGTGCGCATGATTTCGCTGGTGAGGCCACCCCAGGCTTTGGAAACGTCCGCGCCAGCTTTCCCCAAGCCGGAATAAGCCGTCTTGAGGTCGCGCATTTTGGTGGCTTCGCTGACCTTCTTGGCCTTTTCGCCTATCACATCAAGCTGTTTCCCGGCTTCGCCCGTGGCTTTGGACAAGCTGGGGTCCAGCTTGCCGCCAATGCCAAACATGAGGGATAGGGCTTTTCTTGCACCGCTTGCCATAATTTAATCCTTACTCTATTTTCCCGCATCTTTATTTCGGGAAAGCCTTACGGGGTATTAAGAAAAAAGTAATACCTCCAAGCTGAAAAAGCAATAATTTTCTCTGCTTTTTCGACCAACACGACCCGGCTCAACATCAGGCGGCCAAACCTATCACGGCGAAGCCATCCCCATCCGCGCCAAGGTATCTCGAATCCACGCGGCCCTGGCTGGCCTGGGCGAGAAGATCAGCGGCGAAGGCCGGCGGATCGACGGCCTGGCCATGGAAGTCAAGGGCGGCTTTGACAAGATCGCCGAGAACGCGCTCTTGGCCGAAAACCGCCGCCTGGCGAAAGAGAACGAGGAGCTGAAGGCTGACCGCCGGACCAAGACTCAGACCGAGGAGCTGATCCATGTGATCCGGCATCTGCTCCCGGCGTCTTCGTCCGGGTCCGGCAGCACCGGCACCGGGACCGCCAGCACCGGGACCAGCACCACCAGCACCCCGGCTGCTGCTTAAACCTTAACCACCTAACCCCTGGCGGCCGCCAGGCGCCGGCGGCTTCCATTTCGGGATATGTATGGATGTAAAAGGAATGCTCTTGTCTGCTCTTGGGACCACCGAGGATAAGCTCTCGGCCGTTCTGACCAGTCAAGAGGGGATAAAACTGCTTGATGAAATTTCGGCCCTTTTGATTTCAGAAATAAAAAAACTTTTGGATAAAGAGGCCAGTGGATAAAGGGACCTAATGATTTTTGGTTTGTCAAACGGTTTGTCAAGCCGGTTTGTCAGCAGAAAAAAGGGCTTAGAGGATTTCCTCTAAGCCCTTGTTTTAATTGGTGCGTTGCACAGGAATCGAACCTGTAACCTAATGATTAAGAGTCATTTGCTCTGCCTAGTTGAGCTAGCAACGCGTCAACAATTTTATTATTATAAAAGACCGGCTTCGGCTTGTCAATGTCGTCTGTTCCCCCGTTGCCAGTGAGCAAGTAAGGGCAAAGGCGATTGAAAAATCAATGCGTAAAACTATGTGGCATTTTTATAAATTTTTTGTATAATCTTAAGTTAGGGATAAAAAAGGGATAATCGCCTGTCTTTTTTGGGAAAATTATGAGGAAGCCGGCAAAAACCGCTAAGCCGATGAGGGTTTGAAATCGATATGAGGAATTATGAGAACGAAACAGAGCGCCGGGTGGAATTCATACGTGGCGTGTTGTCCGCCGCCCGCGCCGAGGGCGTCGTTTACGGCAACAGCGGCGGAAAAGACAGCGCGCTTGTCGGGATCCTCTGTAAAAGGGCCTGCGAGAACACTGTGGGACTGATCATGCCGTGCGGTTCAAAAAGGAATTATGAGGCGGATAAAACCGATGCCGAAGCCTTGGCGGAGCAGTATGGCCTGGCCACCCGGGTCATTGATTTGTCAGGTGTAAAAAATGCGCTTTCGCAGGTTGTCGGAGAAAAAACGCGGCTTACCGATTCCGCGCTGGCCAATATGGCTCCACGGCTCCGAATGACCGCCCTTTACGCCGTGGCCGCCAGCGAAAACAGGCTGGTGGCGGGAACCGGCAACCGGAGTGAGGGCTACATGGGTTATTTCACCAAATGGGGTGACGGGGCCTTTGATTTCAACCCGATAGCCGATCTCACCGTTACCGAGATCTACGAGTTTTTGCGATATCTCGGGGCGCCTGATTTTATCCTGGAAAAAGCGCCCTCCGGCGGACTGTTCGACGGCCAGACGGACGAAGCGGAAATGGGCGTCACCTATGCCGCCATAGACGGTTTTTTACTCACCGGCGCGGCGGGCGACCGCGACAAGTCCATCATCGAAAGATTCCACCAGGCCAGCGGACATAAGCGCAATAGACCCGCCATCTATGGAGGTTGAAGGCAAGGCGGCTGACGCATCAATATTGGTCAAGGGCGCTTTGAATATGTTTCATGGCCATGTTTATTTCCTTACAGAAAACGCTTTTTGAGGTCCATTGATCAGTGCTTCCTTAGAAACCCGCCAGCAACCGCCAAGTCAACCAGATAGAAAAAACTAAACCCACAACAGCGGCCAGGGTTTTCCATTCAAAGGCGGATTCTCCGCGTGCTTGGCCGTAGTGCAATTCGTAATAAGGCTGTCGGCTTAATTCTCCTATAAGCGGCCGCAGGGCGCGGCTCAGGCGCGCGAGCCTCAGCCAGCCCAAGCAGAACCAGAAAATCAGTGCCAGGGCTGGGTAAGGAAGAAGCGAAGGCCCCAGAACGGCCCAATCCAGACTTCCCCGAAAAACTCCCTGAAAAACTCCCCGCCAGAACCCGAGAAAAGCCAGGAAGCCCAAGCTCGTCCCCAAGACCGCCGAAATGAAAGCCAATTTCGAGCCCATAAATACGCAGAAATCCCTGAGGCCTCCCGGGTCATAAAAGAGGCCGCGCTCTTCATTTCCCGCAGCCAGGACTGCGGAACCATGCACGACAAAAGCACCTTGAAAATCAATACTAAACCTAACGTTTTTCACTTCCAGAGCCCCTAGCAGGCGTTTGGGAATAAAACGAAATAGCTGCATCTCGTCGGCTGCCGCCGCCCTCTCGGCCCCCTCGTCGGCTGTTGCCTTCGGCGGTTCGAGAGGGGAATCACCCATGGCGTCAGTCCCGCGTTTTCGGCTTCTGAGGCGGTTAAAAAGTTGTCGGACATAGGCGACGATCATTTGGCCAAAAATAATCAAAGCAAAAACAATCAAAGTAATCAACAACCGAATCCATTGGTTTGTTGTGGTTTTGGCCAAGATCATTAAAGCAATGATAGCAATATAATATAAAAAATACACACCAAGGGTTATTAGCACACCTAAGTTTTCACTCTCTCTCAATTTCTCTAAATGCTTATAGACCAAGCCTGGTCGAGATAAAGCTCCCGCCCCAAGAATTGGCCGCTGTAAAATATAAATCCCTTTCAGGCCCGCCAAATGCCCATGGAGCAAGCGTGGTCGTGGGAAAAACAGATTCCACAGTTGATAAAGCAGTAAAACCAGGGACGACAGCACAAACAAAAAACCAACACAAAAAATAACCACAGCAGCGAATGCTTCTTTTTCAGTCGGATCCACAACCACCTCTCTACAAATTGCATAGAATTGCTGATTATTATACCATCCTTGTTATCTCTCCTGGGACTTTTTCATATGCCCCAACCCTGGCTTCACCTAGCTGGAGCTAGACAGATACTCGTTCAAATAGCGGTTACCGCCCTTTGGGTCTCCGGGGCCAGGTGGGCGTAGCGCATGGTCATTTTCAAGATAAACAACATATTCAATTGATATTACTTAATTAATAAGTGAATAATTTTGGCATCGCTTGAATTTTTGGCCGCTAAATGCTATCTTTGTTTCTAAGATGAGGAGAACCGGGCCTATGGACTTCAAACCGCTTTCGCCGACCAACGATTTCGTTTTCAAAAAAGTGTTCGGTGAAAACATGACGGCCCTGGAGGATTTTCTCAAGGCTG
>JGI24704J35079_10001337_pt1 | contig 10656 bp, 8 predicted proteins | sample TergutNt197P3_FD_35079 | JGI IMG/M metagenome (IMG submission 35079)
CCGTTGTATATCGTTCGGGTTTCTCTGGCGTTTTCCACTTGTGCGTTTCCATCATAACTGGTGAAGGTGACTGTCACTGTCTTCTCCTGAGGCTCTGCCGCACAGACGTCCGAAACAAACCATAATGGAATAACAAATAATGCAAATACGAACGCAAAGGAAACGCGCATACTTCTCTTCAATACAATCATCTCCTATCTCTTTCTTAACGTATGGGCCGAAGCCCTGATCCGGACAATGCTGCCGCTTGCCTTATCCTTTTCCTTCACCTCTCAGTCTCTTCCCTTTTTCAGGGTCACATCTCAAACCTATCCTTCTGTACGACAGGTAGTCGCCTATGTGTATCATGCTACTCTCTGTAGCACCTTTTTGCAAGTGGTAAATTCTACAAGATAGCCTCCTGTCCCTCTCACTGAAAGGTATTCATTATGTCGCACTGTCTTGATAATCCCCTTCCACTTACAAGCCAAGATCCCGCCCATCCGAATGGATGGGCGGGATCTTGTCAGATCGGACTCATTTACGAGATTAATTTCTTATTCCCTTTCTCTAAAAATCCTATGAATGCGCTCCAAAAACTTGAATCCCCGCACCCGGGTCGGTTCGATAAACCCGCCTTCCCCGTACTCGTCCCAGGCATATAGCATCCCAATACCTTTTGTCTTTTCCATATTGCCGGTAATAACATCGTATCCGGCACGCAGATGCGTTTCAAATTCATCAGGTGTTGGCATGCAGGGCAAGTTGCTCCCTCCCCAGGGGGTTTCATCCCTGCCGGCGCTCATGGGTACAAAGAACGGTATTGTAGAGTCCGTCATGATTTTGTTCCATTGCCCCCTGTATCCAGGCCTCTGGGAATTTCCGTCAAGATCGGAATAACCTGTCCAGTCGGGAGCCCTGTAACTATAACCGGTAAGAGCATCAGGAGCAAGCTGCATGGCATCGTTCACCCGACTCATATCAGTACAGACGACAAAATATATACCCTCCAGCCCCTTTTCAATCGCTTTATCCCTCGCATACTGAAGCATGTCGGCAGGCGTCATGCCAATGACACCGGCCATCCATGGTTTCGGCGAGATTATAAACACGGCAGGTTTCCCGTCTATCTTATAGTACTTTGAATTGCTCAGATGGCGATCAATCCAGTACTCAACCATTTCATCCCATTCACCCGGTGTCCGCGGAGACGGAGAAGAACCTTCATTGCACCACAACAGCGTGTAGGGGATCCTGGAACTGTTCTCCGTCTGCCAGTAAGCACGAATGGCCGTCTCGGGGCTAAGCGCGGGATGATCCGGTTCCCAATTTTCCCACGGAGCATTGGCAAATTTCACATTGTCAGCGCTCCAGTACCACGCAAACGAGATGAAATCAATGCCATATTGACTCATCCATTCCAGCTGCTCATTGACCAGCTCCACATTATCCTTCAGATCATACCAACCGCGTAACGGTTCCCTTTCACCATTATAATATTCCATAATGGTGCTGTTATCTTTCGTCCAGGGATCGCGAAGACTGGGAGATGAATTCACGGACCAGCCTCCAAAATAATACATACCGAGGGCTACATCCGTCTCTTTATCAGCGGGTTCCTGATACGGCTTATAGAGCCTGAAACTCCCAATAGACAGATCAACTGCCTGACTCACAAAACCGACAAATGTGGGGACATCCGCAAGACCATCCACCGCATACGAAATGCCCTGCTGCTGGTATTGTTCCCCAGGCGAGTCTTTTGTGAAAACAGTAATCTGGCCGTCAACAACCTCCACTCTTATATAAACCGTCTCGCCCACATCCGTTCCCTTATATGACAACGGCAGCGCCGGTGCCGAGCTGGAGACAATACCATAGCCGGTTGGCTTGAACCATAATTTATGCAAAATCAGGAGTTCTGAATTGCTGAATTGGAGGGTCAGATAAGAATTCGGGAAGTATTGATTTTCCTTTGTTACGGCAAACTCCACAGCATAGTCTGTCAGAGCGTTCTGGTCATTAAGCCAGACAAAACGACCGTCTCCCATGAACAACCTGTCGTTCTCAACCCCGAATTTCGTGCTGCCCGGACTTTGAGATCCCCAGTTTTCCGAATTGAGTACATTTCCTGAAAAATCATCGCTTATAACGAGTATCCAATCCGATTGCGCCGATTTCCATCTGGCCGCATACGACTCATGATCGGCGGGATAAATAACAGTGTTTGCGTCAAACAATTCGCCGGTTACATCGTTAACCCAACCCTCGAAGTCAAAGCCCTGTTTCGAGACCGGTCCGGCCAGGGTAACCGTTGGACACGTTTTATTCTCGATGTCAAAACTGTTGAAATACTGCGGCCGACCCGTCTGGTTGATCGGTACCGGCACGCCGCCGTCAGCATTGAAACTGACAGTCAATCCGCGCACATACAAACCATAATACGTTTGAGTCGGCATGTTGGCGGTTATTATCATGGAACTGATGATGCCGGTCGCAGAAGCGTTCGGAATATCTTTTGTTGTCCATCCTCTGAACGTCCAACCGTCACAATTCGGTATCGGGAAAGGAAGGCTGCCGCTGGTATCTTTATTAAAAATTTCCCTGATAACCTCTTCGGTTACTTTCTCTGCTCCTTCATAATAAACAAGACTTGCCTTCAGCTCTTTCTTATAGATAGCGTACAACGTCACATCGCGCCCGGGCATGGTGAAGGAATCCATCTTTTCCTCAGCGTCCGGATCCCAGTGCCAGCCAACAAACGCCCAGCCTTCTCTGGTGGCCCTGGAAATCGTCAGATCGATCTCAGTGCCAATGGGCGCCGTCACCATCGGTTGTGATACGGTATTACCGCCATTTTCCCAATAGTCATACGTGACAGTGTAAGTTTTGGACTGCATGTCCAGCATTTTTTCGGCAAAACGTTTGCCCATTTCACGCTGGGATGAGGTGCTGAAATGGGTGGGATCCCCTTGCTGCGACAGCAACCCGCCGGCCGCGGGATCCTCCGGAGTCTGCCTGTATGCCAATTCCCCGGCAGCGGAAACATAGTCTGTATTCCGTTCCGGGTTGGTAAAACTCCAAAGAATGCTGTTGAAGTCATAGGTACTGTACATGTTGTTACTTGTATACGTGTACGGAATCTCTCCCGCGATGAAAGGGCATTGTTCCGCCGAAACCCCCAGTTCATCGCGCAGATTATCCACAAGACTATTCAGTCTCTCCATATAGAGCGCCAAATTGTTGCCATTCACGTTCAAAGTAAGATCCGCCTCACCCTGCAGCCAGAGAATTCCCCTCAGCGTACCGCCCTGCTCCAAGGCCTTATGAGTCATCTCACACGCGGACCTGAAGTATTCTCTGCCTGCATCGCCGCCTCTGGCCCATTGTGATATGGAAGAACCTCCCCTAGCGTCAGAAATAATGCCGATTGTTTTTCCCGGGGAATGGACCTGCATCGTATCAGCAAAATAGAAAGCCGGGTTGAGACCGTTTTCGGCTAAGGGATTCCCAACATTGTTATATCGGTTCAACCCCAGATTCGTGTTCTCGTTATCAAACTGGGCTGTTTGCCACTGTTCTCCATTAAACAGGAGAGCGTTGGGGATCGCGAACAGATCCTGGTCTTCAGGAGAAGCGCCATACCCTGCCATATTGGACTGTCCGATGCACAGATACACGTCAAAGTCTGACGGCAATTCTTCCTGTGAATAAACAGTGGGAGGACTTAAAAGAGCATCTCTTTCCCATACAGCGTACAGGTATAAAGTTTCACGCAACGGCTCAAAGTTATGACCTTCATGATAATCCGCCACTGTCGCATTCTCAGACCTGGCCCAGCCCAGGAAGGTATAGCCCTGTCGTTCCGGCTTCTGCGCAGATAATGTTGTCGGATTGTTTGTGAACTCAACTGTAAAATCGTCCGGAAAATCCTTGACAAGATCGCCCTCGTCTACGTTTGCATCATAGGAAATTCCATAATGCCACACTGCATATAAAGTCAGGTTCCCGTCCGCGTCAAACTGATTATCATCATTGAACAACGTATCCACAGGGTATTGAGGAATGGGATTACCCGAAGTACGGGCCCATCCTTTAAAGACCATATTATCGCGAGTCATTTCCGCCAGGATAATGGGTTCTCCGGCTGCTTTCTTTTGATCAGGAGGCGTCTGCATGGTACTCCCGTTCCTGTTGTAATGGATCGTATAGATAATGGGCTCCCACACCGCCTGCATCGTGGCGCTGTCGGCACCATGCAAGCCAATGATCGCCCAGCTCTCCGGCGGGTACTTCGCGCCATTGCTGTCGTTGACAACCCAACCGCCAAAATTCGCATTCGTTTTGATGACTTCTGACGGCAGCCGGAAGGTCTGACCCCCATAAGTTCTGGTCACGTCTGAACTGTTAACGAATTGCTGACATGATGCATTCTCCGGTGCCTGCACATCCTCGCTGCCGGTCTCAAAGATCAGCTTGACCTGCCGTTCATAGACACCATAGAAAATCATATCGTCAGATGTCCAAATGGTTTGAATCTGCTCCGGATTAATACCTTCGGAAGTGGCTTCCGGAGAATCAACCCATCCCCGGGGAACCCAGCCGCCAGGATAATCACTCAGCTCCGGAACAAGGATCATCATGGTCTCTCCGACAGTTATTGTCCGGGTCACTTCGCTGTTAATCACTTGTTCGATTCCATTATAACTGATAAATTTAACCGTTACTGTCTTCTCCTGAGGGTCGGCCCCATGAACATCAGCGACAGAACCATACAAGCTCAGAAACAAGACTAAGGCAAAAGAAGACAGGAAAGTTAACCAACGGGGCTTTGGTTTCATGCCGAATCATCTCCCATGGATTTTTTCGTTTTAAACTTGAAGACTTTTGTGCCACGCACGTGGGATTCATGTGTCCATGCTACCAAAGTGGCATTGATGCGTCAAGTGGTAGTTACTTCCATTGACGAAGCCTTCTTTCAGTTGTAGTATGGTTTATATTGAAGACCCGTCTAATTCAAACGAGCGTTCCGCATCCACAGGACAGGAGGCAAAAGTATGCCCGCAATCATATCGGCAAGGATACGCTTGTGGTAATTGCGTGCCAGTCGGCGCTTGGGCAGCCATAACGGAGGATGGAGGTAAATAGATATGAGTGCTCCGGACACCTTCATGGATCTCGTTAGAACAATTCTTGTCATGTCACTTTCCGGCAGTGTGCTCACGTTGACCTTTATGCTGATCAGACCTCTTATACGCCATCGCATTCCCAAAGCCGCCCAGCACGCTCTCTGGTTTGTGGTTCTCGCGGCTTTCTTGATTCCTGTATCCAAGATTGTTGTTCTTCCTGCCACAGGAACCAATATCACACTGACCCAGATTCATTCTGTCATTGGACACAAGATCCCATCCGCCGCTGAAGAAGCAAGCCACACCAGTTTGGTTCCTGTCGACGCAACAGGTGTTATCAATACCTATGATGTTTCTTCCCTTGCGGAGAAACCTGATCTGTTCACCAAAGTCAATACTGGCTTCATGGTTGTTTACCCCTTTGGGGTCATGGTTCAACTTCTATACAATCTCGTCGGGTACGCCTATTTCAGAGGCAAAATCCGGTTTCGCAAAGTTGTTAGCCTATCGAACCCCGATACTCTCGCCGGACTGTGCGCCGGCAAGCACCCACCGCGCCTGTACCTCTGTCCTCTAGCCGCAACTCCCATGCTGGTCGGACTGTTCCGGCCTAGGATCATCCTCCCCGACCGGGAATACACCAATTATCAGTTGAGAAACATCCTGCTGCACGAACTGGCGCACCAGCGCAGACGGGATGTCTTCGGCAAATGGCTGACAATGCTGGCCTGTTCCCTGCACTGGTTCAATCCCATAGTCTGGTTGGCCCGACGCGAAATCAGCCGCGCCTGCGAACTCGCTTGTGATGTCTCCGTTATTCGCCATTTTGGTGTCAGTGAAAGAAAAATTTATGGCGATACCTTGATTGCCATGGCCGACAAGGTCACGGCTTCTAAGGCAGTTCTTGCCACAACCTTGTGCGAGGAAAGAAAATCTCTGCAGGAACGGTTGTTGTCCATCATGAAATACAAAGCGCCTAAGGGTTCCGATCTTATGGCTTCCGCCATGATTCTCATGATATCGATTGGGGCGGCCTGCCTGCTGGGGGCCTCCTCCGGGCGTGCCCTAGCTGCGCCGGAAAGCGCGGCAATACCGGATAGCCGCACTGAAATCATTGATGTCTCAACCACATATACCATCAGTTACAAAATGAATTTTGGGTACCCTGCTATTGAACCACAAACGAAAACAAAGGGCGAGGCTCTTAACCTGAGCAATATTTTCCCCGAACGCGACAACATGGACTTCATGGGTTGGATCGCGGACGGCAGAAACTTCCAGCCAGGTGACGTATTTGACATTGACGCAAATATCACCTTGCACGCGGACTGGCAATCCAGAATCATCTTTGACCCGAACGGGGGCACAGGCGCTCCCGATTCTATCTACAGATCATACACCCTTGAACCAACCACACTGCCCGACATAAAACCTACACGTCCCGGCTTCACTTTCCTGGGTTGGGCCAACGACCCCGGTGCCTCGGAACCGGATTATCTGCCCGGCGGCAACTACGATAGGCTCATTGCCAGACACGTTACAATATATGCTGTTTGGGTACAATGACTATAGACAAACCTGATTGGGGGAATGCTGTCACGATCTCCGGGCAATTTCTCCAATCAACCCATCCGGCCCTTTCTCAATCAAGGCCGCAATAACCTCCGTCTCACTCAACGTATGCTCAAGATGATCCCGGGCCCCCGTGACGGAAATCAAACTGTAGCGATCGGCCGCAAGCTCGTCCACCACAAGGCCGAGAGGCGTCTTGCGGTTGACCGTCAAACAGATGCTGCGCATAAGACCCCGCCGAAGCAGCAGCTCTTTTTTACGGCAAAGGGTTTTCAGAAAGATCAGGCGGGCTTTCTTCAATTCATCGCCGCAGCCGATCCAAAGAAAAATCCCCAGCACAATCAACATAATCGGTTCCGGGAAAGCCAACGGATACACAAGCAAACTCAGGCCCAGGATCACGAAAGCCACCCCCGTCCACCGTCCCAGCCAGGCCAAAGCCCGGGTCACCCGAACGAACCCAAACACCCCGGCCAATTGCGCCCGCACAACACGCCCGCCGTCTAAAGGCAGTATAGGCAGACAGTTAAACCCGGCAAGCCAGAGGTTAACTTTGGCCCACTCCAAAGCCCAATCGCCACTCACCCAGCCCTGCCAACGCAAAACCTGCAACACCAAAAAACAGAAAAAATTAAAAGCAGGCCCCGCCAAGGCAATAACACTTTCTTCCCAGCGCTTCCCCTCGAAGTCTCCTTCCATGATGGCCGAACCCCCATACGGGTAGAGCTCCACCGACTGGGTCACAGCCCCAAAACTGCGCGCCGCCAAAACATGGGCTGTTTCATGCATAAGCACCAGTCCGAACACTGCCAAGATCTCCATGAGCCTGCCGCCAAGCAATCCCAAAGGCAGCAGCACCCAAAACGTCGGGTGAATCCGCACGGTTGTTCCCGCGATGCGCCAAGAAAAGAGTTTTGGGAATTTCATGGCTCAGGCAGCCTCCCCTTGCAGCAAATACAACAAAGGATCCACAGCTTTGCCGTTTTTGCGCAGTTCCAGATAGATCCACGGATTGCGATGGCTGGCTGAAGTCCCCACAGTGCCAAGGACGCCGCCTTTCTGTACAGGATCCCCTTTGACGACCCAGATATCTCCCAGATTGGCAACAAGGGTTTCCCAGCCATCGTCAAGCTTGACGCGAACAAAATGGCCCATCGCCTCATCCGTCCCCACTTCCATAACCACGCCGGTACCCGGGGAATAGACCGTGGTTCCGAGAGAACTGCCGATACAAACCCCTTGGTTTGTTTTGCCCTGATCGTTTTTGGCCTTGAAAGCCACTTTCACCGCTCCGGCTACAGGCGGATAAAAAACCCGTGACTGAGCATCCACAGGCAAAGCGTCGCCGCCGGTCAACCCCAACGCGTCAGAAATCATGTTGCTGATAACAGGATAAGAGTCGTTGCCCATACCCGCCTGATACGCGTTATAGACCGTTTGCGAAAGCTTATCGGCTCCATAGGAGCTAAACAAAACCAACAGGAAAAAGACCGCCGCGATCGCAACACGCCGCTGACTTCCCGTCCATTTCAGCAGATTCAGATTGGAACGACTTCCTTTACGGGAATCCCGTTTATAAGAGAATCCCGTATTGCGGCTGTTCCTGTTATAGCCGCCGAAACCGCCAAAACCGCCGAAGCCGCCACTCTTGCCGCTCCTGCGGGCCCCGCCATATCCGCCGTAATTGTCGCCGGCGGTGCGGCTGCCGCCGTTTTTAATTTCATCATGGGGGCGGGTCAGCTCTTGGGCAGCCCTTTCCCATTCCCAGTCATCCCACTTGTCCAGAGGATTCATCGCCTGTCCACCCTCTTTAACAGCCAACCCCGTAGCTGATCAGGATTTCCGCTTGACGGATGTTAAATGTATATGAGGTTGGATCTGTTTATAGACTGTCAGGAAAATTTTATTCTGTGTGTTTTCTCCTCTTCTCTAGGGATTGTATACAGGTGACAATATAAATAATCAGGGCGATGACAGGCGGAATCCAGGGAGGAGCTTTCGGAAAATCCATGATCTGATAGACGAATACTGTGGAAGAATCTCTGTCCCGGATGCGAAAAGGTGTGTCAATCAGCAGATTGACGCCGATGCCCTGGGGAAAAAGAGGGTCGGAAGACGAATCCTCTTGAGGGGACGATTGATCAGGCGATGGCACCCCAGGGAACTGTACCGGACTGCGCTCCCCCTGCCTCTGCCCCTGCCCCAATCCCTGTCCCAATCCCTGCTCCTGCCCCAATCCCTGTCCCTGTCCCATCGCCTGCCCCATCGCCTGCCCCGGGTTTCGCCAGGCTGTTTCAAAAAGGGCCGGCATCTGGCTTTCCGTAAAAAATGAGTGTTTGACGGCCATAGCGGAAAGAGCGTCAAGAAACACAACAAGAAAATACGCGTAGGGAATATTACAGTTGATGATATTAAAAATAACACCAGAAGAAGGCCCCACGTCCTGGTGGGTCAAATCAGTGACCAAACTGAGACTCAACCTCAAAGGGGAGAGCGGATACTCCAGAGGATTCTGATCAACAAGCGCTCTTCTCGGCATTGCCCATCGCTTCCCTTGCTATAGTCATTTCATCTTTGTGTTTCAGTATATGCGTATATTTCATTGTGTGTTTGATGATTCGGTGGACTAGTACTCCGCCAAGCCAAAATCACTTAATGTCTTGCGGCGTCTTTCGACACGCTGCTTCATAAGATCCTCCTAGAAGACACCCGGTATTCGTCGTCGGTTCTTCCTTGCATCGTGTCTAAATACTTGCAATCCATTTAAGTGATTTGGACTTGGCGGAGTACTAATATCTGATAAAAGTAAAACCCTCAACTTCCCGCTCCGCCTCTCGAAAAACCTCCGCCACCTTCTCCGCGCAAGGGCCGACCTTTCGCGCGCTGTTCTCATAGCCAAGCCAGAGGATCGTAGTTGGCAGTTTTATCCACCCGGTCAGGCAATCCCACAAGGCGTCAAGGTTTTTGCCATAATAACCCGGCAGCGCCAACCTTTCCATTAACAACTGATGCAATTCATCAATACTGGCAAATTCTTCGCTTCTCAGAATAACGATATTGCTCATATATCCTCCGGCTTTATCACGATAAACGTCGCGTAATGATCTGTCGTCCCATAAATCAGTCCATCGTTGGAATAGAGGATCCTGTCGCTCCCTCTGAATCCCGATGTATAATTGATATCCGCTTCATACCAGATTCTTCCTGGCGCCGCGGGCAGAGCACCTTCAGCGTTTCTGTATATGTCTCCCCCAATACTCTTTCCCGGCGCCACCTCCGCCAGATTCCCCTCGGAAGCAACCCAGCCCGCGGCTGTTGCTTGGGCTTTGGTTATATAATTGGCGGGAAGCCGTCCGTTCTGCCGTATATACTCCGCAACATCGTCGAAGCTGTTCAGAATATCAATACGCTCATTCTCCGGCGCATCAATTGTCTGATCAAACAAACCCGGGAGCCATAAGCACAAGGCGATAATACCCACAACCGCCAGCAGCGCCAGAATATATTTCTTGTTCATCGGACATGCCTCCCAAAACACTCATAGATTTTCGACGTATCCGTTACTAAGGATACAACAAATCCGAGAGCGTTATCAAGTGCCCCTGAGAAAACAGTAATTCAGCCATCTTTTTAGCTAAAACGAAAACGACAACCCCTAAAATTAAGAGTTGTCAATTGGTGTACTATGGTGGAGGTAAGCGGAATCGAACCGCTGGCCTCCAGAGTGCGATTCTGGCGCTCTCCCAGCTGAGCTATACCCCCATGTCGTGAATCTGTTTGGAACTTGTACCAGTCTATCATATGTTTGCAGTTTTGACAACCTGCTCTTTGTACCTGGGGTGCATATTTAAAAGTGCATGAAGAGATAACAAACAACAAGGTGAAAAAAGTTCGCGGGCTTTTGGAGTCTCCCGCTCACCAAACCCTACCTCGGGACTGTTACGAGCCCACATAATATCCATCTCCATTCACCATT
>JGI24704J35079_10001344_pt1 | contig 10626 bp, 8 predicted proteins | sample TergutNt197P3_FD_35079 | JGI IMG/M metagenome (IMG submission 35079)
CGTCATTGCTATTAGACAATAGGCCTTGCCTTCTCTAGTTTTGTATACTAAGAAAAGGTGGGGCTTTATCACGTTGTTCTGACCCACGTCATTGCTGGCTCAGTGCCTTTTGCTCGACCTGTCGTCGACGTTGATAAAGCCCCTGGTAAAACGCAAGGAAAAAGACCGAGCCGTGACTTAATAGGAGCTTGACTCAACGTAGAGAACTCATAATAGCATTGTCCAGGCGACCTTAGCCCTTGCCTCCCTATTAGGAAGGATTTAGATTATGGCAGAAAATGCAAGACTAGTCATCATGGGAGCAGATACCCACAAACAGTTTCATACGGTGGCTGTTATCACCGCGAGCGGAGAGCGGCTTGGAAACAAAAGCTTTGATGCNAATGCACAGGGCTACAAGCATGCCCTTATCTGGGCACGTTCATTTGGGAAGGTAGAAAAAGCTGGCATCGAATCATGCGGAACCTACGGAGCTGGATTGTGCGCCTATCTTAAAAACAACAATATTGAAGCCTTTGACGTCTATGCCCCCGATAAAACCAAACGTCGCCGACACGGCAAAAGTGACACCGAAGATGCTTTTCAGGTAGCAGAAGCAACCCTTGTCCGAGAGAGGTGTTCTCATGCCAAAGACACCAATGCTGCCCTTGAGTCTCTCAATCTTCTTAAGATGACCTATGCACAAACCATCAAGCAGCGCACAGCCTCCATAAACGCACTCAAAGCAGCTATTGTTGGTTTGCCTGATTCTTTGCGCTCTCAACTGCGAAACCTCACCACACAACAGCTCATAAAGACTTGTTGCGCTTTTCGCACAAGCGCTGATGTAGAAAACGCTGATACGAAACTTGCTCTTCGCGTGCTTGCAAAAAGAATTAAATCTCTTGATGCGGAAAGAGCGCTTCTGGACAAAGAAATCAAAAAGTATGCAGATACCTTCTTGCCGCACACCTCTTCTCTTCAAGGTGTTGCCCACCACGGCGCAACTACGCTTTTGTGTGCCACAGGGCTAAACATCGAGCGCATAAGAAACGAGAGTGCTTTTTCGATGCTTTGCGGCACAAGCCCGCTGCCCGTTTCCACCGCAAACAGTTACCATCATCGCCTAAACACAGGGGGAAACCGCAAAGCCAACAGCGCAATCTATACCATGGCTATCGTAAGAGCCAAGCTTTGCAAAAAGACACAAGCCTTTATCGANAAGAAGATGGCAGAAGGCAAGAGTAAAAAAGATGCCATTCGTATTCTGAANCGCTATCTTGCTCGTGAGGTCTACGATGCACTTAAGACAGATATTGCAGAACTTAACTTAGCGAATTCAACAAGCTAGACCAGCACTTCATAGAAGACAGTTTTTTGCCTCATGTTGGGTAAAAAACTGTCTTCTTGACATATAGGAGCGTCGAGGAGTGCGCGCAGCGCACGACGAAGCAACCTAGCCAACGACAGACAGGTTGATGCTCTTCTGTTGTTACCTAGGTTGCCGTGCCGCTTTGCGGCTCACAATGATGAACTTACAAGGGGTGTTGGGCTTCCTTGATGAAGTAATCCTGCGAATCGAAACAGTATTGACCCGCAGCTTCTTCGGAAAATCCGAAACACTGAAGCGGCGTATAGCTTTTATCGGGGCACAGTTCACGAAGCTTCAAGGTGTCTGTCAATGATATTCTGACGTATTCTATAACGCGCTTGCGCAGGCGCTCATCAAGCACGGGCCAGGCAATTTCAATGCGGCGTTCCATATTGCGTGTCATCAAATCAGCACTGGCTAAAAACACCTTCATTGAATCAAGTGGTCCGAACCCATAGATGCGGCTGTGCTCAAGCAACCTTCCCACGATAGAAACGACGCGGATGTTTTCCGTATAGCCGACAATGCCAGGAACAAGGCAGCAAATGCCGCGCACGAACAAAGTGATGGGCACCCCTGCTTGAGAAGCTTCCGCCAACTTTTCCATGATTTCTTGGTCGGTGACCGAATTTGTTTTGATGAAGAGCCCGCAATCGTGCCCCTGCTTTGCTTTTTCGATTTCGGCGTCTATGCCGTTCATGAGCATAGATTTTATCTGCAACGGAGCAACCAGGAGAGTTTTGTATTCATCAGAGGTGTACTCAAGCCCCATGTTGTGGAANAACTTCGTCGCATCGCGCCCAAAAGCGTTGTCGGTGGTGATGAAAGAAAAGTCGGTGTAGAGCTTCGCGGTCTTTTCGTTGTAGTTTCCCGTGCACAAATGCGTGATGTATTGGATGCCCTTTTTTGTTTGGCGGGTAATGCAGCATATTTTTGAGTGGACTTTGTAATCGCGGAAGCCATAAATAACGCGTGCTCCCGCCTGTTCAAAGCGCTGCGACCATTCGATATTGTTGGTTTCGTCAAAGCGGGCACGCAGTTCGAAAAGTGCGGTGACATCCTTGCCATTTTCGGCTGCTGCAATGAGTTCTTCTGCCAGATGGGATTGGCTCGCCATGCGATAGAGGGTGATTTTGATAGATATGACCGACGGGTCGGCTGCGGCTTCTTTGAGCAGTTCAACCAGGGGATCTATGCTTTCATAGGGGTAGTTTAGCAAGATGTCCGATTCTTCTGCCTGTTTGATAATCGAGAGGTTGCGCTTAAGGCTTGACGGCCACTGGGGAGTGAAAGGAATATAGGAAAACTTTGCGCGGACGTCGTCGTCAATAAGCCCGTTTAAGGGATAGATGTAGCTCATATCGAGGGGGGCTTGCGTCACGAAAGCCTGATGTTCTTTCAGGTTCAAGCGCTTGAAGAGGAATTTTGCCACGGTGTCTGAAAGGGGGCGGCAGCTTTCCAGCCTGACGGGTGCCAGGCGGGAGCGCTTCTTTAAGATGCGCTTCATGTGTTCGCGGTAATCTTCATCGTCGCTTTCATCTTCGCCTTCGGAAGCGTCCAAGTCGGCGTTTCGGGTAACGCAAATCACGTTTGAATGCTTGACGGCATACATTGAGAAAATTTCGGGAGCCAGCAGTTCCAGCGCGTTTTCAAGCAAGATGAAAGAAAGTTCGTCGCCAGGAAGCACGATGATGCGGTCGCACTGTTTGGGCAAACCAACGATGCCGAGCACGACCCCTTCGGCGCTTGCTTTCTTGTTTTTCTTTTTCTTGCCTACTTCCTTTTTCGCGCCTTTTTCGGTTTTGGGGGCTGCTTCTTGTGTGTCTTGCGCGGTTTCTGCTGCCTCGCTTGCTGCGGCTTGCGCGGCTGCGGTATCGTCTTCAACACCACGCTCGGCGAGCCTAACTACCACGTAGAGCGCACCGTTTTCCAAATGAGGGAAGGGGTGCAGTGCGTTGATGATTTGGGGAGACGTGAGCGGCATGACAGAGTCGATAAGGTAGTCTTTCAAGAAATCCTTTTGTTCGTCGTTGAGGTCATTAACGCCTAAGTGATGAATGCCGTTTTGCGTGAGACCATCTTTTATTTCATTGAAAATATTTTCGTGATGGGCATAGAGATTTTGGCAATGCGCGTAGATGGTAATGAGTTGTTCTGCAGGGGTAAGCCCTGTTTTGGTGTCAACGATGCGCTTTTTAACCAAACTCAAGTCGGTAAGACTGCCCACGCGAATCATGAAGAACTCTTGCAAGTTACTTGAAAAGATGGAAACGAAATTCAAGCGCTCCAACAACGGAACTGCTGGGTCTATTCCCTGGTCAAGAACGCGTTCGTTGAACATAAGCCAGGAAAGTTCTCGGTCTTGCATAAAGGGGCTTGCTATCAGTTCGACGTTTTCCGTGGTTTCTGTAACTTCCATGGTTCCCTTTCGGTTTCTTGCTCGATGCTTCTTGTTGACCCTCGTTCGGCTAATCCAAAAGTCGCTGCGGCAAGCCTTCATTAAGCAGTATGCGTTCGATCAGATACCCTTCACGAATACCGTTTCTGCAGATGTTTAAGTATTTTGCCCCAAATTCGTCCATGAGATTGAACACAATAAGGCACCCAGGAATAAGGGTATGAACGCGGTCGGGCACTGCTTTGAGGGCGAAGTGAACGAAGCGGTCGGGCTCTTTGCGATATTCGTTGAGCAAAAAGCTGATTTGCTTCTTCGTGAGGGTTTCGGGACGCCCTTCTTCGGGGAAGAGTTCGGCATACAGTTTTGCGGCAGCACGCACGCTTCCGCCAATGCCAAAGAAGGTTTCGTTGCGATACGCATCGTAGGTTGGAAGCTTGCGCAACTTTTTCGTGAATGCCGTGGTGATGGCTTCTTGCTCGGATTTGAGGGGCAGNATACCTTTTACGTGCTGCGCAAACGACGAAAGCGAGCCTTGGTTAAGGCTTACGTGGGCAAAATCTTGCNCGTTGTCGATGGCGGTCAATTCGGTCGAGCCACCACCGATGTCGATAAGCGTACCAAAATCAAGTTCGGCATCGCTTGAAGCTCCGACAAAACCCAGGTGGGCTTCATCAACTTCCGAAAGCAAGGTGATGGAAAAGTTTGTTGCATCCTCGATTTTAGCGATAGCTTGTTCGGAATTTGAACAGTTGCGCAAAACCGCCGTTGCAAACACGTCGATGCGTTTACATTCGAAGTATTTCAAGCGCCTGCTGTGCCCGCGCAGGATTTTAATTGCGTGGGCTATACCTGTTTTGCTGAACACTTCATCATCAACATAGGCGGAAAGTCCCGCCATGACCTTGTGATTCAAAAGACTTCGGAAGTCTTTGTTGCTATAAGATGTTTTCTCGTCGTTTTTCACCTCATACACGCAAAGGCGCACTGAGTTCGAACCAAGGTCTATAACTCCATAATTGGGCATGGCACTTCCTGTCAAACGTATTCTTACCACAGGGAATAACTTGTACAGATTTTCGCCTGTGTATACGATACCTTATCGTGCTTTGTTTTAGACCTTTAGAACACTGATTTTACAATCAGGGTAACTACTTGATGCTGCGGGCTTTGTTGGGCAAAGGAATAAAATGCTGTCATTGCGAACCGCGAAGCGGCGCGAGTAATTCATGCAGCTAAGAAAAGATTGCGGGTCGAGCCCCCAACGACAACAAGTGCTAGAATATGCCCTTGAGGTAAAGTGAGGTGCAGGAATGCTTGAGAGACTTGTTTTTGCAGAGCGGAAGCCCACCAAAGAAGAATACAAGCCCGTCCATGACGACCTAGTAAAACGGCTCGTTGTTCTCCAGCAGCAAGCCCGCCAAGAAGAAGTTGGATTGGTGGTTCTTTTCGAAGGGTGGGACGGGGTTGGCAAGGGCAGCCGTATTTCGGATTTGATGTTCAACCTTGATGCCCGCGCGACAACCGTTTATGTGACTCCCGATATCGACCAAGAAGAAGCGCGCACCTTTGACACCCTTGACCAAGGCGTTTCGGGATATTTTCCTTTTATGCAGCAATTTTGGAAGGCGCTTGGACCGCGGGGCGATATCACGTTTTTTGACCGCGGATGGTATATGGCGGCTATTCAGCGCATGCTTTTCACCTTGCTTGGTAAAGATTTCGGGGATGATGCGAAAGAAATCAGCAAGAAAAAGCAAAAGAAACTCGATGAGCTCATTGAAAAATCGCTTCTTTCCGCCCAGGATTTCGAACATCAGCTTATCAACGATGGTTATGCGGTGGTGAAGTTCTTCTTACACATTTCTGAGGAAGAGCAAAAGGCTCGCTTGACGGGGCTTTATGATGACCCGACAACGCGCTGGCGGGTGAGCAAGGAAAAGCTGCTCCGCGCAGGAACCTATCAGCAAACGTATAGACTCTACGACACCCTGCTTGAAAAGAGCAACAGCAAGCATGCTCCGTGGACTTTGATTGACGGCTCTGATAAACGCACGGCTAATCTGGCGATATGTGCTACTTTGCTCGAGGCTCTTGAAGGGGCGCTCGCCAAGAAAAGCAACGGGAGCTGCGAAGATGTTTCGAGTGATGAGAGAGACCCTATCCCATTTTGCTTCGATGAAGAGGGAAACAAGATATCGTGCGCGTCGCGTTTCCCGCAGATTTTGATTGCGCCTAGTTTGGAGTCGGTTGATAGAACCTTGCAGCTTCCTTCTGAGGAATATCGTTCTCGTCTTAAAAAGCAACAGGAAAAACTTTATCGCCTTGAACTCGAGATGTTTTTGAAGCGCATTCCGTTCATGATTTTGTTTGAAGGCTGGGACGCTGCTGGTAAGGGGGGTGCAATTAAGCGCGTTGCGCAAGCACTTGATGCCCGTTCCTATACGATATTTCCGAGTGCGGCACCCACGCCGCTCGAAAAGCTTCATCCGCATTTGTGGCGCTATTGGACGCGCTTGCCCAAGGCGGGACATGTGGGTTTGTATGACCGCAGCTGGTATGGGCGCGTGTTGGTTGAGCGGGTTGAGGGGTTTGCACAAGCCGCGGAATGGGGGCGTGCGTATGATGAGATTAACGGGTTTGAACAGGAGTTGGTCAACTGGGGTACGCTGTTGCTGAAGTTTTGGGTCGACGTGAGTCCCGAAGAACAGTTGCGTCGTTTTCAGGGTCGTGAAGCAGACCCTGACAAGCGTTGGAAGATTACCGAGGACGATTGGCGCAATCGAGACAAATACCCTTCCTATAAAGCCGCTGTTCAAGATATGCTCCAGATGACTTCGACCACCTTTGCCCCCTGGATTATCTTGCCGAGCGAAGACAAACGCTACGCGCGGGTTAAGGCGCTAGAAATTATCAACGAAGCCCTCGAGAACCGCCTACAAGAATTATAGTTCCTGAGCTCTGCCCTTTTTATCATTGCTTTGCCTGTAATCTTTATTACGTCGAACTTTCCATCAGAATATTTTTCAAACTGCGAATTACACAACTACTCACAAAACAAATGATTTGTGAGTAGTTGTGTAAGTAGATTTAACTGTCGGCAGGTTGCTTTTAGCTGGTCTTGTGCTTATACTATAGTCGAGCCGCACGGAGCGTTAACTCCGCACGGCTCTCGGATCACTTGTGTGGTTCGGGATTATTTTGGTGACTCCTCTTCTTTATCGGAGAGGAGCCTTTTTTTCAAGTCAATCAGAAAAACAATCAACTGCAGAATAAATCCTGCCAAAGAAAACCAAAATTCTTCCCTCATAGGAATCACCTCCCCTCATGATTTCAAGTCATGTTACGTTTTGGAAGGGGAAGCTGAATCCCTATGCCCACAAGTTTTCCGTACCTCTAACTATAATGACCCGATTAGGCAAAAACATGACAGAAACCTAACCAAACTCCGACAAAAAGTTGGCAAGAATTAGACAGAAATCTGTCAGGAATTAGACTATTTTTCTATCGAGAATCTATGAAAAACTGAGAGATTTTCAATCGAATTTCAACGCAAAAGAGAAAGAAATTTGGCATAAATTATATCGAGCTCAATATGTTTAGAGTGCGTATAGGTTTAGTTCAGGAGTTTGTCTGCACCTCCATCTTTCTATTTTGCAACAAGGGGATTGTTAATTGAACTTCGATGGGATTGGGGAAAAAGGCTTGATTCTGTCGAGAAGCTTCTTTATCATGAATATATGAACACATATTCATATATCTGTGAAGGACTATTATGACCAACCAAAAGACATACACCGAAAAGCCGCCTACCAAAGCTGCGTTTCCTAAGCCGATATCTACCAAAACCGCAGTTATGCAAAAAGCTCTCAACCAAAAGAAGCCTGCTCTTGTTTGCACAGGACATGAACACGATAATCCGATGCTGGTACAAGAAGCGCTCGCGGCTATTCCCGAAGATGAGCTCATTTTTAGCGCAACTGAAATATTTTCGGCTCTTGCTGATTCGACTCGCTTTCGTATTCTTTCTGCGCTTTCAGCAGGACAGCTTTGTGTGAGCGACCTTTTGTGCGCAACAAGCGTTTCGCAGTCAGCCGTAAGTCACCAGCTTCGCTTTCTGCGCGACAAACGACTCGTGTGCGCACAACGCGAGGGGCAACGCGTGGTGTATTCGCTTGCGGATGACCATGTAAAAAGTCTCATTGAACTTGCGCTCGAGCATGCAGCTGAATAGGAAGCATCCATGAATCCTGAAAATTCCCAAGGATCGACATTCGTGCCTGCCCCAACCCCCGCTCCTGAAACCTGTGAAAGCGGTTGCGGTTGTGCGCCGTGTGTTGAAGAGGGGGCATCAGAAGAAAAGCCCCAGCCTCACAAAAAGTTTGCCCTTATTGCGGCAGGCGCTTTTGCCGGGTGCGCTTTACTAGCTGAATATCTCTTCGCCAACGAATCTCTTATGTTTGTTTTTGCTGCTTTGTCGATTGCGGCAGGCCTTGTTATTGTGTTGCCCAAAACGATACAGTCCCTGAAAGCACGTTCAATCGACATCAACGTGCTCATGATTGTTGCGGTCATCGGAGCGATTTACGTGCGCGCTTATGAAGAAGCGGCGGCGGTTCTCTTCTTGTTTTCAGTCGGCGAGGCTCTTGAGGGGCGCGCCATCAAAAAGAGTAACGACGCCATCAAGGATTTGGCGAAACTTGCCCCTGACACTGCTCTTGTGGTAAGGAAAAATGAAACCCACGAACTGCCAACCGACCAAATAAAAATTGGCGAAACCATCCTGGTGAAACCTGGCATGAGTGCCGCCCTTGATGGCATTATCATACGTGGTGCGTCTTCGTTTAACGATGCGGCAATCACTGGCGAGAGCATCCCCGTATACAAACGCGCGCCAGATACAGTTTTTGCAGGCAGTCTTTCTGTGGACGGCTCCTGTTTCATCCAAACGACCTCGACAGTTGCCGACTCAACGCTGGCTAAAATTGCCGCGCTGATCAAAGACGCGCAAAAACAAAAATCCACACGAGAACATTTCGTGCAGCGTTTCGCCAAAATCTACACCCCCTTGGTAATAGTGCTTGCCGCACTCGTTGCGGGGGTGCCGCCGACTTTGTCTGCATTAGGCATCGTTAGCTGGGGAAGCGTTGAGGTGTGGGTTTATCGCGCCTGCGAATTGTTGGTTATTTCGTGTCCTTGTGCCTTTGTTATTTCGACACCAGTCACCTTTGTATCGGCACTGACCCGCGCCGCGCGCCTGGGGGTGCTGGTGAAGGGGGGAGCATTCTTTGAAGAAGGTGCGCGTGTTGTCCTTGCCGCTTTCGATAAAACAGGAACGCTGACGAAAGGCACGCCGAGAGTTGTGAAACTGAGTGCGTATGCCTCAAATACCGCGACATCGCTCGTTGAAATTGCCGCAGCGCTTGAGTTTCATTCCACCCACCCGCTTGGTCAAGCTGTTTTAGATTATGCGCAGCAACGGGGCATGCGCAGTTCTCTTCGCGCGGAAAATGTCGTTGAAACAGCAGGTAGGGGAATTGTCGGCTCCCTTGATGGTGCGCGCTTTGCGATTGGCTCTTTGGATTATCTCAAAGAAATATTGAGCGAAGCAGCCCTCAGAGAAACCCTCAAAGAATCGCCCCAAGACGCACTTACGGAAGAGTCGGGCACCGTGTTATACGTAGCAAAGATACAGCCCCAAGCTGAAATCATGGGGCTGTTTGTTGTTGCTGATGCAATTAGGGAAACCACGCGCGAAACCATAGAGGCGCTTCGTCGCGTACGCAAAAATATCAAGACGGCTATACTCACTGGGGATAACGCTTCGGCTGCCGCACACGTTGCGCAAGAGGTGGGCATTGATGAAGTTTACGCAGCACTTTTGCCCCAAGACAAAACCACCGAACTGAAGCGCCTGCAAAAACAGTATGGAGCGGTTGCGTTTGTGGGAGATGGGATTAACGATGCACCTTCTTTGGCAACGGCAGAGGTGGGTATCGCAATGGGCAGCGCGGGAAGTGCAGCGGCATTGTCGAGTGCGGACGTGGTACTCGCGGCAGACGACCTGAGTGCTTTACCAAAATTTTTCGCACTTTGCGAAAAGACGGTTTTCGTGCTGAAGCAAAACCTTGTACTTGCCATCGGGCTTAAGGTGCTCGTCGCCCTCTTGGTTGTTGTCGGTGTTGCCCACATGTGGATGGCGGTGCTTGCCGACACGGGGGTTTCGCTCCTTGTTATTGCAAACGGCATGAGGCTTCTCAAGACGAAACTGTAACGGGGCAAAAATATGTCATTAATTCTCTAGTAATATGATGGGCTTGAATGCTTGTTCTTCATTTCGCAGCATTTTCTTGTTAAGATAATGCCACAGAAATCCTGAGGGAGAGGAGCCCGCCTATGGGAACGAAAGCTACCGAAGCGCTTGACGTATCCTTCGACGAACTGCCACAATACTTGCACGCTCGTCATTCCGTCTACATGGATGTGGACGATTCTTCGTTTTACATCACCGACGCTAACGACAGGTACTGGCGAGCGCAGGATACGACAACCTTCAACGAAAAGGGTCACTACATTGACGCAAGCGAATTAGTTCCAACGCTGAGTGAATTTTTGGGCCTGCCTTTCGTGGATGGGGAGCGCATCGAGCAAGTTTTCGAACGCGCAACTTTCTTTGCTTCGGAAAAGCAGGAGTAGCGGTATTCAGAAGATGAGGTAGCGGCGGCTGTATCAGGTATGATGCAGCCGCTTTTGTTCTCGTTGCCCTTGGGTGTTCGTTGGGGCATCCGTTAGGGTGTGTTCGTTAGTGTGTCAGTTGGCGGGCAGGGTAGGCAGGGTGGGGCGTGCCTTGTTGAAGAGATTGTCGTGTTGCACGATGGCA
>JGI24704J35079_10001345_pt1 | contig 10624 bp, 9 predicted proteins | sample TergutNt197P3_FD_35079 | JGI IMG/M metagenome (IMG submission 35079)
GTCCTGTCCCATGTGGCCGGGCTGGTCGCCCGGCGGGGTTACAACGTGGAATCCATCGCCGCCGGGCCCACGGAAAACGAGAGCCGCACCCGCATTTCCCTGGTGGTTTCCGGGAATGAAGCGGCCCTGTCCCAGGTCACCAAGCAATTGGGCAAGCTCATCGACTGCATTGAGGTGCGCGATNTGAAATATTCCGAGGCCGTCACCGGCGAGGTGGCCCTGGTGACCGTGGAGGTGGACCCGGAAAAGCGCCTGGAAATAATGGCCCTGGCCAACACCTTCGGAGTCCGGATAGTCGATNTGGACGCGGCCAGCCTCACCCTCCAGGTGGTGGGCTCCATNAACATGGTGGACATGGTCATCACCGGCCTGTCCCATTTCCGCATAAAGTCCATGGCCCGCACCGGTCTGGTGGCCCTGCCCATGGACAGCCGGGAAAACCGGGAACGGATGTTATGATTAGCAAAAAAACCAGAAAGACCAAAGAGACGGATATCGAGGTGGAACTCGCTCTTGAAAGGGGGCCGGTGGAGATCGAAACCGGCCTCGGGTTTTTCGACCACATGCTGGAGGCCCTGGCCCTCTATGCCGGCTGGTCCTTGAAGATCAAGGCCCGGGGAGATTTGGAAGTCGATGCCCACCACCTGGTCGAAGACGTGGGGCTGGTGCTGGGCGAAGCCTTGGCCGGCGCTTTAGGCGATTATTCCGGCCACGCCCGTTTCGGCTCGGCCCTCACGGTCATGGATGACGCCCTAAGCGAAGTGGCTGTGGACGCCGGCCGCCGGTCGTACCTCCATTTCCAGGTGGCCTGGCCCCAGTATCGCTCCGGCGAATTCGAAATGGCCCTGGTGGAGGAGTTCTGGCGGGCCCTGGTCAGCCGGGCCGGCCTGACCCTCCACATAATCGGCCGCCACGGCCGCAACAGCCATCACCTGGCCGAAGCCGTCTTCAAGGGCGTCGGCCGGGCCCTGGGCCAGGCCCTGGCCCCCCGGGCCGGCGGGGTCTTGTCAGCCAAGGGGAGCCTTGGATGATCCTCTTTCCGGCCATTGATTTGAAAGAGGGTGCCTGCGTCCGGCTCTTCAAGGGCCGCTTCGAGGACCAGACCGTTTACAGCCGCGACCCGGCCGCCGTGGCCGAGCGTTGGGCCGCGGCCGGGGCCGAATGGCTGCACCTGGTGGACCTCGACGCCTCCCTGGGCGACAACCGGGCCAACCGCCGGGCCCTCTTGGACATCATAGGCCGGGTCAGGCTCAATCTCCAGCTCGGCGGCGGCATCCGCAGCCTGGAAGATGCCGAGCGCTGGTTCGACCTGGGCCTGGACCGCCTCATCCTGGGCACCGTGGTCTGCGAGCGGCCCGCTCTGGCTCGCGAGATCGCGGCCCGCTGGCCGGGCCGCCTGGCCGTGGCCCTGGACGCCGCCGGCCGCCGGGTGCGGGTCAAGGGCTGGCAAGAGGACGGCGGGGCTGACCTCTTTGAGACCGCGGCCGGCCTTAAGGACTTGGGCGCGGCCCTGGTCATCTACACTGACGTGGAGCGCGACGGGGCCAGGGTCGGCCCCAACCTGGAAAACACCCGCGAAGTGGCCCGGGTCTCGGGTCTGCCCACGGTCTGTTCCGGGGGCGTGTCCTCACTTGGTGACCTGGAGGCCTTGAAACCCCTGGCGGCCGACGGGGTGGTGGGCGTGATCTCCGGCAAAGCCCTCTATGAGGGCGATTTGGATTTCGCGGCCGGGCAAGCCCTGCTCCGGGCGTGAGCATAAAAACGTGGATCGCTTCGACAACGCCAAGGCGGTCCTGGAATTCGACGCGGCCCTGGCCTGGTTGAGCGAGGAGGCCCAGTCCGAAAGCGGGCGGCTGGCCGCCCTGGCCCTGACCCCGGACCTGGAGCCCGGGGCGGTGCTGGAATCCTGGGCCCTCATTGCCGAGGGCCGCGAAATTTTGAGCCAGGGCGCGGCCCCGGATCTCTCCGGACACCTCGACCTGGACCCGGTGCTGGCTCCCTTGAAGGTGGAGGGCGCCGGCCTGGACCCGGAGGAGCTTCTGGCCGTGGCCCAGGAAGCCGCCTGTATCCAGCGGGCGCGGACCGCTCTGGCCCCGCTGACGGACCTGGCTCCCCGCCTGGCCGCCCTGGCCGCAGGCTTGACCCCTTGCCCGGAACTCCTGGCGGCCATAGAGCGCACCGTGGGGCCGGAGGGGGAGATCCTGGACACCGCCTCCCCGGAACTGGCCCGCCTGCGCCTTTCGGCTGCGGCCACCCGCCGGGGCCTGACCTTAAGGCTCTCCAGCCTCATCCACAGCGAGGCCTTCCGCCCCCTGGTCCAGGACGAAGTCATCACCACCCGGTCCGACCGTTTCGTGATCCCGGTCCGGGCCTCGGCCGCAGGTCAAAACCGGGGCCTGGTCCACGATTGGTCCAAAACCGGGGCCACGGCTTTTCTGGAACCCCTGGAAGTGGTGGAGGACAACAATAAGCTGGGGTTTTTGAAGCGGCAGGAAAAGGCTGAGATAGATCGCCTCTTGCGCCGCCTTTCGCGGGATTGCCGCGAGGCCGCGCCGGACCTTACGGCCTCCGGCCTGCTGTTGACCCGGCTGGACCTGATCATGGCCCAGGCCCGGCTGGCCCGGGCCTGGTCGGCCGCGGTCCCGGAATACCGGGCCGGGGGCGGGGTAAATCTCCGGGCGGCCCGCCACCCTCTCCTGATGCGGCGGGAAAAGGGCATGACCCCGCTGGAACTGGTGGTTGAGCCGGAAAAGCCCGTGGTCATCGTCTCCGGGCTCAACACCGGGGGCAAGACCGTGGCCCTCAAGACCCTGGGCCTGAACCTAATGCTGGCCAAGGCCGGGCTGCACCTCCCGGTGGGGGAGGGCAGCCGCCTGGACCTGCCCGAGCGCCTCCTGGCGGTTTTGGGCGACGCCCAGGACCTGGCTTCGGACCTATCGACTTTTTCCGGCCATGTGCGGGCTCTGAACCTGGTTTTGGCCGAGGCCCGGCCCGGGCTTTTGGTTCTCTTGGACGAAATCGGCTCCGGCACCGACCCGGCCGAAGGCGCGGCTCTGGGCCTGGCCGTGCTGGAAAGCCTCAGGACCAGCGGGGCCCTGGTCTGGGCCGCCACCCACTATCAGCTCATCAAGACCTGGGCCGCCCTGACCCCCGGCGTGGTCAGCGCGGCGGCCAGGGCCACGGAAGCCGGCCAGCCCCTCTACGGTCTGGCCTATGGGGGGCCAGGGTTTTCAGGGGGCCTGAAAATGGCCCGCCGTCTGGGCCTGCCGGAAGACCTGGTGGCCCGGGCCGAGAGCTATCTCGATGACGGCCAGCGCCGGGCCATGGAACTGTTGGCCAGGCTGGATGAAGAAAGGGCGGACCTTTCGCGGACCCGCGAGGAACTGGCCGAACGGAACCTGGCCCTGGCCCGGGCCGAGGCGGAACTGAGGGAGCGCACCAGGGGCCAGGCCGTGGAATTTCAGCGCCGGGCCGAGACCCAGAACCGGGCCGTGACCGAGACCCTGGCCGCGGTGCGGCGGGAATTCGAGGAATTGAAGGCCGAGATGAGGGCCGCGGCCGTTTTCCAGGCCCGCTTCAGTGAAAAGCGGGCCGGGCTGGAAGGGCGCCTTAGGTCCGTCCGGCCCCGGGCCGAACCCGGGGAAGACCCCTTGACCGGGGTGCGGGCGGGCGACCGGGTGAGGGTGGGCGTCCTGGGCCGGGCGGCCGTGGTCCAGGCGGTCAACCAGGAGCGGGGCGAGGCCTGGGTCGAGGCCGGCGGCTTGAATGTCAAGGTCCGCCTCTCGGAGCTTTTTCCCCCGGAGACCGAGACCCGGCGGCCCGGGTCGGTCCGCGTCACCGTCACTCCGGCCGAGAGCGCCGGCCTGGAACTGCATCTTTTGGGCCGGACCGTGGACGAGGCCCTGGGGGAGGTGGAAAAGGAACTGGACCGGGCCGCCCTGGCCGGCCGGAAAACCCTTTATATCGTCCACGGCTTCGGCACCGGACGCTTGAGGCAGGGCATCCGCCGCTATCTTGAACGGCACCCCCGGGTCAAGAGTTTTGAGCGGGCCGCCCAGGGTGCCGGCGGCGACGGCGTCACCGTGGTCACCCTGGAATAGTGGCCTTTACAGCCGGGAACGGCCCCGGGCTTTCGCCCAAGGCCGTTCCGGCTGGTGAACCATTCGTGATTTTTTTTCTAGTTTATAGGCGCCTCCTTTCCCTTTATCAATTAAGGCCGAAGGCCGGCCCGGGGGCGGGGCGGCCCTCGGGGCCGGGCAGGGTCTCCACCCAGGTGAGGTTCACGACCAGGTCCCCCCTAAGGCCCATCCGGGCGTTAAGGCGGCCGGCCTTGCTTTTGCGGATGACCTGGCGGCCTCCCAGGCCGTCACTGACGACCAGGGTGATCTCGCCGTCGCAGTTGCGATAGGTCTGCTGGCCCTTCCCGCCGTCGCTGACGACCAGGCTGATTTCGCTGTCATAGCTTTGGAAGCCCTGGCCCTGGCATTCCAGGCAGGCTTCGGCCTCGTAGGCCGCTCGCGCCTGGCGCCAGTTATAGGTCAGGCCCTGGCCCTGGCAGGCGGGGCAGATCTCCTGGACTTCCCGGGGCAGTTTTATTTCATACTCCTTACCCCGGGGGATGACCAGGCAGAGATGATAATGGATGTTAAGGCCGTCTTCGGAGTGGTTCAGAATGAGCCATTTTCCCTCCGGATCGGGGAGCAGGGCCGCCAGTTCCCGGGCCCCGCGGCCGCTGATGTCCAGGACTTGATAAACATGATGGGTCATGGGAACCTCCATATTTTGTGGTTTCAGGTTTTTCCGACCACTAAATAAGCAAGGCCCGTGCCAGATCCAAACTGATTTGGCCGAAAAATATTTTTCATTATTTTTAATAATTTACCTTGGGGGCGGTTTTGGGGAACTGGGCATATGGTTTCACAGGTCCGGGCGGTCTGGCCCGGGATAAGACCTATAATAGGGGTATAAATCAGACTTAAAACAGTTTGTTAATTTGGTGTGTATTTTGTTGCGCAGAAAAGTGAGAAAATATTTTCGCAGCACGAGATNGGGGAAAAAGTTTCCTTTCCGGGGCGGCCCGGGTGTATACTTATGGTGTAATTTTGACGGAGGCCCGATATATGGGGGTTGACCAGGAGGGCCGCCGGCCGGGGCGGCCGGCGGAAAAGGAAAGGGAACTGTGGCAGGCCCGCCGCTTCGGCCCGGGCGACCTGGAGGCGGCGGACCACCGCCAGCCCTGGGCCCTGGATGTGGACCGCATACTCCACTCCCGGGCCTATACCCGTTATATAGACAAGACCCAGGTTTTCTACCTGTTGAAAAACGACCANATCACCCACCGGGTCCTCCATGTCCAGATGGTCTCCCGCCTGGCCCGGACCATAGGCCGGGACCTGGACCTGGACGCCGACCTCCTGGAAGCCATAGCCCTGGGCCACGATTTGGGGCACCCCCCTTTCGGCCACGACGGGGAGCGGTTTCTTTCGGACCTCTGCCTGGCGGCCGGCCTGGGGCCTTTCAGCCACGCGGCCATGAGCGTCCGTTTCCTCGAGCGCCTGGAGAAGGGGGGACGGGGTCTGAATCTGACCCTGGGCACCCTGGACGGCATCCTCTGCCATGACGGGGAATCGGATTTCACCGCCCTCCGGCCGGAGGGCCGGGCGGACTTTGAGGAATTCGACCGCCGCCTGGCCAGGCGTCGGGCCGACCCCCAGGCCCGTGGTTTGCGGCCCCTGAGCCCGGAGGGTTGCCTGGTGCGTCTTTGCGACAGCGTAAGTTATGTGGGGCGGGACCTGGAGGACGCCATCGAGGTGGGGCTGGTGGACCGCCGGGAACTGCCGGAAGAGGTGGCCGAGGTGCTGGGCCACACCAACGGCCAGATCGTTTACCGGCTGGTGGACGACCTGCGCCGCACTTCGGCCGCCCGGCGGGAGGAGGGCTTGATCGGCTTTTCCCCGGCCGTGGCCGAGGCCCTGATCAAGCTGAAGGACTTCAACCGCCGAAAGATATATTTCAACCCGGCCATCAAGGGCGAGACGCCCAAGATAGAGCGCCTTTACGGGATCCTGTTCGAGCGCCTCAAGGACGAGTTCAAGTCCGGCCAGCCCCTCTTGAGCCAGGCCCGGGAATTTCTGGACCACCTCGACCCAGGCTACCCCCTGGAACACAGCCCGGCGGAAATGGCCCGGGACGCCCTGGCCGGCATGACCGATGATTACTTCCTGCGCCTGGCCGGCGATGTGCTCATGCCCGGCTGGCGCATCAGCCGGTTTTGAATTCAGTCCCCGTAGCCGTCGGGATGGTTCTTATGCCAGTTCCAGGCTGTTTGGATCAGGTCTTCGATCCGGGTGAAGCGGGGCCGCCAGCCAAGCTCCCGCCGGGCCTTGGCGCTGTCGGCCACCAGGCGGGCCGGGTCTCCCGGCCGCCGGGCGACCACCCGGGCCGGGATGGCCAGGCCCGTCACCTCTTCGGCGGCCCGGATGATCTCCCTGACGGAAAAGCCCCGGTCGCTCCCCAGGTTGAATATCCCGCTGTCCCCGCCCCGGCGCAGGTGTTCCAGGGCCAACAGGTGGGCCTCGGCCAGGTCCGAGACCTGGACGTAGTCCCGGATGCAGGTGCCGTCCGGGGTATCGTAGTCGTCGCCGAATATGTCCAGGCCGCCCCGTTTTTTCAGGGCCGTCAAGAGGACCAGGGGGACGAGGTGTGATTCGGGACGGTGATCCTCCCCGATAAGGCCGTCGGGGCTGGCCCCGGCCACGTTGAAATAGCGCAGGGAGACGAATTTAAGGTCATGGGCCCCGGCGGCCCATTTCATCATTTTCTCCATGGCCAGCTTGGTTTCGCCGTAGGGGTTGGTCGGCGCGGCCGGGTCGCTCTCGGCCAGGGGGGTCTTGTCGGGTTCGCCGTAAACAGCGGCCGAGGAGGAGAAAACGATGAGCCTGACCCCGTGCTTGACCATGGCCGACAGGAGCACTTCGGTGCCGTGGAGGTTGTTGTTGAAATATTTAAGGGGATCCAGAACGGATTCGCCCACCTGGGAATTGGCCGCGAAGTGGATGACGGCCTCCGGGCGCATCTCGCGGCAGACCCGGTCCATAAAGTCCGGGTCGCGTAAATCGCCTTGGCGGAACACGGCTTCCGGGGGCAGGGACTTTAGGTGGCCGGTCTGCAGGTTGTCGGCCACCAGCGCCGCCTCGCCCCGGCTCAAGAGGGCCCGGACCAGGTGGGAGCCTATATAGCCGGCTCCGCCGCAGACCAGGATCATGGGCGCCCAAGCGCGCCGGAGGCGCTCACTTGCGGCCCAGATAGGGCGAATAGGGAATGCGCACGGCCAGGCCGCTGTCGTCGAAGCGGTGGCTGGTGCCTTCCAGGGGGGCCTTGCCGGCCGCCAGGTTGAGCATGACCGCGGCCACGGCCTCGCCCATGGCCTGGCCGTCCTGCCTGACCGTGCCGCTCATAAGGCCCTTGTTGATGGCCTCGATGGCCTGGTCGGTGGCGTCCACGCCGAGGACCGGAATGAATTTGCTCCCGCCTTCGAGGTTGTAGCCGTGCTTGGTGAGGGCGGCGATGGCCCCCAGGGCCATGCTGTCGTTATTGGCGATGACCAGTTCTATCTGGCCCCCGCTCTCGGCCAGGGCCGACTCCATCGCCGCCTCGGCCTGGTCCGCGTCCCAGTTGCAGACGTGGGTCCGGCCGATCTGGGCCATCTTGATCCCGTTTAGTTCCGCCTGCTTGACGCTCCATTCGGTGCGGGCTATGGCCTCCGGGTTGTCTGGTTCGCCCTGAAACATGACATACTGGAACCGGCCGTCCTTGTTCAGGTCGTAGTCGGGGTGGCTGTCCCAGATCTTCTTGATGAGGTCGCCCTGCATCTTGCCGGCGTCGGCGGCGTTGGTGCCTATGAAGACGGCCTTGTCGTATTCCATCAGCAAGCCCAGATCGGGTTCGCGGTTGAAGAAGACCACCGGGATGCCCGCGGCCATGATCTTGTCCAGGACGTCCTCGGCGGCCTGGGCGTCGACCATGTTCACTATCAGCCCGTTCACCTTTTTCTCCAGCATCGCGTCCAGTTGGCTGTTCTGGAGGGCCTGGTCGCCCTGGCCGTCCAGCATGGTGAAGGCGGCCTTGTCTTTCAGGGCCTGGCCCAGGGCGTTGCGCACCGTGGAAATGTAGGCGTCGTCGTATTTATAGATGAGAATGCCCAGGTTGGGGCCGGCGGCCTGGACAGGTCCGGCCAGGGCCAGGGTCAGGGCCAGGGCGAATAAAACTCTGAGGGCGGACATGGAAACCTCCAAAGGATCAGGTGAAGGCCGGGCGATCAAAGTCATACCCGGAATATAGCACAAAAATCGGAAAGGCGGGAGATGGGTTTCCCCCTGGCCGCAAAAAACCCCGGCCCGGGGCTTGTTTGTTTCCAAACCCCCGCCAGGGTCGCTTCCCGCCTAAAGTGGCCTGCCCTCTTAAAAATGTCGATTTCTGGAGGTTACCTTAAAAGGGGCGGCTTGTCAAGCCCGGCCGGGCCTTTAGACCAGGGTCTCCAGTTCGGCCAGAAAGCCTTCAATGACTTCAAAGCCGCCTTGCCAGAAGTTTACGTCCAGGGGGCCCAGGCCGCTGGCGGCCAGTATTTTTTCCGGCGCCTCTGAGCCGCCCCGGCTCAAAAGCTCCGTCAGGCGGGGGACGAAGGCCGCGCCCTCCCGCTCGTAGCTCCGCCAGAGGCTGTAGACCAGGAGCTGGCCGAAGCTGTAGGCGTAAACATAAAAGGGCGTATGGAAGAAATGGGGGATGCTGACCCATTCCCAGCGGAATTCCGGCCCCACCTCCACGGCCCCGCCGAACTGTTCGGCCAGGTTTTCCATATAGGCGGCGGCCAGGTCGTCGGCCGTGGCCCCGTTTTCCGTCAGCTCGTGGGCCTTGATCTCGAAGAGGGCGAAAAAGGCCTGGCGGCCGATGGTGGCGTAGGCGTCATCAAGGAGGTGAAAGAGGAGTCCGGCCCGCTCGCGGTCGTTTTTGGCCCGGGCCTTGAGGCGTCCGGCCAGAAGCATTTCGGCGAAGGTGGAGGCGGTTTCGGCCAGGGGCAGGGTGGCGTGAAAATGAAAGATGTTGTGGTCCCCGGCCAGTTGGGAGTGGACGGCGTGCCCCAGCTCGTGGGCCAGGGTGAAGAGGTCCTGCCGCCGGCCGTTGTAGGTCATCAGCACCCAGGGCGTGTCGCCCGGCAGCATGGAATAACAGAAGGCTCCGCCCTGCTTGCCGGCCCCGGGCCGGGCGTGGAAGCGGCCGGCTTCGCCCACCCGGGCGGCCAGGCTCCGGAAGAGGGGGCTGAAATCCCCGAAGGCGGCCAGAACCTCCCCGAAGCCGGTTTGAAAATCCACCTTGGCCCGGTCTTCGGCCAGGGGCGCGTAAAGGTCGTAGCGCCGGAATTTCTCAAGCCCCAGCACCCGGGCCTTGAGGCGGAAAAAATCCCCGAACAGGCCGGCCCGGTCCCGGACCGCCGAAAGGAGGGCGGCCACGGCTTCGCCCGGCAGGTCATTGGCCTTGTGCCGCACGTCTATGGGGCTTTCGTAGTGCCGGAGGCGGATGTTCTCCAGCCGCCAGTCCCGCACCGCGGTCTGGTACATCTGGCCCAATATGGGGCCGTCCGCCCCGAAGACCCGGTAAAGTTCCCGGTAGGCCTCGGCCCGGACGGCCGGGTCGGCGTCGCGGACATGGACCATCAATTCGTCCCGGCCCACCTCGGCCTCGCCCTTTGAGGCCGGGGGGCGGAAACGATAGCGGTTGGTGAGGGAGTCGTAGAGGGCGATGAGGGCGTCCCCGCCCGTGACGTTTTTAAGGTTGATGATCTTCTCTTCCGGCTCGGGCAGGGTGTGGGGCCGGAAAGCCCGGGTCCGCGTCAGCCAGTAGGTGAAGTCGGCCGCGGCCGAGGCCAGGGGCGCGGCTTGATCCCCGTCCAGTTCCTTCCACCAAATTTCGAAAAACAACAGGTCATTGCCCAGGTCGGCCATTTCCTCGTTCATCCGGGCCATGAGGGACTGGGCCTTCTGGTCCTGGGTGTCCTGGGCAAAGGCCAGGCTGGCGAAACCGGACAGGCGATGGGCCAGGCGGTTAAGGTCCTCCAGTTCGGTCAACAGTTCCCGGAATTCCAAAGGCGAAGGCGGGCCGTTTTGCAAACGGGCCCGCCAGCCGGTGAATTTCCTGGTCTGTTCTTTGAGGGCCGCCAGGTCCGCGGCCAGTTTCGGGTGGTCTGAGCAATAGAGCTGGTCCAGGTTCCAGACTGGCGGCTCCATTACTTATAGAACCCTGAAAATTGGGTCAGGTCCTCAAGGGGGATGCCCGAGGCGGTGTAGCCGAGCGGGCCGGGGAGGCCAACTCCGCCGTAGGCCGCGGTCCGCATGGGGCTGGCGCTGGGGGGGCGGCTGTGGATGGTCCCCCCGTAACGGGCCCAGTTGCTGTGGGCGAACTGCCAGAAACGGTGGATGGAGCCGGGTTCGGAGTCTGTCGCGGCCGCGTCTTCAGCCAGTTGCCGGACCACGGGGGCGGCCGCCGGTTTGGCGGGGGATTTCTCCACCCGGGCCTCGCCGGGCCTGGCCGGGACCTTGGTGGTGGGCGGGAGGCCCGCCGGGCTCAGGGT
>JGI24704J35079_10001347_pt1 | contig 10617 bp, 10 predicted proteins | sample TergutNt197P3_FD_35079 | JGI IMG/M metagenome (IMG submission 35079)
CTTCTCTCGCATATCATATTTAAGAGGAAAATTGTGTCTGTATCAAAAGAAATTACCCGACTGGAACATTCTGCGGTAAAACTAACCCTAACGGTGGGAAAAGATGATGTTCGTTCCCAATATGATGATCTTATCCGGGACTATGTAAAAAATGTTGCAATACCCGGTTTTCGCAAGGGAAAAGTACCCCGGGACGTGCTGGAACGGAAATTCGGAGATGGATTGAAGGACGAAGCGCTGAATAAGATCTTCGGNAAAGTTATTACAGAGGTTTTCGAAGACGAAAGCTTCCCCAAAGAGGATCAGCCCCTTCCCTATTCNACCCCGCGGCTGGACGGGGACCCCAAACTGGAATTTGATGCAGACCTTGTTTTTTCAGTGATATACGATGTNCTTCCCAAACTGACCGTAGGTCCCTGGAAGGGTCTGGAAGTAGAAGTCCCNGATGTTANGGTCGGAGACGAGGATATATCACGCGAACTGCAGGAAATCCGTGAACGGAATGCAATAGTTATTGACCGGGACGACAATGCCGCAGCAGCAAAAGACGATGTAGTAACGGTAAATTACTGCGAAATTGACGAAAATGGCAGCACAATACCAGGCAGTGAAAGACAGGATTTTGTCTTTACCCTTGGTTCACAATATAACCTTTACCAGTTTGACGATGAAGTAACCGGAATGAAGAAGGAAACAACCAAGGATATCACCAAAACCTTTGGCGAGGACTATGTACACAAAGANCTGGCCGGCAAAACACTTACAATACGTGTTACCGTAACGGCCCTGAAGGAAAAAAAGCTTCCCGACCTGGACGATGAATTGGCTCAGGATGTGGACGAAAAATATCACAGCCTGAAAGATCTNCAAAACAGCATAAAAGACAGGCTGGAAAAAAATCTGGAAAAACGGCTTAGGGACATCACCGTATCCAAAATATTGGAAAAAGTTCTGGAAACCACTCCTATTGAGCTTCCCGAAAGCATGGTAAATTTGGAATTGGATTCCCGTTTCAGGACATTGGCCCGGCGTTTTAATACCACAGTCGAAGATTTGGCGAAAAACCTTCCCAGAATGGGTCAAAATCCGGAACAACTCCTTGCAGAATGGAAGCCGGAAGCGGAAAAGGCATTAAAAAGCCGGNTGATAGTAGAAACACTGATGCAAGAACTAAAACTGGAAGCTTCTGATGAAGAAACAAAAGAAGAAATCGAAAGAATTACTGCCGAATCGAACAGCCCTGCTGATGCGGAAGAGATCAAAAAGTACTATGAAAAGGAAAATGTCAGGGAATACGTTAAAGAAGACATAAAAGAACGGAAACTTTTTGAGATGTTTGTTGCGGAAAACAAGGTAAAAAAAGGAAAGCAAGAAAGCTATCTGGAAATTATGTCCGAAAACCGATAAAATAGATGTATAATATGGTATATTTCACTATGGAGAGAATTTGAGCAACATACTTCCCCACGTAGTAGAACAGACCGGCATGGGGGAACGGTACTACGATATATACTCCCGGCTTCTTTCGGACAGAATNATCTTTCTGGACGGAGAAATAATGGATCTGAACGCTGATATGGTGGTAGCCCAGATCCTCTTTTTAGACGGCCAGAATACGGAAAAGGACATAAACCTCTATATTAATTCCCCCGGCGGTTCCGTTACGGCGGGCTTGGCGATTTACGATACCATTCAGCATGTTAAATCCAATGTNCAGACAATTTGTCTGGGTCAGGCTGCAAGTATTGCCGCTCTGATTCTTGCGTCCGGGGCGCCGGGAAAACGGCTGGTTTTNCCTTCTTCNCGCGTGGTCATACATCAGCCCTGGGGAGGCGCACAGGGTCAGGCCAGAGATATAGGGATACATGCNAAAGAAATACTCCGGCTTAAAAGAATCACCATAGATTATTTTGCCCTGCACACAGGAAAAGATTCTGCCCAAATCGCCCTCGATCTGGAAAGGGATTTCTTTATGTCCGCCGAAGAGGCGGTGACCTACGGCATTGCCGACCGGGTATTGGTAAAGGAAAAAAATGGCCCGACTGCGTAACGGTTACAGCGGAGGAGAACGAACCTGTTCTTTCTGCGGAAAAAGCGCCGATATGGCCCGGCGTATCATTGCGGGACCCAACGAAGTATTTATCTGCGATGAATGCGTTGATGTCTGCCGGAAAATTCTTTCCGAAGAAGAGCAGGATCTTACCGCCCAGTTTACCGGCGATATACCAACTCCGCAGGAAATAAAAAAGTACCTGGATCTCTTTATCATCGGTCAGGATGAGGCAAAAAAGGCCCTGTCGGTGGCGGTATATAACCATTACAAACGCATCGCTAACCCGGCAAAAGACCCGGATGATGTTGAAATAGAAAAATCCAATGTTCTCCTCATCGGCCCGACAGGAACAGGAAAAACCCTCCTTGCCAAAACACTGGCGCGTAAGCTTAAAGTGCCTTTTGCCCTTGTTGACGCAACCACCCTGACCGAAGCAGGTTATGTAGGCGAAGATGTCGAAAACATACTCCTTAAGCTTATTCAGAGCGCAGGGGGAAACATCGCCTCTGCCGAACGGGGCATTGTCTATATTGACGAAATCGACAAAATTGCCCGCAAGGGAGAAAATGTTTCCATAACGCGTGATGTGTCCGGAGAAGGAGTTCAGCAGGCCCTGCTTAAAATTATCGAAGGAACAATCGCTTCGGTACCTCCTCAGGGTGGACGGAAACATCCAAATCAGGAAATGATCCGTATCGACACTACCAACATACTGTTTATTTGCGGCGGTGCATTTGTCGGACTGGACAAATACATAGAACGGCGCGTGGTTCAGCATCCTATGGGTTTTGGAGCGGTAATCCATGAAAACCGGGAAAAGAATTTACGGGAACTGTATGCGAATCTTCACCCGGATGACCTTATCCACTTTGGGATGATCCCCGAGTTTATCGGCAGGCTTCCCATCGTTGTCAGCCTGGACGAATTACGAAAAGAAGATCTTATCCGGATTATTACAGAACCAAAGAATGCCATTGTAAAGCAATACAAAGCTTCTATGGCTTACGACGATGTTGAACTGGAATTTACAGAAGGGGCTATCGACGCCATAGCCGAAACGGCAATCAAGCAAAAAACAGGCGCCCGGGGACTGCGGACTATCGTGGAAAGACTTATGACGGATATCATGTTTGAAATTCCTTCCATGGAGGGAAGTAAAAAAGTGGTGATAACCCAAAACACCGTAGAAAAATCCGAGCCGCCTGAAGTAATCAGCTTTCAGAAAAGCGCATGAGTTCTCCATGACTCGCCAGTTTGTTATGTAAACCGGATATTTTCCTTGGGCAGAATCCGGTCAAGAAGAGAGATTAGCTCATCTGGATAGAGCGTCAGCCTCCGGAGCTGAAGGTGGCAGGTTCGAGTCCTGTATCTCTCATATATGGATCCTATTATATTGGCTTCAGGTTCCTTGCGCAGACAGGAATACTTCCGGCTGCTGGGACTACCCTTTACAATTATGCCGGCAAAACTGGATGAAAGGTCCAGAGACGGCCAAGTCCCCGGGGATTATTCCCAGGATATGGCTATACGGAAGATCAATACCATTGTCGACCAGCTTAGAGGCCGCATACCCATGTGGATATGCGGAGCAGATACGGTTATAGCGGTGGATGGGGAAATTTTCGGCAAGCCGGCAGACCGCAACGATGCCAGATTAATGATCGAGCGTCTTTCCGGCCGCGAACATGATGTAATAACCTCTGTTGCCCTCTTTAACGGCAGAAACCAAAAAATTGACTGCCGTACTGTCGAATCTGCAGTAACCTTTGCAGAGCTTTCGGAAAAGGAGATTGAATGGTATCTCAATACCGGAGAATGGCAGGGGGTAGCGGGTTCCTATAAGATCCAGGGTTTGGGCGGCTGTTTTATCAGTTCAATCCGGGGTTCTTTCAGCGCAATTGTGGGCTTGCCCGTGCATGAATTTTATAGTATGCTGATTGATAACGGTTACCAGTACGGCGCTTAATACTGCTGGTCCGTAATTTCCTCCCGTAATCGGGAGAGATATAGTGAAGGAAGTGGAAAAGCAAAAGCTNTTCCACCCAGGAGGAAAATAGTGGCTGTAGTCACCATGAAAAGCCTGCTTGAATCGGGAGTACACTTCGGTCATCAGGTAAAACGCTGGGATCCNCGGATGAAGAAATATATCTTTGCCGAACGGAACGGGATCCACATCATCGATCTTCAAAAAACCATTCANTCCATTAAAGATGCTTACGACGCGGTGCGCAAAACCGTAACTGCAGGAAAATCGGTTCTTTTTGTCGGAACCAAAAAGCAGGCACAGCAGGCCATCCAGAAAGAAGCTGAACGCTGCGGTATGTTCTATGTAAACAATCGCTGGCTTGGCGGTATGCTGACTAACTTTGTTACCATAAAAAAATCCCTGCTCCGGCTTAAAAAACTCGAAAAAATGGAAGTGGACGGATCTTTCGAAAACCTTACCAAAAAGGAAATTGCCGCTCTGGGCAAGGAAAGATCAAAGCTTCAAAAAAATCTCGGCGGTATCAAAGAAATGAAAGATCCTCCGGGGATACTTTTTATCATTGATACCAGAATGGAATCCATAGCCGTAGCCGAAGCCCAGCGCCTGAATATCCCCATTGTTGCGGTTGTAGATACCAACTGTAACCCCGAAGGNATAGACTACCCCATTCCGGGAAATGATGATGCAATNCGCGCTATCACTCTGTTTACCCAGATCATTGCAAATGCNGTAGTAGAGGCGGACAACGAAGCGGGACTNAAGATCATCGAAACACTGGGCGAAGAAGACGAAGACATGGAAGAAATGATGAACGATATTTCCCTAAAAGAAGAAGACAGGGAAATAGACATAGATGCCTATGCTTCAGGCGAGGAAGAAGAAGCAAAAACGGAAAGTACCGAAAAAGACAACCTTGGAACCGAAGAAGACGATATTCACGTTGACATTGACAAGGTTTATGAAGAGGAGTAGTTAAATGGCTGATATTAGCGCTGCAGATGTAAAGAAACTCCGCGAAAAAACCGGAGCCGGCATGATGGAATGTAAAAACGCCCTTGTTGCTACCGGAGGGGACGCAGCAGCGGCAGAAAAGATCCTTAAAGAAAAAGGCCTTGCCGCCGTGGAAAAACGCTCGGGAAGAGCCGCCAACGAAGGAAAAATCTTTATTAAGATTAATAATGACGGATCAAGGGCNGTGCTTGCGGAAATTGCTTCCGAAACAGACTTTGTAGCCCGGAATCCCGACTTTATTACACTGGGGAATGAGCTTACGTCAAAAGCCCTGGAAAAAGGTTACACCGGTATAACGGACGAACTGAATGAAATGGTTAAAGACCTTGCGGCAAAAATCCGGGAAAACATGAACCTGAAACGCCTGATGGTCATGGATGCAGGTACAAACGAATATCTGTGCCAATATATTCACGGTGACGGTGCAATCGGTGTTGTAGTAAAAATAGCTGCCGAAAAAGCTGATGCATTAAAAGACGAAGANGTGCAGGGATTTGCCTTTAATCTTGCCCTCCATATCGCGGCGTTTAACCCAATGGCATTGAGCAGGGAAAAAATCGATCCTGCATGGCTTAAGGAACAGGAAGAAATTTTCCGCAAACAAATGGAACAGGACGAATCACTAAAAGGAAAGCCTGACAATGTCGTAGACAATATCCTTAAAGGAAAAGTAAATAAATTCCTTAAGGAAATATGNCTCCTTGATCAGGGTTATGTAAAAGACGAAAAACTCAGTGTTGCAAAGGCACTGGAAGAAGCGGGGAAAAGCGCAGGTACTGTTCTTTCTGTTGCCGATTTTGCGTATTATAAGGTCGGTGCATAATGCATAGTGTTATTAGCTCCTGCGAAGAGCGGATGAAAAAAACCATTGCCAACCTTAAAGAAGGCTATGCCGCCCTCCGTACAGGCAGGGCATCGGCGGCGCTTTTTGATAAAATCAGGGTGGATTATTACGGAGAGAAAACTCCGTTAAGCCAAACAGCAAACATATCTGCCCCGGAAGCCCGGCTTATTGTAATCCAGCCCTGGGACAAAACACTGATAGGTGAAATCGAAAAAGCAATACTCTCGTCGGAACTTTCCCTTAACCCATCCAACGACGGCAAGGTGATCCGCATTGCTATTCCTCCCTTAACGGAAGAACGGCGCAAAGAGCTGGTAAAACAGGCCAAAGCCCAGGCGGAACAGAGCCGCGTTGCAATAAGGAATATTCGCAGGGACGGAAACGAAGAGCTGAAAAAGCTTCTAAAGGACAAGGAATTAACCGAAGACGAAGAAAGCAAAAATTCCGAAGAACTTCAAAAGCTGACTGATTCATACATCAAACAGATTGAGACGGTGCTGGAAGAAAAAGAATCGGAGATAATGGAAGTTTGACAAGTCCCAGCCCAATCCCCTGCCATGTAGGGATTATAATGGACGGAAACGGCCGGTGGGCAAAAGCCCGCGGAGAGCGCCGGACAGGGGCATTTGGAAGGTCTTAATGCAGCCAAAAGAGTTGTTAAAGCCGCTGCGGAAATGGGGATTCGTTACCTTACCCTTTATGTTTTTTCTACGGAAAACTGGAAACGGACAACCGATGAAGTTGGTTTTATTATGGGATTGGTAAAACAATATCTCCGCAGTGAAATGGAGTTTTACGAAGAAAACCATATACGCCTCCGGCATGCCGGAGATCCGGACGGGCTGCCTCAGGACATAGCGGCAGAAATAAGGGATATGTGCGCCGAAACTGAAAAATACAGCGGAATACAGGTAATTCTTGCCCTGAATTACGGAGGAAGGGACGAAATACTCAGAGCCGTCAGGAAAGCTGCCCGTGCCGGGGAAAACTTTTTATCCCTGAATGAAGCAACATTGGCCGGTTATCTGGATAATCCCGACATCCCCGACCCGGACCTGATTATCAGGAGTGCAGGAGAATACAGAACAAGCAATTTTCTTCTTTGGGAAAGCGCCTATGCAGAATACTATATTTCCCCGGTATTGTGGCCGGACTGGACGGAAACGGAACTGCAAAACGCCGTTGAATCGTATCAAAATCGGGAACGAAAATACGGTAGTGTAACATGAATAAATCCCAGGTTATCCAGCGATTAATGATTTTTTTTATTGGCCTTCCGCTTTTCGTATCCATGATTTTTTTTCTGCCTCAGTATAATCACCTGGTTTTGAATATTTTTGTAGTTATTTTCAGTTCAGTGGGAGCTGTAGAATTTGCCCTAATGCTCAGAGCAAAGGGATTCCCCGTATATCTTGGAGAAGCTGCTGTACTTGGCTCATGAGTCCGCTTGCAGCAACACTTATTGCAAGTTTTAATACCAACAGCCAGATTACCCAGTTCCTTTATATCATAGGCGCTTTATGGGTTTTGGTATCGGAAATTTTTTACCACAAATCCAGAAATGATTTCTCTTTGGTACTTAACCGCCTCACCGCATCATTTTCGGTTATGATCTACCCCGGTCTTCTTTTAAGCTGGGTAGTCAATATGACCACTCTGGAACATTCCACAGTTGTAATCCTTGCATTTGTTCTTACCGTCACGACCAATGATTCTTTGGCCTGGGTAACGGGAATGCTCTTCGGCAAAAACAACCGGGGAATAGTTTCGGTTAGTCCAAACAAAAGTGTTGCCGGTTATATGGGAGGTATGACCGCATCCATTGGAGTTTGCGTCATAATGGCTTATGCTATTCCCGGGGCTTTTGTGCCGGATCAAATAGCAAAGCTTCCTTCGGCAATATTGCTGGGTTTCTTTTCCGGCATAACGGTAATACTGGGAGATCTGTCGGAATCGGCAATAAAAAGAAGCTGCGGTTTTAAGGATTCTGGCCGTATTTTTCCGGGCAGAGGCGGTGTACTTGATTCTACCGATTCAATTGCATTAACAGCTCCTCTTTTTTATGTACTGTACCGGTTCTTTTTTTAAAAAATNGCAGCTTGTTTAGAATAAATTATCATAGAATTTGTATTTTGGAGTTTACAGAGCATGACTATTTTAAAAGTGGCACTGGGTCTGGCAGGACTTGGAATAGTAGTTTTTATCCATGAACTGGGCCATTTTTTAGCAGCCCGCTTTGCAGGTATTGATGTTGAAGCTTTTTCCATAGGCTGGGGCAAACCCATACTTAAAAAGAAAATAGGAGCCGTGGAATACCGGCTGGGTCTTTTTCCTTTGGGCGGTTATTGCAAGATGCGGGGCGACAANGATTACGAAGAAATCTGGAATAACCAAAAAAANGGNATAGCCCCTCCTGCAGGGACATTCTTTGCCGCCCATCCCTTAAAAAGGATTTTTGCGGCTTTTGCCGGTCCTCTTTTTAATTTTCTTTTTGCAGTTATTTTACTTTCGTTTATNTGGGGAAAGGGCATCGACATACATACCATGGAAAACAGGATTGTGCTCCTTTCCGATATAGACGGTAATAGNTATCCTTCCGACAAGGGGGGGTTATTAAGCGGGGACGTAATTGTAGAAATTAACGGTAAAAAAATCAGTCATTACATGGATATACAGGAAAATATTGGATTGAATCCGGATAAAGACCTTCCCGTAAAGGTAGCCAGAAACGGAGAAACACTTCAACTTACCATTCATCCTAATCTGGATCCCAATGGATCGGGTAAAATAGGCGTCTACTACTGGGCAGTGCCAAAGATAGAGGCAACACGGCCCGGCGGCGCTGCGGAAAAAGCGGGACTAAAACCCGGGGACATCCTGCTTTCAGCGGACGGCAAAGAACTCCCCTATACGGTAGCATTCCTTAAAATATTCAGGGAAAACAAACCGGCAAATTTTTCTGTTGAATATAAACGAGACGGAATAATATCAACTGCGGAATTAAATGATGTTGTTTATTCAGGAGATTTCCCCGATTTGGGTATTGAATACCCTATGGTACGTATCAGTACTCCCAGTCTTTCTCCTTTGGGCGCCCTCGCTGCAGGCGGAAGAGAAGCGGCAAAAACTCTTGTTATTTCCGTAAAAGGTTTAGGACTGCTCTTTAAGAAAGGCATTGATTATACCCAAACAGTTTCAGGTCCTGCCAGAATTACCTATATTATGGGAGAAGTTACGGCAGGAGGATTTTCGGAAAGCATAGAAACTGGATTAAATTCATTTTTAAACATACTTGCCCTTATTTCCATAGCCCTGTGTATGATGAATCTGCTTCCACTCCCCATTCTTGACGGCGGTATGATCATNCTCTATTTAACGGAAATGATAAAACGGCGGCCCATACACCCAAAGGCAATTTCTGTCTTTCAGACTGCCGGAGTGGTAATAATTGTAAGCCTCATGATCTTTGCGGTTTTTAATGATATACTCTTTTTTACCAACAGGTAAAAATACCAGGTAAGGAGCTGAAAATGAGACATAAAATTCCCTGTTTCTGCGATAACACCTTTGTGGCGGAAGTTCCCGAAGAAATTAACCTGGACACAGATCCCCAATACATCGAAGATATTCTAGCCGGGAATTTTATGAATTTCCCCTGCAGCAACTGCGGTAAACGGCACAAGCCGGAGTTTGCGATGACAGTCCATTGGCCTTCCAAAAGTTTAACATTGGAAGTACTTCCTGAACTTGAACGGGGGGCTTTTTACCTCAGAAAACCAAATAAAGATGAAGCGCCGAAAGAAACGGTAATTTCCTATCCGGAAATGACGGAGCGTATCGCCATGATTAAGGATGATCTTGTTACAGAAGCCGTGGAAGCCATTAAATACTACCTGTTTGTTAAAGCAGACGAAAATTATCCCGAACATGATATAAGCGTTTGGTACCATTCCAAAAACGAAAACAACCTGGAATTCCATATACATGGCATCAAGAACAACGAAGTTGCCGTTATGCAGATTCCACATTCATTGTATGAAAAAACACTCAATGATTTCAGGACAAATCCAAAAGAAGAACCCTTCCCTTCTTTACGGGAAAAAAGTTATTGTTCTATCCAGAATATGCTCAGACCGGATGAGTTAAAGTAAAACGCAGAGCATATCGTTCACATCATATCTGCTGCCCACAGCCATATCCGGAAGCGTTGCGAGGTAGCTAAAACATTACTGCCGTACTGAACACATCAATCTTTCCATACCGGTGGGGGAAAGAGCACCCATTCAGACCATGGCGGTCGTGGCTGCCGTCAACGGACGCTCTGGCGTCACTGCCATTGTATCACGCCGAATGGTCTTCATGGGTAACCTTCCCCCCACCGACATGGCAACATTAGTTTCGATGTGTTCAGTACGGCAAAGATAAAGTAATTGTACCCCACCACCTATAGGTCAGTAATGATGGCAGATCAACAAATGAAACGATACATTCGCATAATTAGCTCACGCAACGGTAGCAGCTGCTGACTTTGTATAGCGGTGCTGGCATAACGATACACCACATGAAGGGGAGCAGGCGCAATGGCATCCGCCGATGTTCCTGTGTCATGAACCCAAAAGCAACTTCTGTTTCTGTAACGTAGTTCTACTTTTATTGGGTCTACGGCATATTACTCTTTTTGGATAACCGCCCTGTGGGCGCTGTTATTTGCCGTCACTGCCG
>JGI24704J35079_10001348_pt1 | contig 10609 bp, 10 predicted proteins | sample TergutNt197P3_FD_35079 | JGI IMG/M metagenome (IMG submission 35079)
AAAAATTGATTTTATCGCCGAAATCCGTATAATTGAAGCTGTTTTTTGAAAAAACTGCGGTATGGTAGGCAGAGCTACCGCCTACCATACACCCGTATTAAGTATTAACGGTCGAATTTTGTTGATGTGTGGCATTCGTATCATATTAACAACAGATTTTAACTATTTTTTTTAGGATATCCAATAACCAACCTCGCCCCTCTGTTTTCTTCTTTTCCCTTAAACATTGTTACGATCATATATATATAGCCCTCGTCAGCATATCCTATAGGTCTTGGGACAATGAAAAAGTCTTTCAATTCTTCTTTATTCCATATCTTTCCTCCATCTTCGCTCCAAACATAACTTGAATAAGGCGTATTATATACTTCTGTAAAATAGAAATCCCCATATGTTGTTATATAATACCCATCAGGCAAAGGAATATATTCACCTTTATCTATATAACAAATACCAACCTTATAACTCTCCCTTTCTTTTCCGAAATAATATGCTACCAGTCTGCTTGTTTTTTTATCTTTTTTAATATAAATCAACTTCATATCCTGAGGTATTGGTAAACTATTTACTAGTCTTTTTTTTCCATCTTCCAAATCAAATTGGTATAATTGATCATTGTTTTCTATATATAACAAAGAATGATCTGAATTGAGAATACATATTTTTTCAGGATCCAAATCGAATTTTATCCAAGTTTTTCCACCATCCTTTGTATATCTGTATTCATAAACAAATTCTCCTGCTTTTTTTACAGAAAAGACAGCAATTCCTGTTTTTTGAGAATAAAAATCTATATATGACAGATTTACTTCGTCTAAATGTGTGATTTTTTCCCAAGTTTCACCCCAATCTTTCGAGTGGAAAAGTGTAGAAATGTTTTTTCTCTCTTCCCCAGCAAAGTTACTGCTTTGTAGAACTACAAATAAACCTTCCTCTGCAAAACACCCCTCAGTTATTGTCCCTCTACCCAAAGTTGTTTTATGAAAAGTAGCGCCAAAATCCACACTTCTGTATATTATGGAACTAGCACTATTAGGATTTTCCGCGCTATTATCTCCCAATAGAAAAAAGATATCTTTACTATAGTTAATTATCTGGCTAAATTTATACCTACTTATAGCATCAGAATATGCATCAAAAGGCGTTTCTCCTGGTATTTTGTTAAAATCTATTATCTTCCATTCCATTTTTAATCCCTCATTGGTTTGACATGAAGCCATACTTATCGTTATAGCAAATATAGGTATATAGGCTATTATTTTATTTAAAAATTTCATTCCAGTAACGTTACGGATAGGAACTATAATAGCTGCGTTTTCCTTTCCGGTCTCCGATAATATACATTATGTCAACTTTTCGGTTTGGAATCCACTTACGCCACACAAAAAATTGATTTTATAGCCGAAATCCGTATAATGAAAGCTGTTTTTTGAAAAAACTGCGGTAGGACAGGCAGAACTTCCGCCTACCCTATGCGGATATCGAAAATGCGCGTCCACGGATTTTTACAGGGCGCTTGGTAAAATAACCTGCGGTTTTTGAACATGGAACTGGAAATTCTGGAAGACGCAGAACGGTGATGAAGCAAATAACTTAAGGGCATTGTAATGGCGAACAAAATCTCAATCCGCTTTTTCGACGACAAGGAGGTTCGTGCCGTTTGGGACGACGAGAAATCCAGGTGGCGGTTCTCCGCTGTTGATATCGTCGGTGTGTTAAGCCAGAGCGCGGATTCGAGAAATTACTGGTATGTCCTGAAAAACCGCCTAAAAAAAACCGGAAGCGAAGTCCTTACAAATTGTAAGGGGTTCAAACTCATGGCGCCGGACGGCAAGCGCAGATTAACCGATTGCCTGGACAACGAGGGTGTAATTTTTCTTGCCAAAGAGTTTCCTGGCAAGAAAGCAAACCGCTTTATCGAATGGTTTACATACAGCGACGAAACGATTGACGGCAAGAGTAAGTCAAAGGCTTACGCCCTCTTTGACAGCTCACTGCTCGGCACAATAGAAGTCGGCACGGTCAGGGGATTGCAACAGATTCACGGTTATCTGTTCGGCGGGCTTTATGACTTTGCGGGGCAAATCAGAACGCTCAATATCGCAAAGGGCGGCTTCCAATTCGCTATGGCGCGTTATTTGCCCGAAACGCTGAGAAGCATTGAGGAAATGCCGGAAAGCACTTTTGACGAAATCGCAGATAAATACGCCGAAATGAATGTTGCCCACCCCTTTATGGAAGGCAACGGCAGAAGCACACGCATTTGGCTTGACCTGATGCTTAAAAAGAACCTGATGCTGTGCGTCGATTGGAGCAGCGTCAACAAAAAACACTATCTGGACGCTATGAAAAAGAGCGTTGTAAATCCCGCGCCGATAAAAGCTCTATTGAAGCCGGCATTGACAAACAAGATAAACGACCGCGATATGTTTATGAAAGGCGTGGATTACTCCTACTATTACGAGCAGGAAGATGATGTTGCGGGAGGTGACGGCTAAGGAAACGCTGATTAATTGCCTGAGCATACAGGGCGTAGCACGCTACGCCCCTACACATTGCGCGGCGCTCGTAACCTCAACATATTTCTATATATGTCTCGGTTACTGCGCTCCGTGCGCCTTGCGCTTCATCTCGCGCAGACAATTAATCAACATTTCCCTTGCGACACACAAAAAATTGATTTTATCGCCGAAATCCGTATAATTGAAGCTGTTTTTTGAAAAAACTGCGGTAGGGTAGGCAAGGCTTCCGCCTAACCCTGCACCATATTAACGCAGGGTCTATTAGCGACGGTTGGGCTTGACCGGAACGGCACGGGTTCAATCAATTGTCGGTACATTCGTAACCGTACCGTAGTACCGCAGGAGCTATTGGTGGCGGACGGCTCGGCAGTCCAATACAATCCAATATTTTCCTTATCGCCCACGCGGACGGTTTTCTGACCGGCGCGAGCGCCACTCAGCACACGCCCCGCGACTGCCGCGCCGTAAAGTTCTGTGAGAAATGGCTGGTCGTTGTGTTCTTCATCCCCGGGCTATACCTTGCCGCAACATCAGTTTTTCAACACGCCGCGCTATATGCCCGGCTACTCGCCCAACCTCCGCAAGTGTAGGGCAGAGTCAATACCCATTGGCGGGTTGGAACTTCGGGCAGTACGCGATCAACCAGATGCGCGGCGGTATCGGCCATGCGGCAGTTCATCACCCGCATTAGTATCTTCCGATCTCGTAGGCATAATCAGTGTTTCCTTTAGTCTTTGGGAGCCTTTATGCTTGGATCGGAGATGAATCTCTTTAGAGCGGATCCAAAATTCCGGCTGTCCCGCTCCCTGCGGGCGTCTTCCACCGCTCTGTCCAGTTCAAGCTTTCGCGACTTGCTCATTCCGCCTTTTTGAATGAATGCCGCAACCTGATGCAATTCCTGCCAGTCGAACCAGTTGCCGTGCTTACGACAGCAATCAATAATGATCCCCGAGCATTTGGCAAAATTTTTGGGAGTCATGATTACTCCGCATTCGGGACAGCGGATATACGCGCGCCTGGATTTTTCCGCGACGGCAGCCTTTGCGTCGGGAAATTTATAGCCTTGCTCAAGGGTTTGCCTTTCAATACGGTCACAGACAAGCTGAAAACTGTCATGATCCATCCAAAGCCCGCCGCATTGCGGGCAGGCGTAAAGCGGATGATCGTAGCCTGCCTGGATTTCGAGCGTGCTATCGCAGGCGGGGCATTTGATGTTGTTTTTTATTTCCGCGCCGCGTTGCGATTCCGCAACGGATGCCCCGCATTGCGGACAGTGATTCATATTGATGCTGACAGCGCTGAAACATGCGGCGCAAACGCGCGTGTATAGCGAAGAACCGCAATATGCGCAGGCGTGGCTGTTCACGGCGGCCGCCGCTCCGCAATTAGGGCAATTAAAAGCAGTAATTTTGTGCGAATCCAGATTTTCCATTTTTTGTGTCTATACGGTACGGCTGCGGATGAAAAAAGCAGCTTATCCGCCCTATGGAAACGCTGATTAATTGCCTGAGCGGGCGAATCGCTGCGTTGCGCGGTGCTCGTAACCTCAAAATATTTCTATATATGTCTCGGTTACTGCGCTCCGTGCGCCTTGCGCTTCATCCCATCCCGCTCAGACAATTAATCAGCATTTCCCTATAAGTTTTGTTCCCGTTCGCGGTATAACCGTTCGAACTCTCTTTCGTTTTCAATGAAAACGTCGACCAGCGCGGGGTCAAAATGTGTTCCGCTATGGCTTTTTATAGTTTCGACGGCCTCCTGGTGCGTCAGCCTTTTCCTGTGCGGCCTGTCGCTCATAAGCGCGTCGTATACATCGACTATCGCCATTATCCTCCCCTGAAGCGGGATGCCTCTGCCTTTGAGCCCCAGCGGGTATCCCGAGCCATCCCATTTTTCGTGATGGCTGCTTATTAACGCTTCGGCGTGGAACAAAAGNCTCCCNTTATTTATACGTTCGCGTATTTTTTGTATTATTTTAACGCCAAAATCAGTGTGGCTTTTTATCTTTTCAAATTCTTCNTCCGATAGTTTGCCGGTTTTGTTTAGTATATGGTCNCTTACCGATATTTCNCCCGCGTCGTGTAATTGCGCCGACGCAAAGAAGATATCCATATCCCATGCCGACACTTCGTCTTTGTAAAATTCGTGTTCTAAAAGAGCGTCCGTCAGTATTTTTATATAACTCTGCATATTTTCAGTATGTCCGGCGGCTTTGCCGGCGCGAATATCGACGATATCCGCGATCATTTTTTGCGTTACGTATAAATTATCGACATGTAAAATACTGTCAAAAGCATTGATATAATATCTGCGGCTGATTGCGACATCCCTGAATTCCCGCTCATGTTCAAGAAAAACTGCATTCAGTAAAGGTTCAAAATGCGTACCTGTGCCGTTTTTGATTATTTCTATCGCTTTGTTATGTGTCAAAGCTTCCTTATATGGACGGCTGTTAGTCAGCGCGTCATATACGTCTACTATTGACATAAGCCTTCCCTGCAACGGGATATCCATCCCCTTAAGTCCATAAGGGTAGCCTGTGCCGTCCCATTTTTCATGATGGCTTATTGCCAGGGTTTTAGCATATTGTAAAAATACGTTTTCTTTCGTAATCGATTCTATTTTTTTTATAATGTCCATACCCAATATGGAATGCTTTCTCATTTCTTCGGATTCATAGTCGGTAAGCAGGCCTGTTTTCATCAAAATGTCGTCTTTTATCGCTATTTTACCGACGTCGTGCAACTGCGACGACATAATAAAAAGCTCGATATCCCATGCCGATATTTCATCGGTATAAATATTGTGTTTCAATAAAAAATCCAGAAACAGACTTAAATAGTTTTGTGTTCTTTCAATATGGCCTCCCGTCACGCTGTCGCGGCATTCGACGAGTTCGGCTATTGTATGCAGTATAGCGCTTTGCAATTCGAATACGGTTTTGTTTTTCTCGGTGATTTCATTTTCCAGGTCGTGGGTGTATTTCATAAATTCTCGCTTAAGCCTGCCCAAAATAATATGAACATTCACCCGTTTTAAAAGCGGTTCCCATGTGAAGGGCTTTTTTACATAATCTACCGCTCCCAGATCAAAACCTCTAACCTCGCTATTTGAATCGCATTTGCCGTCCAATAAGATGATAGGGGTATGCTCGGTGCTTTTTGTGCTTTGTATTGTCTTTATAACGGCATGATCGCCCATATCCGATATTTCACTGTCCAGAAGTATAATATCAGGCGTTATTGTTTCAATGACTTGAAACAATTCTTTGCCGGTCGAAACGGTAAGTAAATCGTATTTGTCTGAAATACCTGCCTTTTCGGATGCCGTATTTATATTATCATTTGTAACCATTACTATGGTTTCACGGTTGTTACGCAAAAAACATACCTCCATGCGACGGTTAAAACACCCGGTTACAATTATTTCCCTTAATCGCGACGTCTCCCCAGTTGTTTGCGGTAGATTTCCCGTATGGCTTTCAATTCCATGTCGTAGCGGCCATCCCTGAAATCGGGAAACGTCCATTCAAAAGGCTGATAACGCCCGCCCCGGTAACGGGCGGTCATATCCGCCCAGACGCCGTCGCCAAGATAGATTTTCTGCCCCGCCCCCTTGAAGCTGGCCAATACGATTTTATTCAGGTCAAGGTATCCGGCATCGAGATTAACCATCCGTCCGTTTTCCCCGGCGGATTTATCTTCAATATCGTTGGCAACGCGCTTGGCTTCGCCAAGATGTTCCGGGGGAAACAATTCCTGAAACGAAATCAGACGCCGCCGGAGATTTTTTCCCATTTCCGGCTCGTAATAATCGGTCAGATCGAAAAGATGGTCAGTACCGGCGTAATCAATTTCACCCCACACGGATTCCATAAACCGCAATGCTGTTTGCATCGTGTCTTCCCGTGCGTAGAGCACCGCTGCAAACAGTTTTACGGGGTCAGCGTTACAGGGCCGCGCCATTGCAGGATGGTTTCCTTTTTCATTCATGCCCGTTTGCCGGGGCATTATGGTGAACGCTTCTGGAATCTATGTACTCCAGTAATATTTGTTTTAATATAGTAACAACTGGGACAGCTAGAAACATTCCTGTAACTCCAAAATACGCTCCGCCCGCGATTACCGAGAATATTACCAGCAACGGGTTTATTTTTAAGGTTTTCCCCATTATTTTAGGTTCGATGAAGTTACCGTCCAATTGTTGAAAAATTATTAATGGAATCAGAATTGTAATTGCTTTGGTAATCCCGCCCGTGAGTAATGCTATGACAATTACGAACGCGACTGCCACCAACGACCCCAGATATGGTATAAAATTGGCTATTCCGCAGATCATCCCAAGTAAAAAGGCGTATTTTACGTTGAAAATCAGCAGTATTGATGTAACAACCACCGTGTTTATCACGCTATCGATACTTTTACCCAATATAAATGCAAAAATAACCTTGTTAATCTGACGCAGNTATTTTTTTAACTGGTTTTGAACTTTTTCTTTAAAAACTACATTGGATAATTTNCTGAAGAAATTGAATATGTTTTCCCGATCCAGCAATATGTACAATGAAACAATCATGCTTAAAACAAACTTGAAAACCCCGCTGGTAAAAACCATGATGCCTTTGCCCAGTTGTTCAAGTCTGTTCGGGTCTAATAAATGATAAAAATTTGACATGTCGAAATTGTTCAAAATGACATTGTTTGGAAATTTATCCATGATGTATTTATAATAACCTGGAACGCTGCCCGTGAATTCAATCAGGCTTTTAATCAATATCGGTATAATAAAAGTCATTATTAACGCAATTATCAGTATTAACGCCGAATATACTGAAAAAACGCTTAATTTTCTCGCTCTTTTTACGATAAAATTCCTTATGGATTTTTTATACAGCTTTTCCAGTCTTTCACAGGGAATGTATAAAAAATAAACAATAAGTATTCCCAATAAAAAAGGCGAGAGTAATCTTAAAAAGCCGCTTATCCACTCTGTAATTTCGCTGAAATTATCCAGAGTTTTATAAAAAACTATCGCGAACACAGCGAATATAAAAGCAGGCATCCATTTTAGCCACTGATTGTTATCATATAAATGCACAGATTCCTCCCCGCCTGCCCCGGAATATATCATGTATGCCTGCGTAGCCTGCATGCTTGCAGGCGCTCACCGCGAGCGATTTGCGCCAACACCCGCAGAGTATGTCAACCGTTTTGCGGTACAAGGCCGGCAAAAGCCCCATAAAATATCCGGGCTAAAGATTACTGACCATTAACGATGCTTGTCAATGGATAAGGAGATTAATGTTATGGCAACTTTCGGCTACGCCCGCATTTCGAGCGCCGACCAGAACGAAATGCGGGCAGTTGGCCGCCATGAGCGAACAGGGCATACCGCCAGAGCGTATATTCGTTGACAAACAGTCCGGCAAGGATTTTGAACGCTTTGCCTGGAAATCGTTGATAGAAAACCTGAGGCCGGCGGGAGATCTGCTATACATAAAAAGCATAGACCGTATCGGGCGCAACTATGATGAACTGCTGCGCCAGTGGCGCGTCATTACAAAAGAACTCTGCGTGGACACCGTCGCCCAGGTAATTAATCAGCGTTTCCTTATTCGGGTTTGTAAAGAAAGCCTGCGCCTGGTTACCGGATGCTTTGCAACTCTTCCGACATGCCCCGTTCGTAAGTGCTCCATCCGGAGTTTATCCCATATGGGGCGCGATGAAATATCGCTTCGATGCGGCGGATATTCTCGCCTTCGATCTTGAACAGTTCGGCCATCTGCCATGTCCAGTTGATCTGATCATGATCGAAAAAAACGAAAGCAAAGGAAATCCCTCTTTCACGGTCAACCGCAACGAAACGGCGGTCGCGTATGCGTGAGACGATGGGGCCGTAGGTTGCCATATTTTCTCTGCAATGTCCCGGGCGAAGAGCGCCGTCGCGGTCAAGGCCGCATGAATTCATGCCATTTTCAAAACGTACGGAGTCATCGGTAAAAGGATAATAGCCTTTGCCATCATTTCTCTGCAAAGCGTCAAAATAATAGTTGCCTATCCTGACAAGATCTTCGCGGGTATGCCGCCTGCCTTCGGGTATCACTTCGGCGAACATCGGGTGCGGCGCGCCCATACTTTCGACGGCCTCGCCTGTCGGAGGAAACCCGCCGCCGGCCGGCTTGGCTGCCGCGCCGCCGGTTAAGCTCTGTTCGGGCCGGATGGCGAGCTGCTCGACCTCGGTAATCAGGCCGTTTGCTATTTTCAGGCGAATCGCAACGGCAACGGTTGTCGACTCGGCCGGACTCGCGGTTCTATTTCGCGCGTTTTCCTTTACCGTTCCAAGAAAGGCTACCTGTTGGGTTTCGATGTCGGGAACATAGAATTTGTATGCTCCTTTCCCTGACATGCCGTACCAGAGACCTTCTTTCCCCAGAGGCAGTTGTATTCCGTTTTCCGTGAACCTGCAATCTCTGGCAAACAGAGATGGATTGACATTTTTCGCCAGCATGGCGTCCAGATACCGGTCGATGTAATTCTCCAGACAGGCGCGGTCGCACGCGGGCTTGACCACGGGCGGTTGAGCCATGGCCGGAACCGCCAAAGATAGAAAAATTCCAAATACAATCAGTTTCATTCGCATCACGTTCCTCCTTGCGGGATAGAAATTTAAAACCAGTGAACACAATTACAATCTTATCAGAAACTGGACTATCCCCATTTTATTTATTTAAGACGCATGCTATCCCATGTCGACGCCCTGTCATTCCGAACGCAGGAAATCGATGATATTCTGAAACCGTACGCCGTTATGGTCAGTGATATATGTTTTGTCCATGGAGAGGACATATTTCTCGTAATTGTCGCCTATAGCCATGAGTGCCGCGAATTTGCGTGATTTTACGCTTTCGTCCATAATACTCGGCATGATCTGATAATACTTTCTGGCATCCTGCCGGATGGCGAGAAAATCCACTTCGCTGCCGTGCCACTTGCCTGTAAATACCTGATACCCCCGGCGCAGCAGCTCAAAATACACGACGGTTTCCAGGGCATTTACCAGATTGACGTCCGAGTATCCCATCAACGCGTTGCGGATGCCTGTGTCGGCGATATAAAATTTTGACAGGGTTTTCGACTGCTCTTCGCCTGCTATGTCAAAGCGGTTTGCCTGATAGACGATGTACGCCTTTTCCAGTGTGTTGATGTATGAATTAACGGTGGATGATCTTATTTTTTCGCCTTTTGCGTGCGCGCTCAGGAATCCGCTGATTTTGTTTGGTGAGATGATATTGCCGGTATTGCCAATGATATAACGAACGATTTTTTCCAGCAGAGCGATATCACTCCCGCTCCGCGTCACGATATCCTTGATAACGACCGTATTGTAAATCCCAAGCAGGAAATCGTTGACCGTTGTATCTTGTTGAGGAAGCGTTGGCACGGTAGGCAAAGATCCATATTTTAAATACTGGCGGAATTTGTCATCGACGCTCCAATCGGACGGCAGGTGATTGAAAAGCAGGAATTCCTTAAAAGACAGCGGCAGCATCTTTATCTCGACATAACGCCCGGAAAGCAGCGTCGATATGTCGGATGACAACAGGTATGCGTTCGATCCGGTGATGTAAATATCCACATCTATATCGGATTCCGCGCTCAAGCCGGCGACGGCTTTTTCCCAGTGAACCGCCTGCTGGATTTCATCCAGGAATAAGTAGTATTTTCCGCCGCGAATTTTTTCTCGAACCAGGCTGTACAACTGCCGGTAATCGCGTATATCGTCATAAGCCATCAACTCAAAATTGATGTCTATTATACGATCATCCGCGACGCCGTTTTTAAGCAGATACTGCTTGAACAATTGCAAAAGCGTGGATTTGCCGCAGCGCCGGATGCCCGTGACGACCTTGATCAGTTTGTTGTCCTTAAACGCCTTCAGGCGTTCCATGTATTGTTTTCGCTGTATCATTTCATAACTTAACGTGAAACATCGATAAAGAGAGCTTCAAGGGCGATCTGGCGGTTCACATTATAGCGCATATCCATTTTCAGTTTGCCCATTGCCTCAATGGCGCGGATAAGAAGAGA
>JGI24704J35079_10001376_pt1 | contig 10527 bp, 13 predicted proteins | sample TergutNt197P3_FD_35079 | JGI IMG/M metagenome (IMG submission 35079)
CGCTTTGTTATGGCTTCCTCTGTATAGTCCGCGCCGAGGGTCTTTGTGCGGGTAAAACGCTCTTGTCCGGGAGCGCGGACGGAAATATACTTGCCGCGCTTGATTTCATACCNCGACGCTTCAAGGCGTTTCAAAAAATCATCAAAGTCTTTCGACTGCGGTATCAGCGTTTCAATGGCAAGTTTGAGCTTGCTTTTCCAACTGCCGCCGCCGTCCCGGTCTGCGGCGTATTCGGCGTAGCTCTTGCCCTTGTCCTGTCCGGGTTTCACGACGGATAGGCTGTATTCCTTGCATAGTTTATCACTAAAAGCGCGGATTTCATAATAGCTCTTTTTGTTTGAGATATATTTTTTATGGTCTATGAAACTTGCGGCGCAAAAAATGAGGTGGTTATGGATATGCCCCTTGTCAATATGGGTAGTCAAGACGTATTCGTGCCGCCCTTTGGTTATCTCGTCGGCAAGGCGTTTTCCTATCTCGTGCGCCTGTTCGGGCGTACTCTCCCCCGGCTCAAAAGACTGTATCAGGTGATGAGCGAGGTTGTTTCCCTTTTCCAACGCTTGCGACAAGGTTAAATCAAATTCCTTGTCTGCCGTTTCAAAGGAACAGCCGAAAGACGAAACAAGCATTTTGCCGTCCGTCTTGGCGGGGTTCTGTATGTATTCGATACGTTGTTTCAATCCTGTTTTGACAGGCTTAATCTTAGTAACCGCCATATCTCGGCAATCCCCCTTTTCATTTCGTCAATGTCCTGCTCGTATATCCGGGTTGTGCTGTTGACGCGCTTGGCGATCTGATTGAAATTAACGCCGATTTTCTGCATTTCGGCGCACACGGCTTTCAAGTCGGAATAGTCGGTATTTACGGCGTAACCGTCTATCGCCATTTTCCGCATATAAGCCGCGATATTGTTTGTATGCAACAGCCGCATTTTGTCAAAGATAAAATCCCGTTCCGCTTCGGTGACGCGGAAACGTATCATCACGTCACGTTTCAGCCCGCCCGCGTTTTCCTGTCCGTTCTCCATGCCGCAACGTTCCTTTCGGTTTTCGTAATATAAAGGGGTTTGGGTTCTCCCCAAAATGAGGGTTCGGGAAACTTCCCGACAAGCGGAAAACGAAACGCCGTAGCGTGTAGATTTTCTCGGCAAGGTGAGCCATTTTTTCAAAATGGGCACACTTGCCTATGCTTGCAAAAAAGTATCTCCCCTACTTATTACTACAAACGAAAACGTCATTTTGGCAAGGTAAGCGTAAAAAATATTTTCAAAAAAGTTACGTCGCGGTCAAAAAAAAAGCCGCCGCGACACCGCAACAGCTTTGTAAATTTTATATGAACGGACGGGGGTTTTATTCTTCCCCCGCCTCGTTAAGTTTTAGAGCCGCGTCTATTGTTCCCTCGACAATCGGCAAATACTTTTCCGGGCATAGCCGGAGCTTTATAACGGCGCGTTCACGTTCCGCGTTGTCTTGCTCCGCCGCCGCTTCCGGGTAAAAATACTTTTCGACCGGGAGCTTACAAATAGAAATAATCTCATAGAAAACGGGCAAGCTCGGTAGATTGCCGCTATTCTCTATGTTGGTTAAATAGCGCGGGTCTATCCCTACCATTTCAGCTAATACTCTTTGGGATATTCCTAACGCTTTACGGGCTTCTTTCATATCCGCGCCGAAACTTTCAAACGGCGCACGGTTGCGTTCCTTTGGCATATTATACCCTCCATATACATTATATAGACCCTGCTTTTTATATGGAACGCTACAATATGCACTGACTATGCAGATTATAATTCGTGTCCGTACTTGAATATTTCATAATTTTGAAGTATAATAGGCGTGAGGTGGTTGTGAATGGATTATCTGACTATAAAAGAAGCCGGGGAAAAGTGGGGTATCTCCGGGCGCATGGTAACTTATTATTGCGTTGACGGACGCATACCGGGCGTAATTCGGAAAGGTAATATGTGGCTCATTCCCGCCGACGCTGAAAAGCCTGTTGACGGTAGGAAAATATTTATGAAAAAGGATTGAACTACAGATAAACTACAGATTGCTATGTTATAGTAATCATGGAGGGATTCACATGGATATTAAAATTCTTCTCGTTGAGGACGATGAAAATATTTGCACTACGGTCAAAACATTTTTGGTTGACACCGGGTATAGAGTGGAAGCCTGTCTTGACGGCAATGAAGCACTCGCAAAGTTTTATGATAATACTTATCAGCTTGTTATACTCGACATTATGCTTCCCGGTATGAACGGGTATGAGCTATTAAAAGAGTTTCGCAAACTAAATAATACCCCCATTCTGATGATGACGGCTTTGTCGGACGACGACAATCAAATCCGAGCTTTTGACGCGGAGGCAGATGATTACGTTACAAAACCGTTCAAAATACAACTTTTGTTAAAGCGTGTTGAAGCCCTGCTACGGCGAAGCGGCGCATTGGCAAAAGAAATTCATTGTTGTAAGCTGACACTCCGACCGGAGGATTTCAAAGCGTTTTTTAACGGTGAGGAACTCTCTTTAACCTTGAAAGAATTTGAAATATTAACGCTATTGTTAAAAAACAAAAGCAAAACCTTGTCGCATGAAACAATCCTTTCCCGCGTATGGGGATATGATTACGACGGCGATGGGAGCATTGTTCATACACATATTAAAAATCTGCGGGCAAAATTGCCGGAAAACATAATAAAGAATGTACGCGGGGTCGGCTACCGCATTGAGGATGGTGCGCTATGAAAAAACGAGGAATATTTTTTAAGGTTTTTACTTATACGACAATATTTTTGATACTGCTTGTCATCGTGACAGTCGCTTTGTTTTCTCAGCAATTTCTTTCTTTTTATAATACAACACAAATGCAACAGCTCAATCGTTCTTATCAAAACCTATACAATGAATTGCATGGGAAAAGCACCGATGAAATTTATACTATCGCTCAAAAATTCCATGAAAACAATCAATCATTTTCTTTCTATGTCAAGGATAAAGACGATATTATTATCTTTTCCACGCCCAATATAGACCCGTCAGATGTGCCGAATAACAATGCTTTCAAGATTATTATGACAATCGGGCAAGATTATATCCTTGGCGCGGCCAATCAAGANGGTNTCANAACNGATTACAGCGGCTTATTTTCAAAGTCGTTGTTGGCACTTGCTTGTATGTTGATTATGAGTGTAGTCGGCGCGTTTATTTTCGCCCGACAAATTACAAAGCCAATAAAAAGATTGGCTGACAGCACAAAGAAAATGACTAACCTTGAAGATGTGCCACCTGCGCCGGAACGTCACGACGAATTAGGATTTTTAGAACAAGATGTCCATGCCATGTATGATAAACTTAAAGTGACTATATCGAAATTAGAGGACGAAATTTTGCGAGAGCGCGAAATGGAAGAAACACAACGGTATTTCTTTTCGGCGGCTTCACATGAATTAAAAACGCCTATTGCAGCAACCAGTGTTTTATTAGAGGGTATGCTTGAAAACGTGGGAGATTACAAAGACCACTCAAAATATTTGCGTGAGTGCATTAAGATGACGGACGCACAAAGTAAGATGATTTCCGAAATATTGGAAATTGTAAACTTAAACGACGGCAAAATAATACCTGCACCCGAAAAAATGGACGTTGAACGCACGGTTGCTAATCTGCTTCCCAATTTTCAGACGTTAGCAGAAGCAAATGAACAACGTATTATATGCAACATCAAGGACGGCGAAACTATTTTTGCCGACCCCAAAATGATTAAAAAAGTTCTTTCAAATGTTATATTAAACGCCATACAAAATACTCCAAAAGGCGGCGAAATTCAGATATGGACTGAACCGATAGCCGACCAATACCGCCTTTGTATTCTAAACACTGGCGCGAAAATTGATGATACCGTCCTGTCTAAACTGTTTGACCCGTTCTACCGCGTGGATAAAGCGCGAAGCCGAAAAGACGGGCGAAGTGGTTTGGGATTAACCATAGTGCAAAAAGCACTTGAAGCAATGAAAATAGATTACTCATTGGGAAATTCCCCGGACGGCGTTTTATTTTGGATTGATTTACCGGAAATTTGAGTTAAATATTTATAGACCGACGGGTTTGTTGCCTGTCGGTCTTTTTTTGTGAATTTTTAATGAATACAGACAAACTCCAGACAATCTACAGACTAAATACAGATTCGCTTGTTATCATTATCAAGCGTAAGCAAAATACGAGGAGGAAAATTTATGTACCTATTAACCAATGCAATGAAAAACCTTGTGCGAAACAAGGGACGAAACATATTGATTGCCGCCGTAACACTTGCAATCATTGTTTCAACGGTGGTCACGTTGACTATCAACAACGCCGCCGCGAAAGTCATCGACGACATCCGGCTGGATCTTGGTTCCCGGATTGAGATTAAGCAAGATTTTATAGAAATGCACAGAATTGGATTAGACGCACGGGAAAACAGAAGCTATGTATCCATAGATGACTTTTATTCTTATGCGGAATCGTCCTATATAAGAAAAACCATATACGGAGCGGTCATGTACGCTTGGAGCGATACTTTTTATGCCGTAGGCGATACTTCAAAAGGTACGACAACACGCGAGAAAAACGACGGTAGCGGCGAAGAAATGTTAGTTGAAACTTTCAAACTGATAAGCACTTCTGAATCTGATACGCTTACCGATTTTGGAACGCTACGCGAAATTACGTCGGGTCGTATGTTTAGCGGTCTAAACGAGTGTATTATAAGCGAGGACATCGCCGCGCTAAATAATATTTCCATTGGCGACGTCATTGAATTGAAAGGCGCATATGCGACGGATAAATCGTATAACTTAACAGTCGTCGGTATTTATTACGACGCTACTGATGAATATGCAATTTCGTTTTTTGCAATGTACGGACGGTTTGCTGACAATCGGCGTAACGAGGTTATAACAAGTTGGGAAACCCTCATGTCCACAGGGTGGGAAACTAACGCGGGTTTAGACATGAAGTCGGAGTATTTTCTTAAAGACCCTGATGATATTCGAGAATTTGAAAATGAGGTCAGGGCAAAGGGTTTGCCAGTCACTTACAACGTGTCTATAAACCAAGCGGCTTACGATAAAGTAACCGGGCCTCTCTCCGGCATGAAAAGCGCAGTCGTGACATTTATGACTGTAATCTTAATTCTCGGCGTTATTGTGTTGGCATTGATTTCCTTTATGGCTGTCCGTGAACGGAAATATGAGGTTGGTGTCCTTCGGGCAATGGGTATGGAAAGAGGAAAAGTGGCGTTCGGTATTCTTTCGGAGGCGGTGATGATTTCCGCGCTTTGTTTGATAATCGGACTTGGCGCGGGTAGCGCAATGGCACAACCCATTGCGAACAATATATTAGAGGGGCGAGTTGCCGCCGCAGAAGCAGATACAGGCGACGGAAGAAAAATGGCACTTTTCATGGGTGGCCAATTCCAAACGAACGCCGATGACGGTTCTTATGTACCTGAAAGCGAGATTCAAGTGAGTTTAAGTATGGATGTCATAGTTCAAATCATATTTATTACGCTTGGCTTGGCGGCGTTATCCGGCATTATAGGGGTTGTTATTATCACCCAATATGAACCATTAAAAATTCTGCGGGAAAGAAATTAAGGGGGTTGAAAACATGAGTACACTTGCGTTACAAAATGTTTCCTATAAGTATGAGGGAACCAACAAAACTATTTTCAATGATATAAACTTACAGTTTGAAGCAGGAAAGGTTTATACCATTGTCGGCAAGTCCGGCGCGGGAAAGACAACCTTGCTGTCATTACTGGCAGGGTTAGACGTGGCGACAAGCGGGCGGATTGAATATAGCGGCGAAAACCTTGCCGAAATCAACCGTAACCGTTACAGGGCGCGAAAAGCAGGGATTATATTCCAGAGTTTGAATCTTCTGACGAACGCGACAGCTATTGACAATATCATTTTGTCAATGAATATTAGCGGCGTTACAAGAATAGACAAAAAAGAGCGCGCGCTTGAACTCTTGAAAAAGGTGGGTATTTCGCCGGAAAAAGCGAATCGTAAGATACTCAAATTGTCGGGCGGCGAACAACAGCGTATCGGTATTGCACGGGCTTTAGCGCACGACCCGATATTGATTGTAGCGGACGAGCCGACAGGTAATTTAGATAAAGATACCGAAGCAAAAGTCTTGAAAATCTTTGAATCTCTCGCTCATAGCGAGGGGAAATGCGTAATAATCGTTACCCATTCAAAAAAGGTGACGACCATAGCAGACGAAATATGGGGATTAGACAAGGGTGTGTTCCGTCAACTCTCCGTCAAGAAAAATTAGTGGGGGTGAACGCATTGTATGTAATTGAACACGCGCTTTTGAATCTTGGAAAGAACAAAAGCCGGAATATCCTGTTGGCTGTGATTATCTTTGCGATTATCACCTCAACGGTTGTAGCGTTGGCGATTTACAACACTTCGGGAATTGTTATCGAGGAAACGAGAACGGCACTAAAATGTGCGGTGCGTATTGCTCCGCAAAGGCAAATGGTAGGAGGAGGCGCGGTAACTGCGGGCGGCAATCAGCAGACGGCGGCGGTTTCTATGGAACAATACCTTTCCTTTGCCGAATCTGAGTATCTTGACGGTGCAGACATTAAGGAGGGCGGCAGAGGTACCGATGGGGTGGACGCTATTTATTACTTGAAACGTCCCGATATGTTAGCGGCGTTTGAAACAGAATTGCGTGGCAAAGGGTTGCCGGACGACTACTCTGTAAAAACAGACGAATCAGCGTTTGATAGTATTGCTGGCCCCGTGGAGAGCTTGAACAACTTATCGCTTACCTTTCTAATAATCGTTTTATTATTAGGCGCGATTATTATGATTTTGCTGTCGGTTATCGCTATCCGTGAGCGGAAATACGAAATCGGTGTCCTGCGGGCTATGGGTATGAAAAAGAAAAAAATCGCGTTTGGTTTATGGACGGAAATAATTGTAATTACCTGTCTTTGCTTCATACTTGGTATGGGTGCGGGGACGATGTTATCACAACCGATTTCCGACGCCATAATGACAGGACAGGCGCAATCGTCGGACACTGGGTCAACATCATTAGCCGACAGACTAAACGGAACAGACGAAGAACAAGCAGAAAAAATCGACATTTCGGTAAATGCTGTTACTGCTTTGGAAATATTCGGATTATCCATATTACTCGCTTCCATCGCGGGAATTATATCAGTCAGCCGCATTACAAAAAGCGAACCCATCAAGATATTGATGGAACGGAATTAGGGGGAACAGCTATGAAATGTTTAGAATTGATAAATGTAATCTACCGCTATGAGGGTAGTACGGAAATTGTGCTAAAAAAAGTAAGCGCGTCTTTTGAAAGCGGTAAGGTTTATACGATTATCGGACAGTCAGGCGCGGGGAAATCTACCTTGCTGTCGTTAATCTCCGGTCTTGATACTTGCAAAGACGGCGATATTTATTATAACGGGAAAAGTCTGCGAGAACTTGACCGGGACGAATACCGTTCTAAAAGTGTTGGCGTGATTTTCCAGAGTTATAATCTGTTGCTAAACTCAACGGCTGTTTATAACATAACACTCTCTATGAATATATCCGAGAGCGACGTTAAGGAACGGCAAGCGAAAAAGAATTATGCTTATTCTCTCTTGGACAAAGTGGGAATTGACAGAGAAACCGCAGACCGGAAAATCTTGAAGCTCTCCGGCGGCGAACAACAGCGTGTAGGAATTGCGCGGGCGTTATCCCATAATCCAGACGTAATAATTGCGGACGAACCAACAGGAAACCTTGACACNGAAACCGAAAATGCGGTTTTAGAGATACTTTCCCGATTGGCGCATGAAGATAACAAATGTGTAATTATTGTAACCCACTCCGAAAATGTAACTGCCATAGCGGACGAAGTAATCGGGATACGGGCGGGACAGCTATTGAGCGGAAAAGACTATCACGCGCGGGCAAAGGAAGGAGCAGACAATGAATAAGAAAACAATTCAACTCATACCGAGCATAATCCTCTACATTTTTGCCGTACTGCTGGCTGTTTACGCGATATGGGCTTATTCCTATTGGGTCGATATAATTGCCCAAGCGAGAGCCGCCGGGCAACTGGCCGCCAGCGGAAACGAGTTTGACGTCGCAAGTTATTATATGGACAACTGCGGCCGATACTTTGTCTATGCGCTACTGCTTGCGTCGGCTGGATTGATATTGCAACGAAAACAACCCACGCAAAAAAAGCCTGTTCCCTCTGTCGGTCAACAAAAGAACGACGCTGCCGATGATGAACTTGACGAATGGTTTGATGATGAAAATTCCGTAGACAACGCTAAAACAAAGGATGGTTAAAAAATGAGGTAATTCGAGGAGGTGAAAAAGTTGCACAAGGTATCTGACAAATTGGGAAATGTCATAAAATTGGCGCGTTTAGAAAAGCATTTGACGCAAAAGCAGTTGGCGAAATGTCTTTCTATCACGCCGCATTATCTAATGTCGATTGAAAATAAACAACAGATACCAAGTTGCGATTTGCTTTTTCGGATTATCCGGGAACTTGAAATTTCCGCAGATACGATATTCTACCCGGAGAATGAACACGACCACGCTCTTGTCGGGAAATTGCGAATCCTATTAAGCCGCTGTGATGAAAAAGATATAAACGTCATTATAGCGACTTTACAATCCCTTTTAGAAAATAAAGAAACAGAAATGAGGTGAAAACGGTGCTACGCTTCATACATAGGTTGTTACTATCCATGAGCGGCGTAGTATAGAATACGCCGACAACAAAAACAGATTCATAATTGGTAATTTTTCAAAAAAAGCCTACTTTTATTAGTGGGCTTTTGCGCTTATATAGGTGAACTGTCAGCCCACCTTTTGAGTATCTCACACATCACCCCGAAACAAAACGGTAGTTTATCAAAAAAAGCTCGCCTCCGTCAGGGGAGTTTTGCGGCTTACGGTATGGCATATTTGGTGTAGCGAAATGTTTTAATATGATGTTCGTCCGGTTGGAAATCGTCCAATCGGGCTTTTTTGTTTCCCATAAAAATTTTTTTCGGATTTTTTCACCGGGACTTTGCCAAAATCAAATTTTCGTTTGTAGTAATTATAGAGGGGGAAAAACACCCTATCGGGCAAGAAGCCCGCCACCCTTTCTCGGCCGCAGGAACAATCACGCCGAAAAGGGACGCGGGGCTATAAATCTGAATATCCAATGAGGGGATAACTCCGCTTCCTTTCCGGCCGGAAAGGAGGTAAGAGCATGAACCCCCGGAACCATGAGGAAAGCATAGAACATATCTTTGACAGCTATTGTAAAAGGTGCTTGAAGCGCGAAGCCATCAACATTCACAAGCATTTGAAATGGCGCGGCGGGCGCGAGATTGCGTTTTCGGCTATGTCAGTCACGGAATTGGCAAGTCTGGCCGTCGAAGATAAGTATTTCGTGGACGAATACGTTTTTAGTGTTCACGGTGAAAGCGTCGGCGTTACGGATTCGGAACTTGCCGAAGCGTTGACCGCGCTCCCGGCAGACAGGCGCGAAATCGTCCTTATGTCATATTTCTTTGATATGACGGACAAGGAAATCGCCCAGCGGCTGAACATGGCGCGGCGCACCGTGGCGTACAAGCGGACAAGCACCCTGAAAGAACTTAAAAAAATAATGGAAAGCGAGGAATGACGCATGAACGGAAACAGACCCGGCAAAAAAAATACCTTGCTCCCGTTCTCTGTAATCGAGGCGGCGGCAAGCGGCGACGTGGACGCGATTAACAAAGTCCTCAAATACTACGAGGGCTACATAATCGCCCTGTCCACGCGGCGGCTGTTCGACGAGGACGGCAGGGCGTACACGGCAGTTGACGAGGAAATACGCCGGACGCTTGAAACAAAACTAATCGTCCGAGTTATGCAGTTTGACGTAAACAGGGCGGCATAGCCGCCAAGCCCGCCGGGAAGCGCGACCCCTCCGCGCTCCCCCGATGGCGGGTTTTTCGTGTTGCCATTCTGCAAAAGCTCATTTCCATAAATGAGTTTTTACAGGCTGACAAACGGCTTGTTTATTGGTCTTTGACAAAGAAAGCCCGCAAGATAACGGCGGCGCAGAATAGAGCAAAACGGATACTTTCGGTTTATGCAGAGCCGGGCGGCTTGTGCGCCATGACCTCCATACAGGGAGAGAGCGACAAACACAACGCCGTAATGCGAGCGTGGCGGCTTGCGGGCGAGGACGCATAAATCGGTACATTGATACTCCCGTTCCGTCGTAGTCCGAGCGTTAGAAGCGTCGCAGGCAACGAGAGCGGCTGCATGAGAACCATGCGGGGGTGAAATTCCCGTGAGGACGCGCCCGCGTCCGTCCGTTAGGCTTTTGAACTTATAACCATTATTTTATTTATATGAAAGGGGCTTTTTTCGCATGGACACATTACCTAAAAAACCAACTGTGAAAACTACGCCCCCGGTTGTGCGCGAGTATGACTTAGGGGGCGTT
>JGI24704J35079_10001379_pt1 | contig 10505 bp, 9 predicted proteins | sample TergutNt197P3_FD_35079 | JGI IMG/M metagenome (IMG submission 35079)
CCTTCGACGTGGACCGGAACGACGACCTGGCCCTGGTGGACGTGCAGAACAGGGTCGCCGCGGCCGAATCCGGCCTGCCCGAGGAAGTGACCCGCCAGGGCTTGACCGTTCGCAAGCAGTCGCCGGACATGCTCATGGTCATCAGCCTGTTCTCGCCCGACGGGCGGATGAGCGAACTTGACCTGGCCAATTACGCCTCCCGGTTCCTTAAGGATAACCTGGGCCGCGTGGGCGGGGTGGGGGACGTGCAGATGGTGGGGGCCGGGGATTACGGCCTGCGCCTGTGGCTGGACCCGGAGCGGCTCAGCCACTACGGCCTCACCGTGGCCGATGTGCGGGCGGCCGTCAACGAGCAGAATAGAATCGCCCCGGCCGGCTCTTTCGGCGCCGCCCCCATGGGGTCGGACGTCAAATTCGTGCGGGCCGGGCTGATAAAGGGCCGGCTGACCACGCCGGAGGAATTCGGGGCCCTGGTTTTGCGGACCAATGCCGACGGCGGCGTGGTGCGCCTGCGCGACGTGACCCCGGATCTTTCGACCACCGGGGCCGACGGCCGGACCATCACCCGGCCCGGACTGGAACTGGGGGCCGAGACTTACGACAATTTCAGCCGCCTCGACGGGAAGCCCGCCGCCACCCTGATCGTCTTCCAGTTGCCCACGGGCAACGCGGTGGAAATATCCAAACAGGCCAGGGAAGTCCTGGCCGGGTTCCAGGCCGACCTGGCCAAGACCGGCCTGAATGTCGGCTATAACATCACCCTCGACGCGGCCGAATTCGTCAAGGTCTCCCTGGAGGAACTGGTCCACACCCTGTTCGAGGCCCTGTGCCTGGTGCTGCTCGTCGTCTATCTGTTTCTGGGGTCCATCCGGTCCAGCCTGGTGCCCATGGTGGCCGTGCCGGTCTCCCTCATCGGCGTCTTCGCCTTCTTCCCCTCCCTGGGCCTGAACATCAACAACCTGACCCTCTTCGCCCTGGTCCTCGCCGTGGGCATCGTGGTGGACGACGCCATAGTCGTGGTCGAGGCCGTGGAGGTGCGCCTTGAGGAAGGCCACCCCCCCCGGGAGGCGGCCATCCTGGCCATGAACGACGTGGGCTTCAGCATCGTGGGCATAACCATGGCCCTTTTGGCGGTCTTCCTGCCCATCACCCTTCTGGGCGGGCTCACCGGCAAGCTCTACGCCCAGTTCGCCCTGACCCTGGCCCTGTCCGTGGCCATTTCCGCTCTCAACTCCCTGACCCTGAGCCCCGCCCTCTGCGCGCTCCTCTTGAGGCCCAAGCACGAGGAAACCAAACCTTTCATTTTGGTGCGGCTGTTCAATATCGGCTATGAAGCCGTTTTCAGGCGTTATTCTTCGCTCCTGGGCCTGATCGTCCGCCGCGGGACCATCACCGCCCTCATGCTCGGGGCCGTTTATCTGGTCCTCCTCGGGGGTCTTAAGATCCTGCCCACCTCCCTGGTGCCGGGTGAAGACCAGAAAGTCTTTCTCCTGACCATGCAGATGCCCAACGGCGCCTCCCAGGCCCGGACCCTTGAAGTGGCCGACGCCCTGAGCGCGGCCCTGAAAAGCCAGTTGCCGGAAATAGAGACCATCGCCGTCATCGGCGGCCAGAACCTGGCCACCGGGGCGCGCGCTTCCAGCGTCGCCTCTTTTGCGGTCCAGCTCAAGCCCTGGAGCGAACGCCGGGGCCCGGGCCAGGATGCCCTGAGTCTCATAAAAAAAGCCCAAGTCCTGGCCCGGGACAAATTTCAAGAAACTTTAGTCCTGGCCTTCAATGTCCCGACCATCAGCGGCCTGGGCCTGGGCCTGGGCCTGACTTTCGAACTGGAAAACCGGGGCGACGACCAAAGCCCGGAAGCCTTAAGGCCGGTTATCGCCCAGCTTCAGACAGCCTTTGCCAAAAGGCCGGAACTGTCTTCCCCCTACACCGCCTTCAGCCTGCAGGGCAAATTCGTCAACCTCGACGTCAACCGGGAAAAAGCCAAGCGGCAGGGCGTGAACCTGGCCGAGGTTTACGACACGGTCGGAACCATGCTCGGCGGCTCCTACATAAACGATTTCCAGGAATTCGGCCGGACCTACAAGGTCAAGATGCAGGCCAGAGACGAATTCCGGGCGGATCCCGAGGCCTTGCGTTTCTTCCGCGTCCGGAACAATGAAGGGGACCTGGCCCCGGTTTCCGCCTTCATCAGCGCCCGGGATACGACCGGCCCGGAATACCTGACGCGCTACAATCTCTATCCCTCGGTGGAGTTCATGGCCGGGCCCGGGCCGGGCTACAGTTCAGGCCAGGCCATGGCCGCCATGGCCGAGGCGGCCGACCAGGTTCTGCCGGCCGGGTTCGGGTTCGATTGGACCGGGCAGTCCTACCAGGAACGCCTGGCCGCCGGACAGACAACGGTTGTGCTCGCCCTGGCCTTCGTCTGCTGTTTCCTGGTACTGGCCGGCCTGTATGAAAGCCTAATCTCGCCGCTGGTGGTCATGCTGTCCGTGGCCGCGGCGGTCATGGGCGCGGTGTGGGGGCAGTTGGCCCGGGGCCTGACCCTGGACGTCTTTATGCAGGTCGGCCTGGTCATGCTCATCGGCCTGGCCGCCAAAAACGCCATCCTCATCGTTCAGTTCGCCCAGGAACAGGTCAAGGCCGGGCTGCCCCCGGCCGAGGCCGCCCTGACGGCCGGCCGGCAGCGCCTGAGGCCCATCCTGATGACTTCCCTGGCCTTTATCCTGGGCGTTCTGCCCCTGGTCATCGCCTCCGGGGCCGGGGCCAACTCCCGCCATTCCCTGGGAACGGGCGTCTTTTGCGGCATGATCTCGGTCACGGTCATCGGCGTCTTCCTCATTCCGGGCCTCTTCGTCTTAGCCCGGAAACTGGCGGATACTAAAACATGAAAAAGCGCTTCTGGCTGGCTCCATTGCTGGGCCTGGCGGTCCTGGGACTTGGAGGTTCAGGAGCACAGCAACAAAATACGGCCACGGTCGAATTAACAGGGAATCCGACAACCGGCTATACCTGGGTCTATACCATGTCGCCGGAAGGCGTTGTGCGCGAAGCGTCACAAGAATACATCGCGGACAAAACCGGCGTAGTCGGATCGGGCGGGAAATTTATTTTTATCTTTGAAGCTCTGACCGCGGGAGAAGCGGAACTTATCTTTTCCCATCTCAGAACCTGGGAAAAAGATAGACCCGCAATAGAAACCGTAGTCTATACGGCAACTGTGGATGATAAGAACAGCCTGACGCTAACACAAAAATAAACCCCTTAATGGTCTTTTTGCCCCCTGGCGGCGTTGCTTATGCTTTTTAAAGCTCGAAATATATCCATATATTCCTGCGCTTAAAAAACATTCGCGCCTTGCCAGGAAACAAAAATCCTCATTAATGCTTCATGAATTACGGTGACGGGGATCGTCCGGGTCGCCCCAGGTGCCCGCGGCCAGGCCGGCGGCGATTTCCCGGAGGCCGTCTTCGGGTTCGAATTCCGGCCGAAAGCCCAGGGCTTGGCTGATTTTGTCAAAGGCCACGTGATAGTCCCGGAGGTCCGGGGGCTGGGGCACGGTTTCGACCCGGGCCCCGGGCAGGACCCGGCAGAGGAGTTCCCCCAGGTCTTTGAACTGGATGTTCTGGTGCTTGGAGCCGACATTGAAGACTTGGCCGGAGACGGTCCTGGGGTCAACGGCCAGGGCCAGGGCAAAGGCCCGGGCCGCGTCCCGCACATGGACAAAGGGCCGCCACTGTTCGCCGCTGAAGATTTTAGCCACCCGGCCCAGGGCCGCTTCCCGGGCCAGGAGGTTTAAGATGAGGTCGAAGCGCATGCGCGGGGCCGGGCCGTAGAGGGTGGCCAGGCGCAGAATGGTGGGCCGGCAGACCGTAAAAGACGGCGCCTTAAGTATTTCTTTTTCCACCCGGGCCTTGAGTTCGGCATAGAGGCCCAAGGGTTTGAGGGGGGCGTCTTCGGTCAGGAGAATATTTTCCTGGGCCCCGTAACAGGAATCGGTGGAGGTGAAGATAAAGCGCTCGACCCCGTGATAGACCGCCGCCTGCCACACGGCCAGGGGGGCCAGGTAGTTGACGGCCACGGTGGCGGCCGGGTCCCTGGCGCAGGCCGGCTCCCCCACCAGGGCGGCCAGGAGGATAACGGCCTGGTGGCCCGGCAGGGCCGCGGCCACGGCCCCCAGGTCCCGGATATCGGCCTCCACCAGCTTGAAGCCGGGCCGGCCGGCCAGGGGGGCCACGGCCGCCGAGCCGTAGAGGAGGCGGTCGAAGACCGTCACTTCGTGGCCTTCATCCAATAATAAAGGCGTCAGCCAGCCCCCCAGGTAGCCGGCCCCGCCCAGAACCAAAATTTTCATTCGCTATTACCTACAGTTCAAATATTACCCGGCCGTCCACAATGGTGTGGGTGGCCCGGCCTTGCAGAGGCCTTCCCCAGAAGGGCGAGTTGCGGCTCAGAGACCGGGAGTCGGCAGGCGTGAGGGTGAAGCGGAGGTCCGGGTCCACCACGGTCACGTCGGCCGGTTGGCCCGGGGCCAGGCTGCCGCCCGGCACGCCCAGGATGCGGGCCGGACCCAGGGACATAAGCTCCGCCAGCCCGGAGAGGGCGATGACCCCGGAGCGGGTCAGTTCCAGGGCCAGGGGCAGGGCCGTTTCCAGGCCGATGACCCCGAAGGAGGCGTCGATGAATTCAACCTCTTTTTCCAAAATACTTTGGGGGGCGTGGTCAGTAGCTATGGCCGACAGGGTCCCGTCGGCCAGGGCGGCCCGGAGGGCGGCCTGATCTTCGTCCGTGCCCAAGGGCGGCTTCATCTTGGCGTTGGAGTCGTAATCGCCCACGGCCTCATGGGTCAGAAACAGGTAGTGGGGGGCGGTCTCGCCGGTGACGGAGAGGCCTCTGGCCCGGGCGGCTCTCAGGGCCTCCACCGAGGCCCTGGTGGAAAGATGGCAGAAATGGAGGGGCCGGCCGGTGAGTTCAGCCAGGCCAAGATCGCGGAGCACGGCCAGGCTCTCGGCCTGGGCCGGGATGCCCGGCAGGCCCAGGCGGGTGGCCACCCGACCCTCATAGATGGCCCCGCCCTTGGACAGGTCCGGGTCTTCGGCGTGGACCAGGACGGCCAGGCCGATGGCGGCCGCGTAATCCAGCGCCCGGCGAAAAACTTTGGGGTTTTTGACCCAGTCGCCGTCGTCGGAGACGGCCACGGCCCCGGCCGATTTCAAGTCGTGGTATTCGGTCAGTTCCTCCCCCCGGCGGCCCTTGGTCATGGCCGCCACGGGCCAGACCCGGGCCAGGCCCGCGGCCCTGGCCCGGACCAGAAGGGCGGCCACTTCTTCAGCGTTGTCCAGGGGCGGGCTGGTGTTGGGCATGGCCGCCACGGCCGTGAAGCCTCCGGCCGCCGCCGCCGCCAGGCCGCTGGCCACGGTTTCCTTGTATTCGTGGCCGGGTTCGCGCAGATGGACATGGGGGTCGATGAGGCCCGGCAGCACCAGGCGGCCTTCGGCCTCGATGACCCGGTCCGCCTCGGCCGGGATCCCGGGGCTTTCCACTGCCGCGATAAGGCCGTCCCGGATAAGAAGGTCCAGCCGGCCGTCGATGTTCCGGGCCGGGTCCAGCACCCGGCCGCCTCTGATGAGCACTGAAGTCATATCTAGCCCTATTTACGAGGCCGCCGGGGCCGCCGGAGCGGCCGGGCGTTCTATCAAAAGGTAGAGCAGGGCCATGCGCACAGCCACCCCGTTGGTGACCTGGGGCAGGATGACCGACCTTGGGTCGTCATAGACTTCCGGGGTCATTTCCACCCCCTGGTTGACCGGGCCCGGGTGCATGATGGCCACATCGGGCCTGGCCAGTTTCAGCCGTTCATGGTCCAGGCCATAGACCCGGGCGTATTCCCGGGCCCCGGGAAAGAGGGCCCCGGACTGGCGCTCCAACTGGATGCGCAGCATGATCACCGCATCGGCCCCTTCCAGGGCCGGCTCCGGCCGGGTGAAGACCTCCACCCCGTAGGTTTCGGCCAGGTCCGGGACCAGCATGGAGGGCGGGCCGGCCACGGCCACCCGGGCNCCCATTTTGGTAAAGCCGATCATGTTGGAGCGGGCCACCCTGCTGTGGGCGATGTCGCCGATGATGGCCACCTTAAGNCCATCAAGGCGGCCCTTGACCTCCCTTAAGGTCAGCATGTCCAGAAGGGCCTGGGTGGGGTGGGCGTGGGCTCCGTCGCCGGCGTTGAGGATGGGGAAAGAAAGGCGCCGGGCCAGAAAGCCGGGCACGCCCGAGGCGCCGTGGCGGATGATCAGGGCGTCGGGGGCCATGGCCTCGATGTTCCTGGCCGTGTCGAGCAAGCTCTCGCCCTTGGCCAGGGAGGAGCCGGAAGCGGACAGGGCAATGGTGTCGGCTGACAGGCGCTTGGCAGCCACCTCGAAACTCAGGCGGGTGCGGGTGGAGTTTTCGTGGAAAAACAGGACCACCAGTTTCCCGCGCAGGGTGGGCACCTTCTTGATGGTCCGCCGGGAAATCTCCTTGAAGCTTTCAGCCAGGTCCAGAATGAGGCTCAACTGGCCGGGACTGTAGTCGTCAAGGTCCAATAGATCCTTGGGCAGTTCAGTCATGAGCCTCACCTACACAATTTTCTATCCGACTTAACCTTAAGGGTCATTCCACCTTGCGGCCTATGCGGCCGGCGCGGAGGCGGTCGCCCAGGTCCCGGCCGGCGCTGGAATCCCAGGACCAGTAGAGGCGCCAGGCCTGGCCCTTCAAAAGGCTGAAATCCACCAGGCCCCAGGCCCGGGAGTCGCTGGAATGGTCGCGGTTGTCGCCCATCATAAAATACTGGTTTTCGCCGACCAGCCTGGGCGGCCGGTCGCGCAGGTGCGAGGAGACCCGCGGGTCGTAGCGGCCGTGGGGGTCCTCGACCTTCCGGCCGTCTATGAAAAGTTCGCCGCCCGCCAGGGCCACGGTCTCNCCGGGCAGGCCCACCACCCNTTTGACAAANTCCTTCTCGTGGTCCTCNGGGGAGATGAAGACCACCACGTCCCAGCGCTCGGGCCGGCCGGTTTCCACCCAGACCTGGTTATTGAAGGGGTTGCGGATGCCGTAGGCGAATTTTTTCACCAGCACCCGGTCCCCTTCCAGAAAAGTGGGGATCATGGACCCGGAGGGGATCTGAAAAGCCTGGAACAGGAAGGAGCGGATCACCAGGGCCAGGGCCACGGCCAGGATGATGGCCTGGCCGTATTCCAGGCAGACCTGGCCGAAGGTGGGCTTGGCCTTCTCGGTTTTTTCTTTTTTCTTTTCGCGCATCGGGGGCCATTATAAACAAAACTTGGCCGCCTGGCAAGGCGGGCGGTACAGCCATAAAAAACCCCGGCGCCTTCCGGCTCCGGGGTTTTTTGCGGTTATGGCTGAGATCGACCCAAAAGCCGTCAGCCCCGGGGGGCCCGGCGGGCCCGGCGGGCCATGGCCTTGCGCAGACGGCGCTTGGATTCGCGCTCCTTGCGCTTGCGGCGTTCGCTGGGCTTTTCGTAGGCCTTCTTGCTCTTGATCTGCTTCAAAAGCCCGTCCCGGGCTATTTTCCGCTTCAAGGCCTTGATGGCCTGTTCCACATCGTTGTCCCTCACGGAAACTTCAATGCCGGTCTGGTTGCTGCTCAATAGGGGTCTCACCGCCGATCTGCAGGTGGCGTTGGCGCTTTAACCGGCCTTAGGGCTGTTTAGGCGCGAATTTTCACCTTAATAAAAAAACCTGATACTGTCAACTTTTTTCCGTCCGAACAGCCGTTATTTCAACATCTCGGCCACAAGCCCCAGAGCCTTCTGGGCCGTGGTCAGGGGCCGGAGGAAGAGACCGGAGGGGCTGGAGGGTTCGGCACCCGCTTCGGCTTCACCGACCAGGGCCAGGTAGGCCGGCCGGGCCGCCTGGAGCGCCGGCAGAAAGCCCAGGTGTTCCGGGGTGGTGACCACCAGGAGGACGCCTTCCCTGATGCCCAGTTCGCGGACCCGGTCCTCCGTAAGCTTAGGCCAGGACGCGAGGCGCTCCAGGCCGAACTCGGCCAGTTGCCTGGCCTCTTCCAGTTCCGGGCCCTGTTGGTCCAGGGCGGTCAGCCAGGTGACGGACAGGCCGGTCCGGGCCGCCAGCCAGGCTGTTTCCAGGGCCAGGGCATCGTCCCCCAGGACGAAGAGGCGGCCCAGGCCGGCCTTGAGGGGGAGTAAGGACCACTGGTCCTGAAAGGGTTCCGGCAGGCGGGGGGTGGTCCAGGGACCGAAGGCGCTCAAGAGGTGGCGGGCCAGCCTGAGCCCTCCCGGTTCCAGGCAGGGCATGGTCAGGAGCCAGGAAGCCCAGGCTCCGGCCTGGTGGTCGAGGGCGCTGAGCCAGAACCGCCGGGCCCCCTCGTCGGCGGGATCCAGGCGTTCCAGGGACAGCCCGGCCGGGCTCAGGAGGCGGCAATCCCCGGGCTGGAGCAGGGCGGCCTCTTCGGCGGCCTGGGCCGTCAGGGCCGGCGAACCCAGGGTCCCGGCCAGAAATCCGCCTTCCGGGCTGAAGACCGCCGCCCGGGCCAATTGGTGGACCGCGGACAGGGCCAGCACCGGGCCGCTATCCAGGTTTTCGACCAGGGCCGGCAACCAGGCTTTCATACCCCGGCCTCCTCGGCGCTTTTCATGAGGTAGGCCTTGACAAAGCCGGACAAATCGCCGTCCAGCACCGCGTCAACGTTGCCGCTCTCAAAGCCGGTGCGGTTGTCCTTGACCAGCCGGTAGGGCTGGAGGACATAGGAGCGGATCTGGCTGCCCCAGGCGATTTCCTTTTTGCTGTCGTTGATCTTGCTCAATTCAGCCGCCTTTTTCTCCTGCTCGAACTGGTAGAGACGGGCCCGGAGAACCTTCATGGCCATTTCCTTGTTGCGGTGCTGGCTGCGGTCGTCCTGGCACTGGACCACGATGCCCGTGGGCAGATGGGTCAGGCGGACGGCGGAACTGGTCTTGTTGACGTGCTGTCCTCCGGCCCCGCTGGCCCGGTAGGTATCCACCCGCAGGTCACGATCGTTTATTTCAATGACAATGTCGTCGGCCACATCGGGAGTGACGAAGACGCTGGCAAAGGAGGTGTGGCGGCGGCTCTGGGCGTCGAAGGGCGAAATGCGCACCAGCCGGTGGATGCCCACCTCGGACCGCATCAGGCCGAAGGCATAGGCCCCGGTCAGGGTGAAGGTGACGCTCTTGAGGCCCGCCTCGTCGCCGTCCAACTGGTCCACGAGGCGGGCGGTCAGGCGGTGGCGGTCGGCGTAGCGCAAATACATGCGCAGGAGGATCTGAGCCCAGTCCTGGGCTTCGGTGCCCCCGGCCCCGGCGTTGATATCGACTATGGCCCCGGCCCCGTCGTGGGGCCCGCTCAGGGTGCGCTGGACCTCATAGAGATCCAGGGCGCGGGTCAGTTCGTCGATCCTGGCCTTAAGATCTGTCTCCTGGGATTCGTCGTTCTCCTCCAGGGCCATGTCCAGAAGCAGGCTGATTTCCTCGCCCTGGTTTTCCAGAGCCGTCCAGGACTGGAGCCTGGTCTGGAGCTGGGTGCGTTCCTGGCCCACGGCCTGGGCGCTTTTGGGGTCGTCCCAGAAACCGGTCCGGCCCATGGCCTCGTCCAGTTCGCTCAGACGGTGGTTCAAGGCCGTCAGGTCAAAGATACCCCCTTAGGGTGGTCAGGCGGTCGGCCAGGGTCTTGGACTGGGGCTTGAGGTCTATCAGCACTTAAGTTATCCTCTTAAAGGTTCTAGTTGGCCTTCCATTTCTTCATCGCGTCACTGTCCACTTCCTTGATGGACCAGTAAACCTTGACCCGGTCGGGATGGTCGCCGAGGACGGTCACGGCCACCCTCTTGCGCTGGATCCTCATCAGGGTGACGAAGCGGTCGGGCGAGCCGATGCGCAAGTGGTCGTATCTTTTTATCATGGCCGCGACTTTTTCCCGGTGCTTGGGCATGGACTGGCCGATGGTGACGAGGAAGACGGCCTTCTTGTCCGGGCTGGAGAACATCATGTAGCCGGGTTCGAGCGGGGTCGCCTCCCAGTCCGTCGGAATGTCGATGGTATAGCTGTCATCAACGGTCAGCACCTTGGCTTCGGCCGGGGCTCCCCCCAGGAGGAACAGAAATATGAACCCCAAGAAGCGGAGCATAGGTCTGAACTGCCTGAATTTTTTATGGACGATCATTTTCTGATTATGCCTCTAAACTACGGCCCTTGTCAACTGAGGCTTCGCCCTGAACCCATTTTTACTGGATTCTTGTGTGGCCTCTTGTCAAGAAGAAAACAAATGACGGGATATTGTTTCCGTCATTGCGAGCGCCCTACTCGGCCTTTGGCCGAAATTTGAAGGAAAGAACAAATATGTAAAGGCGATTATTTAGTCTGGATTGCTTCGTCACTTCGTTCCTCGCAATGACGGATGGGGGGTTCCTCATAATTGCGGGGCCGCATAAGTATTCCTATTTCCGTCATTGCGAGCATAGCAGCGAAGCA
>JGI24704J35079_10001384_pt1 | contig 10484 bp, 7 predicted proteins | sample TergutNt197P3_FD_35079 | JGI IMG/M metagenome (IMG submission 35079)
GCTGAATGATTTTCTTTTATGTGTTCACGAAAAAGCAAGAGAAAATTGTTTTCAAACTTTTCGTCGAAATTTGACTTTTTTATAAAATCAAATGAATTTAAGTCCTTAAATTCTTCCGCAAACAGATCGCTCAATTTATTGTCATCAATGGAAGTACCATTCTCTAAATCGATAATACTTTGGACTTCAATGTCTTGCCAAGTAGCATCATCATCCAGATTTTTACAAATTTCATTAACTTGTTTTTGCAATCTGTCCCAAACGTAAATACCAAGAAGTTTGTCTTTTTCATTTTCATACTCGGCTATCGTTTTTTTTAGCGCTATTTTTGCGGCAGATCTCGTTACTTTGAGAATATCGTGATTCAGATCTTTAGGATCAATGTTTTTGAGACGATTAATTAAATCCCCTCTCGACAGGTCGGATATTTTACTGCCTAATATACCTGTTGCTATAGATAGCGCTACAGGCGCTAATCCTCCTGTGGGAGGAGTAGCAATCGCAGCTATGGCAGTAGCCGCACCTGCAAGTAAAGGCCCAATTGCTTTATTAATGATTTTGATCGCTTTACCATCCATACATTAATTTATCCTGAATTATTCATAAAACTAAAGAAAAAGTTCTTATTTAGTTGCAAATCAACTAAATAATAGTTATCTTTGCAAAATCAAAATTAAACTAAACAAAAGAACTTTTTCAATGGGCAAAAGTAGTAAAATAAATAATATAAGCGATGGTTATGGCGAACTTTTTTCGCTAACGCCTCTAAAGAGCAGGAAACTTGAAGTAAGTTTTACGGCTCCCGACCTTTCTTCTCAAGGTGGTTTATTGTTGATGCGCGAAGCTGAGCAGCAAAACGGTTTTATATCCAGGCTTGCCGACTGCATAGAAGATGTCCGTTATCAGCCGTTTGTACAACATTCATATTATGANATNTTGCAGCAACGCATCTNTCAGATAGCAGCAGGTTACGAAGATGCGGACGATTGCGATTTGCTTCGTACGGACAGCATACTTAAAATCTGTTCGGGACGTACGCCCGAAGCTGATGCGCTGAGTTCTCAACCCACCATGTCACGCTTGGAAAACAAATTGACTGATAGAGAACTGTATCGGATTGGCGAGGTATTTTTAGCAGAATTCATCCGATCGTATGCAAAAGNTCCGGAAGTGATCATTCTCGACTGCGATGACAGTAATTTCAATACTTACGGCGAGCAGCAAGGCGCCCTTTTCAATGATTATTACGGTGAGAGAAGTTTCAAAGAAGATAAACAGCCGGTTCGTTTTTTCAGAACNTTTATGTATCAGGCCGGTTCGTGGAAACATCCNCAGCGGGTNATTGTGAAAATTGAGGTAAATGAAAAGGGTAAAAATGTCCGCTATATCGTTACCAACTTCAAACACAATAATTCCCGTTTTCTTTATCAGGAACTGTATTGCGGACGTGGTCAAATGGAATTGTATATCAAGGAGATAAAGACTTATCTTGATGCCGATCGCATGTCATGCAACAGTTTTGCGGCAAATCAGTTTCGTTTCTTCCTGCATGCCGCCGCTTACGTTATACTGTTGAAAATCAAACAGGAGGTTTTCAAGGGCACTGACCTGGAAAACGCCTCAATGTTGACAGTCAGGGAAAAAGTAATGCTTACGGCTGTACATATCCGGGTATTGAAAACGAAAATAAAAATTGAGTTTCCCGATAATCACCCATATAGAGAAATTCTCGAAGCCGCTTTCGGCCAATGGCGGGGAGCTGCATAGAAATACTCACTGAATTTGTATGACATAACGCTGTTTGCAGAATATTAGCATTGATATTCTGTAGACAATCATGTAGTTAACTCAATATTTGCGGCTTTTTGTGAAATTTTTGTCGCATTTTTCTGTTTTGACATCTAAATAAATCACACTTTTGGGACTTTGGCATAAAATCCACTCAGAAAACAGTAACGTATTTTTGGAAAATCGAAAATCTTTATACAACTTATCTGCTTTATGAATAATTCAGGTTAGATGTTTAAACTCAATACATTATAAAATTCTTTGTTCCATAGCACATACCATTGTGCCATATTTCTATTCTATACGTCCCGCGTGAATATGCTGAAGAAGAAGCATTTCCCCAATTCTGTAAATTTGCGTTATTACTTCCCTGATAAATTATTACAGGAGTACCCGAGCCTGTATATGTAGTAGAATATGAAGAGTTGTAGTTTAACGCGCCATTAGGATTAAAGATTTTGTAATTAATGGTTATGGATGTTCCATTTGCAAAACCGGTATAATATATTTTCGGTGATAAATACCTCATTCTATTTGCATACAAACTGTTTCCATAGCCTGTAAGAATATTTCCATTATGATCTGTATTACCTATTTCTATTAAGTCAATTCGGAAAGGGAATATTGAACTTAAAGAGTCGATATTTCTTTGTAAATTGCTGATGTGGTTTGTTAGTTGTTCGTTATCCGACTTTGAATTTGACAGCCGAGATTCCAATAGACTATGTGAATCGAGCGCACTATTCAAATCATCATTGATCGAGGATAGTTGAATTCCCAGCCCACAGCATGTTATTATCAGAAGAACCAGAAAAAAAACCAGGGATGCATTATTTTTTGTTTTTTCAAAATTTCTTGCCGAACTGTTAATGTCAGCGGCATTTTCCATTTTTTCAATAATGGAATTTGCTTCTTGAAGCGACTTATTAAGTCTCTGTATTTCGGTGTTTTTCTTTTCCAATTCATGTAATACTCCATTTTGTGCATCTGCCAATGCTTTTTCTACTACCTTTTTTGACTCTTTCGCCTCGTGCAGTTCAATGCGAAGTTGCTCTTCAATCAGGAGTTCCTTATCAGGAAGTTCGTTGCCGCAAGTGGTACAATGATTTGCTGCACTGTGATTAATGGTTTTACATATCAAACATTCTTTTGCCATAAAGTTACCTATAACAACTAATAAAAAAAACGAGAGTAACTTGAAGACAGAAGATTCCATATCAATGGAATAAGATAAGTTAAACAAACCGCCGAAACCAAACTGCTGCTAGTAATGAGTAATATTTTTGCCCATCGGGGCATTGATGCAATTGGTGTAACAGTTGGTGTTCCATCCCTACTCAATCTCATTTGTGCTAATTGTTCGATTGCTTGAGCGAGTCGGTTGAATTTGTTGGTTTGCTCTATGGTGGCTTTTTCCATTTTGCTCATACTCTCAACCACGGCAGGAAATCTGTGTAGCTCATCAACAATCTTTTCGGTTTCTTCCAGTTTTTGTTGCAGGGCTTCTTGTTGCTTGCCTGCCGCAAAATTGAAGTCATCCACACTTTTTTGTGTGTTTTCTCTTAAGTCTTCGAATATTTTTTGTAGTGCAGCATCAATTTTTCCGATGCTTCTTTGGGTATTTATCTGTAAGTCGTCGAATGCTTTTTGCAGCACTGTATCAGTATTGTCAACAGCTTGGCTGATATATTTTTTGCGATATTCTATTTGCTGGACTTCATCTCTGAAAAATTTGCCGATATCCTCGAAAGTACGAGTGCGGTTTTCGTTCTTATCCAGTTTTTCATTCAATGCGCGTACATTAGTAATATATTCATTTACATTATGCAAATAAGTACTAAAATAACCGATTTCATCTGTACAGTTTTTCAATTCTTTATAAATCGATACGTTATAGGAAGCAATTTTGCCTATTTCATTAATTTTCATGCTGTTGAGAGCATCCAATATATTCGACAAATCTCTATATGTGGCTGTTACTGAAGATATAGCGGTTTGGAATTCTTGTGTGTTTTTTGCAAATGTATTGTTGAAATGATTCAAATTTCGGGTAAGTTTTTCCATAATTGCCGCTACTCCATCAGACAATTCAGGTAGCAAATTGGCTTGTATCCAACTTAGAAAAGTATTTTTATTTTCTTCTACAACGACTTTTACGTTTTTGGCTATAACTGAGCCGAAGGTGGTAAGCAAAATACCTACGATACTTGCAGTCATTGCTACAGCCACTCCACCAAGTAATGTGATAACACCTTCACTTCCTTTAAGTGCCCAAGCCTTTTCAATTATTTCGTTTTTAACATCCGGTTGGAAAGAATTTTTAAAGTGTTGAGGAATTTCAGCGCTCAACAACGCTTCCAAACCTCCTGAAAAAGCCAAATATCCCACACCAACAAGTATCCCCATCATAGTACCTACCAAGCCAAGATACAAAGGAATGGGTATTTGCGTATTGATTTCTTCTTCTTTTGCGTCGCAATTTCGCTCCACAATATCCTTTATTAAGTGAAAATCGCTTACAGCCCCTTCGTTATGACAGAGATAGTTGTTGATGGAGCGTATAATCACATTGAATGCTGAATTATACTCAGATGTGTTGGTAGAAATGTAAAGCTCTCCATTTTCAGAAAAATCAAGCCCTAATGCATCTTCTCCTACTGGAAAAATTTTTTTAAAAAAATGTGATTTGTTCACTGTGTCGCTGAAAAGGTGAATTTGCCAAATTACGATACCGGCAATAATTAAGAAAATCAAAAAGTAATGTATCATTGGTTTATCAATATTATGCAACAATTTTATTCTCTGTATCTATATCCGATAAACGCATTCAAACTCCTATCATACTTCAGAAGAATATATTCACCATCTTTATCATTTCTGTTTGTCATAGAAATTACTATTGAGACAATCAATATGATTAACAAAATAAACAATGTCATAACAAATAGCCAGATGATGAATATTTTTGCAAGACACGAAATCAGGATATGTCCTATATTATCAAGATTATGGCTGATAGAAAAATATATGCTCCAACAAAAACAGATTCCTGCGGCTATATATAAAACTTGTGTGAAAGAATCCGGTAGTTCGTTTCCAAATAAAGCTGCAATAAACAAACAAACAGCAGTAATAATCAACAATGCTTTGTCACCACCATTAGCTGTTAAAACTAATTGACCGCGTTTGCTTTTTACTTTGGCAATTATATAACAGACTAAACAAGTTAGTATAAAAATACCGAAAATAACCACTATGCCTTTGTTATCCACATAATAGTCTTCAACCACATTTTGAGCGTTTATTTGCAAGCACAAAAAACTTAATATCCCTGCCAATAGTACTTTATTTTTCATTCTCATTTGGTTTTAAGTCCGCTCCTTTACGGACGTTCTATTCTTGTTATTCTATATGTCACATCTGTTTCGGAATAAAAATAGGCTTTCCCATTAGCAGGCACCTCATCTGAAAAGTATTGCCATTCGCGTTTTTGGCCATGAAATGACCATGCATAAATATATCCTTCAACAATCAATGCCACACTGCAATTGTTATACCAAAAAAGTTGTTCTGCGAATAATGGTCGCTCAGTTTTCACAATAATACAATTATCGAATTTTCCGGTAGGCATTATATCCAAATACTTACTTTCGAGATATAGTATGGTCCATTCGCGATTATCCCATACATACGTAATATTCACATCAGCCAAATAGGTATTAATATCATCGCTTAATATCAATTTCGTCTTGTAATACAGCTGATTACCATCCTTTTCCTTGTTCGAAATATCTACGTTTAAAACACTGCCGACCAACCGAACCTGAAATTTACTTCGGTAAACCTCACGGGTAGGTTCCATAATTGTTTTTCCCACTAAATCCTGTTTTATTTTTTGCTCATCGGGTTCGGGAGAAGAACGTGATGTCGATCTCCTGTATTCAACAGACGTTTCTGCATATATATCAGTTTCACTTTCGACTCTGTTTTCTCTGCCAACATTGCCGTTTGTTCTCCTTCTGCAGGACGAAATAGAAATGACTGTTAGCGCAATGAGCGCTGCACAAACTAATTTTCGTATCATTACTGTTCTTTACACAATTTTTACTTTTAAAGGAATTTCCACGAACCATTTGCCGCCTGCTTCGCGGGCAGTTCCCTGGGTCTGAATCAATACTGATCCGCCTGGTGTCACGTTTTTGTTGCAACCTGCCAAATAGGCTGTTCGTTGAATGACAAGCTCTTTCGCGCCTTCACAGATTTGAAATGAGGCGGTTTTTCCGCCAACGGCCAGATGCAGTTCAAATATTGACAAATCATTTGGTTGCCCTGCTACAATATTCTGAAATTCGTCGCCGTTGATAAAATCGGCATAGAGAATATGTTCGTTTTCCTGTTTATCATCATCTATATGAAATGGTTCGGATTCTATCCCTGTTTGCTGTTGGACAGGATATATGGCAGTTTGTGATTGCAATGGTTCTGATTGTGAATATTCGTATTTTTGCAGTTCTTTTTTTACAAAATCACGAAAATTATTATTTTTTTGCAGATTCTCTGACACCATTTCCTTTATAGCAGCCATTGATAATGTTATTGTATTTTTTTTGTTTTTTAAAGCGTAGATTTCTTGTGATAATACTTCTATTCGTTTTTTTGATTCGACCAAATTTTGTCTTAATTCTTGTTTACTCGTTTCCAATTGCGAGACATAGGAGTCATTTTTCATTTTATTGTGATTTATTAAAAGGAATTTAATTGCTAAAGTAACTAAATAAATAAATAAAATAACGTATACAATAACCGATATATAGTTTATTAGCCAAATCAGTAAACAATAAACAGCCAACACAACAATACCATGGATTATTATTTTATGTTTCTGTATTTTTTGAAGTTGTCCGGCATAACCGATTAATGTTTTTTTGTATTTTATCCAAGTTATCAGCGCTCCTCCTAAACCCGCTAATACAAATAATATTATCAAAGTTTTTTTATAACCGGCATTCGTGTTGCTATCTACATTTACAGTCCAAGAACTTGATGTATCGGCTGTTTCAAATTTAATGGTTGCCGAACCTGCTTTATTAAGGGCTTTGATGGTACATTTATTCTTTCTGTATTTCTCAATTTTTATTATGGTATCATTTTCATGTATTATTTTCCAATTGGTTTTATTGGAGTTTGCATTCAATGAATTAAGGGATGCTTTAATTGTCTTTTTTTCACCAAACTTGAGGTTAATAACATTATTGTTCTCTTGTGCAGTAATTAGCAAATTACTGCACAAGAGAACAAATAATAATGTAAAAACATATTTTTTCATCATCACAATTTATACAATTTTCACCTTTAATGGTTCTGTTACCACCCATTTTCCGCCCGTTTCGTGTGCTGTACCTGATGTCTGGATTAATGTTTTACCGTCAGGCACAATATTTTTTTCGCAGCCGGCTAAATAACTTGGGCGTTCAATAACAAGAGCTTTTGAGCTTTCGCAGATTTTAAATTTAGCTGTACTGCTGTCAATAAGTTCCAACTCAAATATTGGAAAGTCGTCAAGCGTATCTTTTACATTTATCAATTCGTAATCGCTAATAAAATCGGCGTAAAGCTTTCGGCGTTGAGGCGTTGGTTGAGGTACAGATATGGGAACCGGTACAGGTTGAGGAGACTGCTCTTTTGGGAAGTTAGCTTTATTTTGCAAAAAATCCACCTGCTTTCGTAATTCATTGTATTTTTCTGTAAGTTGTTTGTATTGTGTATCCAGATTTTTTTTTGCCTGATGTTCGATTTTCGCCATAGCGTCTATTTCGGCTATTTGTTTTTCTTTTAAAGCCAAATAATTTTTTTGCTGTCTTCGCAAGATAAAAAAGAGAACACATACAACGATTAATGCTGCAAAAAGAACAGAAATAATGTATAAGTATATGCCGTTTGTTACTAAAAACGTATTTTGTATCTTTTTAAACCAATTACTATCTATTACTTCTATAGTACAGGAGTCTATTTTGTCGCCTTCATCTGTTCTTCCCGTGATAATTGTTTTACCTTTAGAGATTGCTATTACTAAACCGGTTGAATCTACTGAAGCGATACCCGGTATTTCACTATTCCATATTACTTTTTGATCTGTAGCGTCAGAAGGCTCAACGATTGCTTCGAGTCTTAGCGTATCATTAACGTTAAGTTTAAACAGTGATTTATTTAATTTTAAGCTCTCTACCGGTATAATTTGTGTGACTTTTACGATACAAGAATCGGTTTTTTTACTTCCACCCTTTGTGCTTACTGTGATTGTAGCTTCACCTTCAAAGATTGCACTAACTTTGCCATTGTTTATTGTGGCAATTCCCGGCTTATTGCTTTTCCATTCTAATTCTTCTGTGGTATCAACCGGATCACAAGAAACTGAAAGTTGCATTTCTTCTCCAACTTTAATATCTATGGATGTTTCTTGTAACGTTATAGACTTGACCTGCTTTATTACCGTGACCGCACAAATGGCCTGATTATTGCCATCCGTAGTGGTCACAGTGATCTTTGCATTACCAACAGAATTTGCGGTTACCGATCCGTTAGCGTCGACAGTGGCAATTTTTGCATCATTGCTACTCCATATTACTCTTTTATTCGTAGCGTCAGAAGGGGTAACAGTTTCATGGAGTCTCTCTGTCTTATTAATATCAAGTTCGAGTATTCTTTTGTTCAAACTTACTCCCGTTACAGGTTTATTATCTTGACCATTAGTTTGCACTGTGACTTGACTAACAGAATCTCTGGTACTTGAATCTTGAGCATTTGAATAGAAAGTACCCGCCACAAGACTTAATATGATTAACGATAATATGATTACTGTTTTTTTCATTTTTTGTTTTTATTGTTAGGTCTTTTACTGATTTCCTGTGCAATTTTGTGCAGTACGCCTACCAACGGATAGAAAAACAATGTTTCGCTTATTTTTGAGCTTTCGTCGTCCAAACTTTCAAGTTTTCGTTCCAGTCCGTCTTTCAGCCAGCCATTCAAATCCGCTTTATCCATACATATTTCTCTTACCATTTTCAACACACTTGGATTAGCGGTTAGTTTATTGATAAAGAAATCGTTGTTATCTTCGTGCAATTTGAAAAGAAATTCCATAAAATCGCTTACCTGTTCTACCACCCCTGCTTTCATTTCTTTGGAAATGTCGGAATATTTCATTTTTGACGGGGAATAACCATCGAAATTATCACCTATAAAAATGTGTTTGATATCAGCAATTTTGTTGTATTCCTGCTTTTCTGGTTCAAGTATCCCTCCCTTGCAGGTCGCCTTTTTGGGATTTTCTTCCATTATCACAGTGAGTTTCCCGCTGTTGTCGCCATATACTCCATCAAAAACAAGTTTTGCAAAACGGGCAATCATTTCGCTGCTGCTCGACAAGGCTTGTAATGTTTTGGAACCATTGCCGCTAAAAGCTAAAGTAAGCGGTTTATCTAAACTTTTTGCTTTCATCGTTTTTGCAATAAAATAGAGAATAGAACCGTAAAAAACGATAAAGGCATAGCGCAAACTGTCGTTAGTTGATAATTTTTCAAGGAAATTTAACGCTTCATTTCCTTTCACATCTATATTGTTAGCCAGTGAAAAGAAAAAAGCAATAATATCCGGCGAATGTTTTTGTTCCATTATTTGTGACAATACGACCTTCAAATTATTCAAGTCATTTATTTTCAATGTATTAAGAAATTGATTGTGAAACAGATTTATATATCCATTTTCATCAGAATCCCAACCGTAAGCATCCCCAAAAACTGCTTCAGAAGCATAACGGAACGACATCAACATCTTTGGCGACGAATCTTCCACAATATACACATCTGTAGTGCTGCCGCCAATATCTATTGTAACCACCTCGCTTTTAGCTCCTTTTTTCCTGCGGTAATATCGGAAAGGAGCTGCTGATTCGGATATTGAAATCACATTTTCCTTTGCCAAGTCCTTGTCGTCATCGTCCGGTCTGGATTCGTTGATAAAATAGTTCTTATACAGTTCATTCCAAATTTTATTGAATTTGATAACTCGTCCTTCATCCATGCTTGCGGGATAAAACCAGATTATTTTGGTAGTCTCAAGGTTTCCTCCATTTAAAATAACTTTGTTTCGCATTAGAATATAGAGGTTTTCCAAAAATAACCGCACTAATTTATCGGGTACGCCACTCCATTTCAGATCGGTTTTTGGATTGTTGTATTTCTGAAATTCATCTTTTTCGTATAGAAAAGCAATATTTCCGTCAACCAACGAATAGGGCATTGCATCATAGTCTAATCCTTTTCTTTCGGCAAAAACCGTACGCATTGGGAATGTATATTGCGTATCGTCAGCCACCAAATCAGGTACAAAATTGTGGTCAAAAGAATTTTCTATATCAGGGTTGAATATTTTTTTGTGCAACTTATGCATTTGTTTATCAGTATCAGTAATATCGAATGTAACAGGACTTCCGTTATTTGCCGAATATTCCACATGAGTATTTGTCGTGCCAAAATCAACAGCGAAAGTAAATTGTTTACCTTCTTGTCTTGCCTTTGCAAACTTAGGCGCCAATATACATCTGGCTTCAGCCACCTGTATGCTGATATGGTCAAAACTGTCAGTTACCGCATAAGCTTCTATGCTACTTGTTCCAAGATCAATATTTTTTTCTACGC